>OLGV01000010.1_pt1 | contig 77595 bp, 65 predicted proteins | sample 1605761 | NCBI WGS metagenome assembly OLGV01 (sample SAMN03283245) | human gut metagenome | biome: human-associated habitat; material: feces | host: Homo sapiens | place: Peru | collected 2012
CGGCAAAGTCCTGCTCGCCGTAAGCGTTCGGGCAAAGCGCGGATTCGTCCACGTCTTTTGAGAGCGTTTTCAGTTGTTCCGCGGTGCGGAAAAGGTCGATGCCGTGCGTCGTGCGGACGTAAACGTAGCCGCCGATGACGGCAACGCCGACTATGGCAACGATGACGAATAAGGTTATAATAAGATTTTTTATTGTTTTCATAATTATTCTCCGTCGGCAGTTCGAGCCGCCCGATAAAGACGGCCCTATTGCCTTATTTGTAAGATTTCTTAAAGGGTTATCCAGAGCGCGGGGACTACGCCGCCGTCAGGAATCAGATCGGTGCTATCTATGGCGCCTTTTGCATGTCTGTCCAGAACGAAGTTTGAGTATCCGTTGTTGCCACCATTACTACCTATAGACGGCGAACGAGTGTACCAGGTGACGTATTTTTCTTCGTAGATATCCATCGGCGCGCCGCGGAATTTGGCAAAATCGGTTGCTTGCAGATTCCTTGCGGGATCTTTTGCTAATACGTCCTTATTAAATCCGTACGCCGTGGTGGTAATGTCCCGCAACGACAGCAAAAAGATCTTGTCGTCCGTATCTTTGCATTGTGCGGCATACTTGTTTTCCCCAGGCTTGTTTTGCGAGCTGTAAGTATGCGGGTAATACGTCGGGTATTCGTCCGGATTGCAACTTCTCGCGCTGTTGTCGAGTTTCACGGTTTTTATGATTTCCTTTTGCAAATCGTTGAAAACCTCGTTGTAGAAGGTTTCGTTGAGCCACCTGCGCAGGAAACAATATTCCCAGTTGTTGGCGTAAGTTCCGTCAACGTCACTTTCCTTTGTTCCCCTGAAAATGCCGTATTCGCCGTTATAAAAGCCTGCTTCTCTTCTATTAGGTTCCAGCCAAAAGGCATCCAAAGCGATATCGCTCATGATATAGGCGGAATTGCCGCTTATGGTTAAAATTCTCCATTTTATCGGTTCGACCTTAAACCAGTACACTTGATGATTAGTATAATGGTTTGCACTGACATAAGAATAGCCAAGACTTCCATATACCCCCGGGCGAAACTCCTTCATATAAAAGCCGCGGTATTTTGTGCCGCTATAAATGACGTCTACATACCAGATATCCTTCGAATTTTCGTAATATAACCAGTTTTCGGGTTTCTCGGGGACAGTGTAAATTGTGTACTCGGGAATAGTCCCTGCCACTTCGTTAAGTTTTGCGATTACGTTTTCGTCGCGCTCTAAGGTTTGCGGCCAGTAACCGAAATAGATATTATTGCCCTCGCGCGTGTATTTTACGGGATTGCACGCATTGCACGTGGTGCATACGTCGCAAACGTAACTATGCTTGCCGTTGGCGGGGATTTCCACCTTTGTGCTATAGTCGCAACCCTCGCGCTGACACGCGTCATACTCGTCCCAGCCCGGCAAGCAGTCCGCTTGTTTCGCCTCGTAGTGTTTGAGGTCGTGTCCGAGAGCCGGTTCGACGTATCTCTCCACCTTCGACGAATAGTCGCAACCTTCGCGCTTGCAGGTGGAATATCTTCCCCAATATCCGTCCTCGGTGCAGGTTGCCTTGCATTGCTCGTGCCATTTCAAATCGTGCCCGAGAGCGGGAATCCCATTGTAATCGGTGCAATAGTCGCAACCCTCGTTGGAGCATCTGTAATACTCCTCGGTGCCCCACTTCTCGCAAGTCGGCTCAACGCGCGGAACGTGTATGGTCATACTATGTCCCGTTTTTTCGATTTCCTCGTACCCTTCGGTTTTTCCGCAATAATGCGCGCATCTCTTGTATGCTTTCCAACCGTTTTCGGTGCAAGTCGGCTCTTTGGCGGCAACGTCCTGCATATCGTGTCCGAGAGCGGGTATCGGCTTCTGCTCGGTGTAAGTACAGCCCGGGGTTATGCAACGTTTGCCGTGGGTAAGCCCTTCTTTTTCGCACCGAGGATCGTAACCCTTTTCCTCGCGCAGGTTGTGAGCGGCAAGTTCGCCGTACTCAAAGGTTTCCCTGCCCAGACTTCCGCAAATGCTGCAAACAAGGCGATACACCGCCTTTCTTTGGCACGTTGCGTTGTCCACGAGGTTTCTGTCGGTAACTTTTTCAACGTAAGTGTGTATATGCTGCTCTTCGGCATTTACCAAGCCCGCAACCACAAAATAGGAAAAACTTGTCGTTTCAAAGTATATATTGTTGCCGTCGGCCGTCGTTGCGAGTTCCTCCACCGTATTATCGTCCTTGACGTGATAGGTAACGTAACCGTCCGCCTCAAACGGCTTCGGCATGGTGATTTTTACCTTGCCGCTCGGTTGCACCTTTTCGCCTCCCTTTGTGAGAGTGATGTCGAAAACGGCAATTTTTGCGCTGTCGTACGGCTTATTGATTTCCGAAATTGCAGCCTTGCCTTGCTCGCTGTCGGCGGCATGATGTTCGGCTTTCAGCGCGGAGCCTTTTTCAAACGCGCCGTCTGCGGTGATGCCGCTTTCGGCGGTCAGTTTGTTTATGCCTCCGTTTTTGTCACCGCAAGCGACCAGCGCAAGACACAGCGACAACGCAAGCGCAAGCATAAGGAAAATTAACGATTTTTTCTTCATTGACGTCTCCTTTATGTTTATAAAAACCAATACGGACAAGCGGGTTTTTACGCCCGCTTATCCGTTATTTTGATCAGATAATAACTTTTAAGTTATTTTGCATATCCGTTGCGGTGACACCAACGCTTAGGTTCCCCAACCGGTAACGGCCTTATTATTAATATAAACACCAATTCCGATATATATATCCTCGTCTGTGCAAATCCATCCGCCGCCATAACCGGTTAGACCGTATCCGGCACTTCCATAAAACTCGACAATGAGATATGAACCGACTATTTTACCGCCAACTTCATTGTATTCCCCCTCTCCTGTGCCGGGAGTGCGAGTGTATTTTGCGATGTCCTTTCCTCTATTTATAAATTTTATTTCGATTGAATCGGTGGCGTTGGCGTTTTTAAGGATTTTGCCGAGATCACTTCTGCTCAGGTTGACCGCAAACGTTTTTTCGCCAAGTTCGATAGGCTCGATGACGTTGGTGCCGGGAACGTTTAACATAAAACCGCTCCTAACTCTTGTCGCATGAGGAACTGCGGTGACTATGCACTCGGCAATAGTCTTTCCGCCCGACCTAAGTTTGAATCTGCGACCGACAAAAGCAGGGACTTTTTTGCCTTGGAAATCAATGGTGACGCCTTCAAGCATTTCACCGCCTGAAAGTAACGTCGTGCCTTCCGGGAACGTAACTTCGCCGGTTACTTCACCGAACGTGTCGGCAAAGACAACCTGCGGTTTAATTCCCGTCTGAATTGGGGTGTTTTGACCACCCTCGTCTTTTGTGAACACTCTTATTGTTACCGTAACTTTGCTATAACCGATAATCGTATCGGGCTTGGACAGCATATATCCGCGATTAAGTTCAGCCTTCGTTGCGCCTTCGATATACAAGCCTACTTCTTCACCGGCGGTTGCCGTTTCAACCTCTGTCGCCGACGTGCCTGTGCCCTTTTTGATTCTATTCACGGTGATTATCTTGCCGATTTCATTGACTAAAATTTGGTCGCCTTTTTTCACCGTGCCATTAGCAATATTTGTTGTGATCAAAACCTCACTGCTACCGGAAAAGGTGAGCACGTCTTGGATTCCGGCATAGAAGGAATCGGGAGCGTTCCAAACGGTAAATCTGACCGTGTTGTATGCGCTGTTAAGCTCGAAGTTGTCGTTGTCCACGGTCAAGGCGGTGGAGCCGATTGTATACATGCCAATCGCATAGTATGTTTCGGGAGCGCCAATCGTCACCCATTCTACGACGTTGTTCGTATCTGCCGCGACGTTTATGCACGCCAAACCGAACTTTCCGCTTTCAAGTTTTTCTCCAAGTTTTCTTACAAAAACGCCTTCGTTCAAAGGAACCTCGCGTTTGTTGATTGTGATAGTTTTGGTGATATATCCACCCTTCCATTCCGCAGTGCCTTCTACGGTTGCTTTCACGGTATATTCGCCGGCGTTAGTCGGGGCGATTGCGGTAAATTCAGTGTCGTTTTCGCCTTTGTAAGTAATGGCGATTCCGCCGTTGCCTTTACGATTGACTTTATTGGGATCGATACTAAACTCCAAACCGTCATAGATTTTCTCAACATCCAAATCGGCAGCAAACGAAATAGTGTTGTCTTTTGCTGCGAGAGCGGCTATCGGCTCTTTTTTGGTTGCTTTACATACCGTGCAGGTGAAAGTCTTTTCGCCCTCAACGCCGTAGTTCGGCTCTGTGGTGACGACGCCCGCGTTCCATTTGTGCGCGGCAAAACCTTTTTTCTCGTCCGTGTGGCCGCAGGTTGCAGGATGCCAGTGATTTTCGTCGTTAAACATCCACGCTTCCATATTGAAAGTATGCTCGTGATCGAGCCTGCCGATTGTTGCGGTCTTGGTTTTGCCGCAAGTGGTGCAAGTGTAGGTCTTCACGCCCTCCTCGGTTTCTGTCGGCTCTTTGGTGACGACGCCTTCGTTCCATACGTGAGCTGCAAGGTCTTTCTTTTCATCCGCGTGGCCGCAGGTTGCAGGATGCCAGTGGTTTTCGGTGTCATAGCTCCACTTCGTCATATCGAAAGTATGTACGTGATCGAGTCTGCCGATTGTTGCGGTTTTGGTTTTGCCGCAAGTGGTGCAAGTGTAGGTCTTCACGCCTTCCTCGGTTTCTGTCGGCTCTTTGGTGACGACGCCTTCGTTCCATACGTGCGCGCCAAGATCTTTTTTCGCGTCCGTGTGGCCGCAGGTTGCAGGATGCCAGTGGTTTTCGTCGTCGTACTTCCACTTGTTCATATCAAACGTATGTCCGAGTTTAGGAACGGCTTCCGTTTTTTGATACCCGCACACCGTACAAGTGAAAGTTTTCACGCCTTCCTCGGCTTCTGTCGGATCTTTTGTGACAACGCCTGCATCGAAAGTATGGTCGGCTTTGTCCGCAACGTCCGTGTGTTTTTTGGTCACACATTCGTGCCAGTGATATTGCTCGTCATTTTTCCATTCGCTTGAAAAGTTGTGTTTGTTTTTGTTGCAAGCGGCAAGAACCGAAAGCGACAAAACAAGCATCAACGCTATTGCGCAAATCGTGACGATTGATTTCCTTTTCATAATTTTGTTTCTCCTTGTTTTTTTAAATATATATTTCAAATCGCATTTTGCGACGTGAAACCGATTTTGTATCTTTGATTTGTTGATTTGTTCGCCTTAATATGCGTCGTATTCGCCGGGCGTTTTAATGCCGTTTCGTTATGTTTGATATTTTGTTTGTTGTTAAACGGCAATTGACTTTCGCATGCGCATGTGGTATACTTTTATGTACTCGTATATACTTAATGGTGTTTTTGCGCTTGCTTGCAACGTTTGAACTATCATGAGTATAGCAAAAACGCAACAAAAATTCCCCCACCCAAACCCTAAAAAGGTGGGGGAAACCGGAAAAATCAAAAAACTTTTAGAAATCGGATGAGCAAACGCTCATGTAGCCGATAACGGAAGATCGATATGAAACGTAAGACCAAAAAATTTGTTTCGTTGTTCATCGTCATTGCAATGACGCTCGCAACCTCCTTTACTTTTTTTGCCTGCAATAAAAACAACACCTTGCTGAACCCGAAAAAACCGACGACTCTCACCATGTGGCACGTTTACGGCGAGCAGGTCAATTCGCCAATGAACGACTTTATCGAGCAATTCAACGCAACCGTCGGCAAAGAAAAAGGAGTCATCGTTAACGTTACGCTGATGTCAAACGCCTCGCAGATCGGAAAAAAACTGAAAGACGCGCAAACAGGCAAAGCGGGATCCAAGGCAATGCCCGATTTGTTCTTTTGCCATTCGAGCGACGCGCGCGGGTTGGGGGCAAACAATCTTTTGGATTGGAAAGATTGTTTTTCACCGTCCGAACTTGACAAATTCGTCCCCGATTTTCTGAGCGACGGCATACTGAGCGACCGCCTTTCGGTTTTTCCCGTTTCCAAATCGACTTACATGCTGTTCGTCGCGGGCGGAGTTTTTGAGAGATTTGCCGCAGCCATGGACGTTTCTCTATCCAACCTTGAAACCTGGGAAGGGTTTTTCTCGGTTGCCGAAAAATATTACGAGTGGTCGGGAGGCAAACCGTTCTGCGCGATAGATTATCTGATAAGGCTTGCGGAACTGTGCGCCATATCCGACGGGGAGAATATTTCTTATACGGACGGTTGGTACGACGCAAACAATCCCGCTCTGCTAAAAGCATACGATATGTTTGCCGAGTCTATCGCCAAAGGACATATTGTCGTGTCCGATTTGTATTCCAACACGCAGGTTATGACGGGACAGACTTGCGCAGGTATCGGTTCTTCGGCTTCCGTTCTTTATTACAACGACGAAATCACCTATCCCGACAACACGTCGGAAGCCGTGAATCTGAAAGTCTTGCCGTTACCCCAACAGGCAGGCAAACAAAAAGTCGCAACGCAATCGGGCGTCGGGCTTTGCGCCTATAAAACGACCGACCGTAAAGCCGAGGCTGCAACCGTCTTCGCGCGGTGGTTTACCGAGGAACAGCGCAACCTGGACTTCGTCCTTTCTACCGGATATATGCCTGTAAGAACGGGGGCTTTTGACAAAATCGGCGAAAATTCTTTGCAGTCGGAAGCATACAAAAACCTTTATGAAGCTCTGGCCAAAACCGTTGAGACCTGCTCTTTCAAAAAAGAACCGGATTTCGAAGGATATTACACCAAAGTGTACGCTTTGTACGAAAAAATCCGCAATATCCAGAATACTCTTGAAACCAGAAAAGAACAAGGCGAAACTTTGGAACAGATAGTTGCGGAAATGAAAGCCGCGCTGAATAGCGTCGGCTGACACAAAATAGCGGAGCAACCGGAATATGAAGTTCATAGATTTCAAAAAAAAGAAAACGTCTATGCATCGTAAGCTTTTGTTATATATGCTTACGCTTGTTCTCGTTGTCGTTATGTTTATCGCATTCGGTTTGTTTTTCGTCGGGCAGTTTTCTACGACAACGGAAAAATATTCAAACAATCTGACTTTTCAAAACGAGTTCTATACAAGACAAATCGAAAAATACTTTGACGATCTCTCGATGATGAACGAGATGCTTTCAAACGATGCCTCGGCGATAATAGACAAGTATCTGAAAGAAAAAGGAATTTACATAAACGCACTCAACGATTCTCAATTATATACGGAAGGCGTGCAGAAAGCGCTTTTCCCTAAACTTAAAGAAGAACTGCTTAAAGCGGACGCTTCGGGCGCGTTTATCATGCTTAACGCAACCGTCAACACCGGCAAAGCCGACTCGAACAAATCCAAAACAGGATTATATTTTCAACGCAGCACCCTTGACCGAACGGACGAAACGCTGCTGCTGTTTCGGGGCAGCGCGGAACTCGGAAGGAAAAACAACGTAATGCCACACCGCAAATGGCGTCTGGAATTCAGAACCGATTTCGCGCCGCAAACGGAACCCTTCTTCGACGAAACAGTCGTCAAAGAAAAAAAGTCCGTGCTGACCGATATTTTTACACTTAACGGAACAAGCGAAGAAGCAATGGCGTTTATTACGCCGCTTTTCGGCGCCGACGGCTCGTATTACGGCATTTGCGGATTTGAAATCTCGAAAAATTACTTTAAGGATTTCTTTGCTCAACCCACAAGATTAGAACAACTGACCTGCACCTTTTCCAAAACGGCAGAAGACGGCAAAATCGACTGTGACAACATATTCTGGGCAGGCGTCCTCGGCGACTACTCCCTGAAACCGGGCGGTACGCTCGTACCAAAGGAAATGAACGACTCTCTCACCGAGTTCTTGGGCGAAAAAACTTTCGTTGCCGCTAAAAACGAGATTACTATCTGCAATACTTCATACACCCTTGTAGTTATGCAACCGAAAAGCGAATTCGACAAAACCGTTGCCGTAAGCGTCACAAGAATCGTGTTAGTATGCTTTTTACTCGTTTTTTCCGCCGTTGTAATCTGCGTGATTTTTTCACAAAAATTCGTTTCCCCTGTGATAAAAAGCCTTGAAAAAATACGTATGCAGGAGCATGCCGGAACAAAATCGGACATTATCGAAATCGACGACTTACTCGTCTATCTTACCGAACAGAACAGGCTTCGCGATCTCGAAACGGAAAACCTGAAACGTCAAAACGAAGAACTTGCGATCGTAACCGAAAACCAGACAAATGAAATCGACAAGCGGCAAACGGAAATAGAACGGCTGACTTATTCCCGCAAAAACGAGATAGATCCCGATAACTACGAAGCATTCAAAATCGGGTTAAAAGAGCTTACAAAAACAGAAAAAACCGTTTTTAACCTCTATCTGCAAGGCAAAACCGCAAAGGAAATCGCCTATATACTCAATATACGCGAAAGTACGCTCAAATTCCACAACCACAATATTCTGGAAAAACTCGGCGTGTCTTCACGCAAACAAATGCTGCGCTACGCAACTCTGCTGAAACAAGAAACGCAGAGCGAATGACATAACCGGCGAAGCCGCTTTTCTCTACCCTTGTGTTTCTAATAACAATAAAAACAGCAAGCCGTACATTCGTGTTTTTAACGACGTTTTATCTATGGGACACGTTCCGGAAAGGTTGACGCTTGCTTTTTCTGCTTAAACGTGTTAAGGTTTATATCGGAAGAAAATTGTCGGAGAAATTTATGGAACAAAAAATCGTACGACCGTATAATAAGGAGCAAACAAAAGATTTTGTAAAAGCTATTATAATCGAACATTATGCTTGCGACGTATTAAACATTAAATACGTAGGCGGCGGCTCTTTCGGTTACGTCTATAAAATCGAGCTTCCCGTTTCTCCATATAAACTCATAGTTAAAGCTTTCCGCGTCGACGGCATGCACAAAAATGAAGCCGCTGCTTTGAATACTCTCAGGCAAAACACGCTGATACCTCTTCCTGCCGTATATTTTACAGTCGACGCAAACGACGATATCCCCATGGATTTTATCGTTGAGGAATACGTTTCGGGCACGGATTGTTTTACCGATTTCAGAAAATTATTTAAAAGTAAAAAGAAAAAACAACAATTTGCCGATAACATTGTTGAAGCCTTGGCTCATTGGCACGGTATAACGAATGAAAAATTCGGTTCTCTCGATAAGCCCGAATATGATGACTGGCTCGATTATTATAAGCCGTTTGCAAAAGACGTTCTCGACACCGCCGTGCAAATGAATAAGGACGGAAAAATTAACGATAAAACAATAAAAACCATGCAAATTGCGTGGAAAAATTTCGAATATATTTTTTGCGAACCTATCCGACAAGCCTCTCTTATTCACGGCGACTTAAACGTTATGAACGTTATGAGCGACGACGATTTAAATATTACCGCCATTATTGACCCGTTAGATTGCAAATGGGCAGATAAGGAATTCGAGCTGTTTCAGCTAAGAAACCTTACAGGAAACTTCTTCCGCCTCTATGACACTTATAAAGCAAAATACCCTGTTTCAAAAAACGTCGACTTAAAGTGTGCGTTTTATGGCGTATACCATGAAATCTATTGTTATATATCCTCGGGCAGACATACGGAAATCATCTTAAAAATAGCCGTGAACAGATTGAGAAAAGAATTGAAAAAAGCCAAACTTCTTCCATAAAATTTCGCCTGCACCGCTGTTTGTCTTCCGATTGTCGGAAGTTTTGAGGCGCTCAATGAATTGTTTTTCCATATTCATTTCGGTATTCTGCATTCCAAAAAAACATTTAAAAAATAATACGAACTCTGGTTTTTCAGAGTTCGTATTTCTTTTATGTGGTGGAGACAAGGGAGGCGTAAGGAGCGTAGCGACGGAATAGCGTAGTAAAGCGGAGCGTCTGCAAAACAATGACTGTTTTTGTTCCGAAACCGCTACGCTACAAATGCTTGCGCATTTTGTCATTGTTTTGCGTCATCTGCGCACGCCTCCTGAAAGGCCTTCGGCTTTTCGTCGGCTTTGCTTGTTGTCATTCCGCAGGGGTTCTGCGGCGTTGCCGCTGCGCGGCGTAAGCAGCGCGGGACTCCCCTTGTAAAACAAAAAGACGCAAGCAATGCTGCCAACGTCTTTTTGTAACAACGAATCGACGGAAATAATCGAGCCTTAATTAAAGCAGGTTCCTTTGCCTGAACAAAAATTACAACTGTTGCGCTTCATTAGGCAATTATATGTTGCTATTCTCTTTTGCTCCTTTTTGCCAAACACAATATTGAAATTTCAACGTCACCTGCTTGCTGCCGTCATCGCTTCTTTCATCCTTAAGATGATGGTTCCGTTTACTGCGTCGATATAATAGGACCACTGTGTTTCACCATCATTGAATACCAGGTAGAAGTACGGCGTTCTTTCAAGATCAATCAACTCTTCGGCGGTAAAGGTAATTTTGTTTGCAGCCGTTCCCATGAACACGTCGTCAAGCGCAATTCGTTTTGCTTCTCCGATGTAAATATATCTGGTCTTTGAGATAATTTCGCCTGTTTTTGCGTCGATTTTGCAACTGTACTGATATTTCCCGGCGTAGAACTCCAAAATCCAGCATGGGCGACCTTGATTGCGACTCAAAACTTCTTTGGTAAAAACTATTTTCTGCGACTCGCCGATATTTGCGTCCGCGATTGCAATCTCTTTTGCCATATCCAAAGTTATGAATGAGATTGGCTCTTGATTGAGTTGAGTAGGCTGTCCAAGCGTTGCATCGACTTTATACGTCCACTGCGTTTTACCGTTGTTGAAAACGAAGTAGAAGTATGGAGATTTGATTCCGCCGCCAACGTATTCCTCGACGGTAAATACGATTTTTGCAAATTCGTCGTACACGCCTGCGTCTTTTGCGGCTATTTCTTTCGCCTCTCTGACGTCGATGTGATAATCGAAATAGAATACCTCTCCGGTTTTGGCGTCGACCTTGACGCTGTATTGAAACTCTTTTGTATAAAATTCCAAAATCCAGCATGGACGACCTTGATTGCGACTAAGCTCTTCCTTGGTGAAAACGACTTTCTCTTCGGCTACGATGTTCACGTTTGCATACTTCAACGCAATTTCTTTTGCTTCTTCCAGCGAAATAAAGAACACTACACTGCTTTTTTCAAGGATAGCGCCACTCGTTGCGTCGATACGATAAGTCCACTCGACGCGCCTGTCGTTGAACACCAGACGATAATACGGGGTTTTAATTCCGCCGTCGACAAGAACAGCCTCGGTGAAAGTGACTCTGTTGACACAGCCCGAATCTTGCAGGGCGATTTGTTTGGCGCGTATGATGCCGATAAACCTTGTGGACAGGACTTTCGAATCGACGTTTTTTTGCAAATAAATCAGCTCGTCCAGCGGGAGTTGCGCCAGTTCGTCAACCGTCAGCCCGCTGACTTTCGACGCCTCTTCGATAAGTTTTGCTTTGCCCTCGGACACGCTGTATTTTTGGGCTATTTCGGCTGTTTCTTTGCTTTCCTCCTCGTTCACGTACACCAATGTCTTCACCGCATTGGTTTCTTCAAGGGCGGCCTGCACGTTTTCTGCCACCGATTTTTGGAGTTTCTTATTACCGTTCAGCTGTTTGTTGAACGAAACTAAAACGGTGTCGTTTCTGTCCATATAACCGCCCGCCTTGTACGCCGAGATTGTCACCATGATCGCGGTTCTCAAATCGTGCCCTTTCAGCGTCAATGCGCTAAGGACGTCTTCGGCATCGTCGTTCAGAAAGCGCACTGCCTTTACGCTACCGTTTCTTGCGATAGTGAACTCGACGCCGGGATTGATTTCCATCGTAACCTTACCCGCTTCTTTATTTCCAAGCGACAACGGCGTCACGATACTTATGAAAATCGCAAAAATAACACACGCCGCCAACAGCGCAAACCACCGATGTTTAACACTTTTATTTTGCGTAATAACTTCGGGTTTTGCTTCTGCAATAAAATCGTCGTCAATCTGACCGATTGCGGTCAATAATCTTTCCTTCTTCATAGGTAGATTTCCTCCTTCTCGAGATTTTGTTTGAGTTCGACGCGCATACGATACAAAATGGTTTTGACCTTGCTTTCGCTCATATTGTGCATTTCGGCGATTTCACGAATGGGATACATATACCAATATCTTTGCACGAATAATTTACGTTTCGTCTTGTGTTGGGCTCGCAAGAAGCGGTTTATAACCGCCACCAAATGCGCTTCGTCCATTGCCTGTTCAATCCCCTTAATATCGGGAATACAGTTTTCCACCTCGGACAAAACGATTTCGATCTGCCCGTTCCCGCGCTTGGACGTCTTGTGTCGGTTGTAGCGATTGATGGCAAGATTGCGAGTGATTTTCCCGAGAAATGCCGCCAGATTTTTGGGTTTTTGCGGAGGGATACCGTTCCAGGCGCCAAGGTAGGTATCGTTGACACATTCTTCTGCATCGAAGTAATTGTAAAGAATGTTGTAAGCGATCGTGTGACAGTATTTCCCGTACTTATCCGCCGTGACGGATATTGCGCTCTCGTGTCGCTCCCAAAACAATTCGATAATTCTTTGGTCGTTCATGTTGCATCTCCTTCGTTGCAATTAAAGCTGCTCTTTGCATTTTCAACAGCAACAATCGTTTGCGTCTCACCTATAAAGACAGCAAAAAATCCGTGACGTCGCGTGAAATTTAAAATTTTCAAGAATTTTTCAAACTTTCCTGATTTTATTATAGAACAGATTCAAGGTTTTCGGCAAGAATTTTTTCGGCGTTGACTTTCGCTTTTACCTGTGCTACAAACGCAGACGAAAGGCGATAAATCGGACGATAAAAAAATAGCAGATATCGGGCGCTCAATACCTGCTAAAAGATAATTGTTCGATTATATATTTTCTGATTAAAACTTAAATCTGACGCCGAAAAAGTCTCTTGAAAAGAAAAAAGCGAACTCCGTTTTTATATCAGAGTTCGTTTTTTTCATCTGTGGTGGTGACAAGGGAGGCGTAAGGAGCGTAGCGACGGAATAGCGTAGCGAAGCGGAGCGTTAGCCCGCAGGGGTTCTGCGGCGTTGCCGCTGCGCGGCGTCAGCAGCGCGGGACTCCCCTTGTAAAACAAAAAAACGCAAGCCTTATGCTTGCGATTTCGGTGGTGGAGACAAGGGGAGTCGAACCCCTGACCTCTTGAATGCCATTCAAGCGCTCTACCAACTGAGCTATGCCCCCAAGTGGTGGGCAATAAGGGACTCGAACCCCTGACTTCTTCCATGTGACGGAAGCACTCTACCAGCTGAGTTAATTGCCCGTTCAGGTGATATAGGTATTTTAGCATAGACGGTGGAAGATGTAAACCGTTTTGGGGCGATTTGGCGGAGAAATTTTTAAAAATCGAGCTGGGCAGGCTGCAAAAAACGCAATTTACACATAATATAAGCGGCAAAACGGCACAAATTTTCAAAAAAACGTTGACTTTGCCTCATAAGTGAAACTATAATACTAACAATATTAAATTTTGGAGACAAATAGATGAAAAAATTTGCAACGATGACGTTGGTTTTGTTGATGGCAATTATGTGCATAGCATTTGCCGCATGCGACAAAACGCCTGAAGACACAACGCCAACGGAATACAAAGTAACCATCGACTCTCAAAACGGATTGAAAACCCGCACGGTTTCCGTTAAGATCGGGGAAACGTTCGATCTTCCTAATCAGCCGTACAATCAAGGTATGATCTTTTTAGGTTGGTACACTACCCCGTCCGGACAAGAAGGTAAAAAAATAGAAACAAGTTTCGTTCCGGAATCCGACTTAACAATTTATGCAAGATGGGAATCCGCCTCGACTCACGTTCACGATTTCAAGCAAGGAAAGCACGTTGATCCAACCTGCGACAAAGAAGGCTATGACGAATTTGTTTGCTATTGCGGAAAAACCGAAAAAAGGAATTCGGTTGCCGCATTGGGACACGACTTCGCTTTTGATTCTTCGTCGGACGATTTTATGAGTTTTTATCCTTGCAAGAGGGAAGGCTGCACGAGCTTCGGGCGCAGACTGAGCGAAAGAAACTATAACGACAAATTCGTCGTTACGTTTGACGAAGCGCGACAGGCAAAAATCGACGCTTTGTACAAAGAAATCACCGACACTCTTGCCGAAGTCGATCGCTACGACGCTGCAGCTCACGCTTTCGTGAAAAACAGCGCTCTTTATGCCGAGAACAAGGCTTTTGAAGAAAAATACAACGCTTTCTACGACGAACTCGTTTACCTTGTCGAGCAATATCAATACTCTTACGTTTTCTATTGCGTCGACGATAACGAAAAAAATACCGAGCTTTACGAAACCATTTCCGAATATCGCACGGATCTTATAACCAAGTTCTATTCGTTGTATCGCAAGATTTACGACACCAAATTCCGTGAATACTTCTTCAGCGAAGAAGACGGCTGGACGGCAGACGACATTAAAGAAGCTCTCGATACGTCCGACAGCTACGGCGGCGACGCTTACGCCGAACTCAACAAACGCATTTCCGAAATCGAAGTTGAATTCAGAAACATAGCAAATCCGGGCGGAGACAAAGCCGTTCTCGAACTTTACGAGGAATTCGTCAATTTGAAAAATCAGATCGCCGTTTTCGCCGGTTACGATAACTACATCGACTACGCTTACAAAAACGTTTACAGCCGCGACTACACCCCTGAAGACGTTGCAAAAACCAGACAATTCCTCAAGGAATATGTGAAGCCGGTTTATTTGTCTATTCTGAACGACTACGAAAATTCTCCTAAAGACTCGCTCACCGGAGATGCAAAAAGTCTTTTTTATAGTCTTTCGGGCGCATCGTTTTTCTCTTCTAAGACGGTGGGGGACTATGTCGCCGATTATTTCAGAACCATGAACAGCAAAACAGCCGGAAAAACCGAAATCGACTTCTACAAGCACGCAAACGAGCTTATGAAGAACGGCAACTACTATACCGGTAATTATCAAGGGGCATTCAGTTACTGGATCGGCGCGCAGAATACTTCCATTCTGTACTTCGGGCCGGGCAGCTACTCGGGAGCGTTCACTTTCGTTCACGAATTCGGCCACTACTACAACACCATCTATAACCATGGCGCAAGCATGTCCTACGATTTGGAAGAAACCCACTCCCAAGGCAACGAAATGCTGTTCCTCTCATATCTCCGCACCGCTCTTCCCGAAAACGTGGCAACCGACGTTTTTCAATCGCTCTACGCCAACCAAATGTTCGACGCTTATGCAATCGTAATGCTGGCGGCCTGCGTTGACGAATTCGAATATTGCGTTTACACCGGAACCGATCCTGACGGCAACCCTGCAACCTACACCGCAAACGACTACGACGCTCTCTTCGAGAAGCTTATGTCCGAATACGGCATTGCCACTTCTCTTAACCCGAGCTACTGGAGATACGTCGTAATCGAATCGCCGTGCTACTACATTTCGTACTCTATGAGTATGCTGCCTTGCCTGGAGCTTTACATGGTTTCCGAAACCGAAGGCCACGAAGCCGCTATGAACAAATACTTCAAGCTCTTCACTTTCACCGACGACGAAGCCAACGTGAAAGTGGACAGCGTAGGCGACACGGTTGTCGAAATCGGCTATTCCGACACTTTAGTCTATGCGGGGCTGACCTCTCCGTTTGACGAGAGCCTCTATCAAAGACTCAAAGAGTTCTATGCCAAATAACAACCTCAATCAAAACGAAAAACCGAGCGGAAACGCTCGGTTTTTACGTTCGTTATTTCTGAAACGCCTTGTCTTTTAAGGTGTAATGATTGAATTCCTCCGGAGCTTTGCCGTCGGTGCGACGCTCTCGAAGCGGTTTTGCCGGTATCCCCGCAACCACCTGAAAATCGTCCACGTCTTTCGTCACGATGCTGCCCGTGGCGACTATCGCGCCCTTTCCTATTTTAACTCCGCCGAGAATGGTTGCCGCCGTATAAATTTTGGCATATTCTCCTATTTCCACAGGCTTATAGGTTCTCACTTCGTGATCGCTTTCGCTGTGGCCGTGCGTGAAAATTCTGGAATATTCGGTTATCATCGAAAAGTCGCCGAATTTGACTCCGCCTTTGCTGTCGATATAGCAGCAATGGTTCCAGGCAACGTTATCGCCGACCTCGATAAGGTGACCGTAATTAAACCTGCACCCTTCGTTTGCAATAAAGCCGTCGCCGCATTTTTTGAACAACTTTTTGGCAATCATCGCCCTGAACGGAATGGCAAACTCCACGTTGATGCCGAGCGGGACTCTGTCCACCACTTCCCACAAAATGTGATAATTCCGTTGTTCTACGGTGTACGGAAATTCGTCGGCGAGCGGAAGATAGTCGTTCCAGAGTCTGAAAGATTCCACTTCTTTGGCCGTGTAGTGCGGTGCTTCGAGGAGCTTCAGCGCTTTTTGCATATTCTTTTTGTCCAAACCCTTGTCGAAAAGTTTTTGACACTTTTCCAGTCTTTTTTCGGTCGTCATATATTATCCCCTATTTCGTTTTTCGGTTTTATTCTTACGTCCCCGGACGACAGCAATCTCTCCCCGTCCACTTCCAAAAGTCCGTCCGCCGTAACGTCCGTTGCGACGCCCGAGAGGATTTCACCGCTTACGACGTATTCTATTTTTCGTCCTATAACCAGATTTTTGCGCTTATATTCGGCCATAAACGCGTGGCTTTCGTCCTTCCCAAACGCCGAAAATCGTCTGATTATGCCGGCGATCAGCGTTTCTTTATCCGGAATTTTGCCGCCCTCGATTTTCACCGACGTTGCGACGCCCAAAAGCTGTTTCGGGACGCCGTTTTCGATATTTATGCCTATTCCGACCACGACTCCCTCTTTCGACCTTTCGCACAGTATCCCGCAAAGCTTTCTGCCTCCGGCGTAAACGTCGTTCACCCATTTTATTTTGGTTTTGAGATCGGTAAGCTCGTCAAGCGTTTCCGACACGGCCACGGCCGCGGCAGGCGTCATAAGATTTATTTTCTCCCACGGCGGCGAAACGAAGCTGAAATAAAGTCCGCCCTCTTCGCTTTCGAACGATCTGCCTCTGGTGCCTTTGCCCCTCGATTGCTTGCCCGCAACTGCCAAAGTGCCGACGGCGCTCTCCTTCAAGCGGTCGTTGGTGCTGTCCGTTTCTTCAAACCAAAAGGTTTCTCCGAGCGGAAAATCGCCGATATTCTGTTTTATGACGTCAAAATTCATATATTAACCGCTTTTTGTGAAAACTGTTTGTTCGTTTCGATTTTCTTTTCTATCGTTCGACGAAAAAATGATACCACCTTTCGGGCGATTTGTCCACCTTTTGCGGCAGAAGATTCGAAAGCGACTTTATATTTTTTGGCGGCAATAACGCCAAAAACCCGCAAAAAAGTTTTGCCTTTTCGATTTTTTTATTGTATAATGTGCTTAAATCAACAAAAGGAGACCTTTTATGAGTTGGATTAAAAACAAAAACGTTATCATTACGGGCGTTTCCACCGGCATCGGCAAGGAACTTGCGAAACTGTTCGTAAACAAATATCATTGTAAAGTTCTTGGCGTGGCAAGAAGCGTCGGCAAGCTGGAAGCATTGAAAGCCGAACTCGGCGAAAACTTCAGCTTTTATCCTATGGACATCAGTTCCCGTGAAAACTGGGAAGCTTTTGCCGCAGGCGCCGCAACCGAATTCAAACCCGACATTCTCATCAACAACGCGGGCATGATTCACCCGTTTGCCAACATCTGCGACCTTTCCGATCGCGACGTGGAACGCACGGTGAACACCAACTACTTAAGCCACATTTACGCCGCAAGGACCATGATTCCGGTGCTTGAAAAAAGCGCGTATCCGGGCTACGTGAACATCGCTTCCGCTTCCGCCCTTCTGCCGGTTGCCGGACAAAGCATCTACAGCAGCACCAAAGCCGCCGTTTACGCTATGAGCGAATGTATCCGTCAGGAATACGAAGGCGAAGGCTGGTACGTCGGCTACGTTTTGCCGGGCCCCGTCAAAACCGATCTATATAGCGCAAAGGCCGCCGACGGCGCAGAAGCCAAAGCAAAGGTCAAAGACGGCCTCATCACCAAAATCGGCCAGACCGCTCCGCACGCGGCAAAGGTTATCTGCCGTTGCATGGCTCGCAGACAAAGCCGCATCGTTCTGGGCGCGGTAGCTCACCTTATGGGCTTCGGACATCAGCTGTTCCCTCGCACCGTTCCGTCCATGGCTTCCAAGCTTATGAGCGTGCTCCCTCTGCAATCCTTTAAGGACATTTTCAAAAACACCAAAGCGAACAAGGCCGCCAGAAAAGCTCAGCGCAAGGCCCTGAAAGCGGAAAAGAAAGCAAAATAGTTTTTACACGAAAACCACCCGCATTAGAGGTGGTTTTCTTACGCAAAAAACGCACCCCTTGCGGGGTGCGTTTTTTTGTAAACACTGTTTTCTGGGAGGGTTAGTGTTGATTTTAACCGATGGTGATGCTGCCGTTTGCCTCGATGCGAGTTTTCTTGCTTGCTTCGATCATTTTTTCAAAGTTTGCTTTCGCGCTTGCGATAGCGTCGGTCATGGTTTTTTCGAAAGAAGCGATTTTTTCTGCGTAGGAAGCTTGTTTTTCTTCAACAGCCTTGAGTTCTTCGTCGCTGAAAGCGCAATCTGCAAGAGCTTTGTCGCGAGCGTCCTTAACGGCGGTGATGGCGTTTTCGAGGGTAGCCTGATCTTTTATTTCGGAAACTTTCACGCCGAGAGCCGAGAACAAGCTGTCAACCATTTCGCCGAAGCTGCCTTCTTCTCCGCCGATCTTAATATATCCGGAGATAGGGCCGAGGATACCGGAGAGGTCGAAACCGTCAGCGGACAATGCCATTTTTGCGGCAAGGATCTGATCGTTTTCTTCGGTGCCGGTGTAGATCTGGAAGGCGATTTCAAGTTTTCTTGCGTTGCCTTCTTCGTCGTAGGCCAAAGATTTGATGTATTTTTGGATATTGTCCAAAGTGCATTCGCCGTAAGCGGCTTTGATTTCGTTCACGACGGCCACGGCTTCTTCGTCGGCGTCAGCGTCCACGAAGTTGAGCAGGTTGAGAACGTCGTCTTCGGTGATGACAGGGTTTGCCTTATAGATGTCGAGCATATCGGAAACACCGTTCAGAATGCCGTAGGTGGCGTTCAGAGCGAGGTATTTTGCCGCGTTATAGGTTTTTGCTCCGCCGCCAAGGATGTCGCTCTTAAGGCTTTGAGAAGCAACCGAAACGTATGCGCTGTCAAGGTAAGCTTGTTTGGAAACTTCGTAAAGGGTGGTTGCGCCTTCGGTTGCGATTGCAAGGGAAGTTTCGACTTTGCCCTTCAGATATTCTTTGTGTTCGTTCACGCGTTTAACAAGATCTTCTTCGCTCATTTTGACTGCGTCGTCCATGGTGAGAGTGCGATCTGCGAGCATAGCGGTTTTGATAAGACGGAGCTTGCCTGCGGTGAGAGTGTCGTAGCCTTCTTTGCCCTGATTGTTGCTCTTAAGGTAAGCGACTTCTCTTTCCAAAAGATAGTTGGTGCCTTCGGTGACCACTGCGCCCACTGCTTTGCCTGCGGTTTCGATTGCGTTTTTAGCCACGTCATAAAGGCTTGCGCTGAGTTCGACGCTCCCCGAAACGGTTATGGTAACCTGGTTATTGTCGTTTTTAAGATAACCGCATTTAACTGCCAGTGTGCCGACTTTGTCGATGGCTGCTTCGAAGGTCAGGCCCTCGAGTTCTTCGCCGGCGAGCAAAATCTGCGCGTCTTCGTTTTCAGGAATAACGGTGACGACTTTTCCGTCCTTGTCAACCAAGAATTCGACGGAAGGGTTGATGTCAACGGCGACGTAGGAAACCTGTTCTTTGTCCTTGTTGTTGTTCACGACGATGGCCGCGATACCGATGACCAAAGCAAGAACACAGGCTCCCGCAATGATAGAAATAAAGGTTTTCTTTTTACCGGAATTTGCTGCTCCCGAGGTCTTTGCGGCCGCGGTTTTTTTAGGTGCGTTTTTGTCCATTTCTAATTCTAACCTCTTTTTAATTTGTTTTTCTGTCATATTTGTTCCTCCTTCTCAAGCGCGTCTTTCAGCGTCTTCAAGGCTTCGCCGTACATCCACCTGACAGTACTTTGCGGAATGTCCAGCATGGTCGATATCTCTCTGAATTTGTAGCCCGCAAGAAGATGCAGAACCACGATGCGGCTTCTGTCCCGATCCAGCTTGGTGAGGAGCGCCTTGGTCGCAACGCTGTCCTCCGACAGACCGTAGCTTCCGAACAGCGCCTCGTTTTCCGAATAGTCCACCGCCACTTCTCTTTTTGCCTTATAGCGCAAGTTGATTGCCAGATTTTTTGCTATCTGCAAAATCCAGGCAAGGGCGTTTCCCTCGTTGTAGCCTGCGATGCCGCTTTGCACTCTTATGTAGGTTTCCTGCATAACGTCCTCTGCGTCTTCCTTTCTTTGAACGTACGTCAGAACGAATGCGTAAACGACTTTGCGGGTTTCGGAATAAATGTCGGCCAGAACGTTTTCGCCGAATTTCAAATCGAGCATCATCTTGTTGAGTTTTCTGTTATTCATGTTGTCCTCGATATCGGTTCCTGATAAATAAACAAACCAAAAGCGGTTTTTGTTGGTGATTTTTGAAAATTGTTTGAAATTTTTTTCGTCAGTTCAGATCGAACGGGTCGGAACCGTCATAACTTTCCGCAATATCCGCCGCAAAAGTCTTGTCGCCTTTGGACCATTTTCTGACCTTCACTATGACGAACACGTCCATAACGACGACGAACACCGTAAATATAACCGTGAAAACGGTGCTGTTCATCTGCAAGCAGAAGTCGTACAGCCCGTGCAGCAAAACCGGCACCCAGAAGGCCAGCTTTTTGTAGCGGTTGGCTTTTTCGAATTCGCCGAGGAGAACCGAGCGTTTTGCCAGCCCGTAAAAATATCCCATAAACACGGCGAAGTTGATGTGTCCCGGGATTGCCGTAACGCCCCTTAAAAGCGCGACGTAAATGGTTCCGTTGGTGAAAACGTACATTATGTTTTCCACTATCGCAAAGCCCGCCGAAACGAACACCGCGTAAACTATGCCGTCGAACGTCGAGGTGAAATTGCGGTTATGCCAGGTTCGGCGCTTCAGAAAATACAGCTTTCCGCCCTCTTCTGCGGTGGCGATAACCAAAAAACATGTGAGCGCGTTGTAAAGCGCGCTGCCGCTTTCGGCCACGAGCCCCGCAAGGGCCATGCCCACGCTTTCCAGAATGATTGCCGAAACGACCGACAGCGCCCCCGCAAGCAGCAGACGAAGCAAAAGTCCTATCGGCTCCTTATCGACCTTGTCTTTTTTGTAGATATAAATCATCAGAATCGCGGGCGGTATCACCGCGGCCGCAAATAAAGCCCATTGCATAAGCACACCTTCGTTTTTTTCAATTATGTTCCCGAATACTTAGACCAACCTTAAATCTTCGGACTTTTCTATTATAAACCGAAAGATCTTTTTCTGTCAACGGCCGAAAAAGTCATTTTTGCGTGCCGCCGAAAAACCTTTTTCCAAAATAGGTTGATTTCGGACAAATTATCCGCTAAAATTATATTATATTACTTAATTTGACGTAAACCGAATTAAATAAAGGGGAAATTATGAATGCGAAATTAAAAACCGGCCACGTCGTAACCTATTCCTTGGGCTCGCTCGGCTACGTTTCGTACAAAAAACGTTACTGGCTATATGGCGACAAATACCAAAAAATCAAGGACGAAATCGACCGCAACTGACTCGAAAACGCAGCGGCTGGGGGCAAACGGTTATGAATCCTACCTCAAATCAAAAACAATTCAAGCGGCTGAAAATCCTCGGTGTCGTCGCGCTGTGCTGCACGGTACTTTTGTGGACGGCGCTATGGGCGATGTCGGCAATTCCGTCGCAGCAAAGCAGCCAAAGCACGAACGCCGTTTTAAACAAGCTGAACAAGCTGTTCGGCTTGTCGCAAAAGCTTGACGGAAACGTACCTACGCAAAGCGTGGATTTTGCCGAATTCAATAAGACGCTTTATAACGGCAAGTCGTACAAAATGAAGGTTACGTTCACGCCGAAAACCGCCACCGACCGTGAGCTTGAATTTTCATCTTCCGACGAATCCGTTGTAAAAATCGATCAAAACGGAGTTATCACTGGCGTATCGCGCGGTTCCGTAACGATAACCGCAACGCTCAAAAGCAATTCGCAAAGGAAAACGACTCTGCCCGTAAATTGCTACGGCGACGATCCTGAAACGACCGACATCGTCATGCGTCCCGAAACGGATATTATCGTAGGCAAAACCGTGGCGCTTTTGTTTAACGACGGCAGTGCGTCGCCGTTTGCTCCGGACGAAATAACCTCCTCCGACGAATCGGTGGTGAACGTCTGGAGAGGCACGGCCGCGGGGATAAGCCCGGGCACCGCGACGTTGACGGCCTATTACAAAGACGTCGGAAAAACCGTTTCCGCCACCGTTACCGTAGGCGAAAATCCGTCGTTCGTCAAGCCTTCCTCCGTGGTTTTGAAACAGAACGTCACGATAACTCACGGCAAAACCTTAAAAATATCAAAACTTATCGAAGAGGTCGCTCCGAAATCCGCAGCTTCCGACTTCGAAATCAAATGCAGCGGCGGCATTTTGCACGCAACGCCGTCGTCGATAAGAGCAGTGCAACCGGGCAAAACCACCGTTACGTTCGTTTCCCGCTACGACAAATCCGTCACCGCCACAACCGAAATCACCGTTTCGCACGTTACGCCGACGGCTCTGGAAATCGTTACCGGCAGCAACAAGTTTTCGCCTAACACCGAATATACGTTTTGGGCGCGGCACACGCCTCGGCCTTACTGGTACGACGCAAAGTGGGAAGTGGTTTCCGGAAAAGGCAAAATCACCGAAGACGGGGTTTTCAAAACCAAATTCTTCGGTAAAACCGTCGTTAGGTGCACAAGCACCATCGATCCGACGCTTACTGCCGAGTTTGAGGTGAACACGGGACTGTTTGAAGACGCCTACTCTTTCACCCGCAAGCTGGTGGGACACATGGGACTTTCGGCGATTTTAGGGTTCGGCATTTTCGGCACCACGTTTTTGCTTACGAAGCGCAAACGGATGTGCGCCGTTCTGACTCCCGCATTATCCATTACGTACGCGGGCATTTCCGAGCTTATACAAAAATTCACCCCCGGCAGATACTGCACCTTATCGGACGTTTTAATAGATTTTTTGGGAGCAATGACTGGCGCGGTATTCGGTCTTTTGCTTGTGACGATAACTTGCCTTATCTGGCGGCTTTTTGGCAAGGAATCTTTTTCCCGTCTCGTTTCCGCCTACAAGGCGTTGAACCTGAAAACGGCGTTCAAAAAGTTAAATCACACGGCCGAATAATGAAGGAATAATCAAAAAGCGAGGATTTCTCCTCGCTTTTTTCGCCATATTTTCGTTTGGTTTTATTCGGCTTTCGTAAGCGCGCGCGCCAGAAACGCTCTGGTGCGCTCTTCCTTCGGCGCGGTGAAAATTTCCTTCGGGCTTCCCTGTTCGACGATGACTCCTCCGTCCATAAAAATCACTTTTTTGGCAACGTCCTTTGCAAAGCCCATTTCGTGCGTTACGATGAGCATCGTGAGGCCCGCTTCCGCCAGATTTTTCATAACCGCAAGAACTTCGCCCACCATCTCCGGATCCAGTGCGGAAGTCGGTTCGTCAAACAAAATCACCTCAGGCTTCATTGCAAGCGCCCTTGCTATGGCCACTCTCTGTTTTTGTCCGCCCGAAAGCTGTTTCGGTTTTGCGTTGACGTAGGCGCCCATGCCGACGAGCTCCAGATATTTTTTGGCCTCCGCTTCCGCTTCGGCGGATTTCATTTTCAGCACTTTTCTCGGGCCGACCGTACAATTTTTCAGCACCGTCATGTTGGAAAACAAATTGAACGACTGAAAAACCATGCCCACCTTTTGGCGATATTCGTGCGGTTTTTTCGTTTGCAAAATGTTTTCGCCGTGGAACAGAATTTCCCCGGAACTCGGCGTTTCAAAAAGATTTATGCATCTTAGAAGCGTCGATTTTCCGCTGCCGGACGGGCCTATTATGCAGGTTACGTCGCCCGCTTCCACCGAAAAGTCCACGTCCTTCAAAACCTCGTGATCGCCAAAAATTTTTCCGAGGTGTTTTACTTCGATCAAAGCGTCAGGCATTTTCGTTACCTCCCAAAATTTTGTTTTCTTTGACGATGGATTCGGCGTCCATATTCTGCGAACCCATTATGCGATAATTTTCCTTGCCGTCCATCTTCTTCTCCGCCAGGCGAAGCACTCTCGTTATGGAGAATGTCAGCACGAAGTATATCACCGCCACGATAAGATAGGTTTCGAAGGTGGCGTAGGTGTTGAACACGATGGACTTTGCGTAGAAAAACAGCTCCGTAAATCCGATGACGTTCAGCACCGAGGTGTCTTTTATGTTGATGACGAATTCGTTTGCCACCGACGGCATGATGTTTCTGAGAGCCTGCGGCAAAACGACGTTCGTCATAGTCTGAAAATGCGTCATGCCTATGGCCTCGGCGCCCTCGAACTGGCCTTTGTCGACGGAAATGATGCCTCCTCTCACTATTTCGGCCATATATGCGCCCGTGTTCACGGAAACTATGATAAGGCCCGCAAGCGTAACGTTCATGGTGTTGCCGTCGTTGAGGAGCGCAAAGCCCCAGAAAATAACCATCGCCTGCACCATCATCGGCGTTCCCCTGAATATCTCGATATACGCCGACAGCAAAAAATCCGCAATTTTTCTTAAAAAAGCCGCGTTTTTATTCTTCGGCTTTTCCGTCGTGCGGAAAACGCCCACCAGAACGCCTATAAAAAGTCCCGCGGCGGTGCCGATTATCGCCACCAAAACGGTGTAGCCGACGCCTTTAAGTATCCAGCCGTAATGGTTTTTCAAAATGGACGAGACCTTTTCGAAAAAGCCGGTTTTCGAATTGCTGTTTCCGGTTGCAAGCTCCACGGCTTCGTTCATCATCGCCAGACGTTCTTCGTCAGAAATTCCCGCAAGAATTCTGTTTATACCGTCTTTCAACGGACTGTTTTTGGCCATGCCGATTGCTATAACCGCGTCGCCCGCTCTCGTTTTGAAGCCGGTGTCGTTGTTTTTAAGCGGAATATAAGTAAGCTCTGGATTTGCCGCGCAGTCGGCTTTTGCGCCCGGATCTTCCGCAACGTAGCCGTCAACGGCCTTGGCTTTCAGCGCCGCCGTCATTGCGGGGAAACTTTCCATCGGCGTGGCTCTCGTTATGCCGTAGTTTCCACATTCCGCTTTCAGCGCAGTGTCGTGGAAGGTGCCCGATTGCGCAACGATGGTCGCGCCCGAAAAGTCCGCAAGCGACTTTGCCGAAGCGTACTTCCCGTCCGCCCTTACGACGATAACCAACGAACAATCGTAGTACGAATCGGAAAAATCAATCGACTGCCGTCTTTCGTCCGTAGGGCTCATGCCTGCAATAACGAGGTCCAGATGCCCCGACGTTACCCCCGGCAGCAACCCGTCCCATTCGATTTTTCTTATGACGAGGTTTTTGCCCAGGCCTTCCGCCACTCGTTTGGCAATCATCACGTCGTAGCCGTTCGCCCAGCCCTCCGAGCCTTCGATTTTCACCGCGCCGTTCCCCGAGGACGTCTGAGTGAAATTGAACGGCGGATAGGCGCACTCCAGGCCGACGTACAGATTGTCGTCTTCGTTCTTTCCGCAGCCTGTCAGCGCGAAACTGCCGAAAACGACGGTTAAAACAACCATAATTAGAGATAAAATCCCGATTGAAGTTTTTTTCATAGGTTTGCTCCTTTTTTGTATTTTGACGGAGCGGCATAAAAAAATCGCAATGCTACCCAAACATTGCGACACGAAAAAACTCGTTCAATGCCGATAGCGCTCCACCTTGCGGTGACAGTACAACGCATATTCTGCGCTGTCCCAAGCCTGACGTCCGCGAACCCGAGCCGTCAAACTTTCGGCAAGTTTTCCTTTCCCGCCGCAAGCTCGGTTCGTGCCTGCGGTTTGTCATAAAACCTGCGCCTCTACCTATTGATGCAAAAAGCATATCACGCAAAACGAAATATGTCCAGCGTTTTTTGCGACTTTTTCGAAAAAAACGATTTATTTTTGCCAAAAATCAAAAAACCGAGGGGCTTCCCTCGGTTTTTTAATCGGTTTTTGCTAATTTTTGTTTTCTGCGTCCGTGCTTGCAGATGCGGCTTCCTGCTCTTTAAGCGCTTTTTTGGCCGCCGCCACTTTGATGGAACGCTTCATAACTTCGGTGCAAAGTATGACCAGCGCGATAACCACGAATATTGCCACCACGCCTTTCCACATGATTTCCAAAGACTTCATAAAATTTTTGCTGACTTCTTCGCTGACTGCGATAAGTTGACCAAATAGCATATTCGTTCCTCCTTAAATCAAGCCGAGAATAAGTCCGCCGACGATTGCCGAAGCAATCTGACCGGAAACGTTTGCGCCTGCCGCGTGCATCAGAAGATGGTTGGTAGGATCCGCTTCGAGGCCGAGCTTCTGAACGGTTCTTGCCGCCATCGGGAACGCCGAAATGCCCGCCGCGCCGATCATAGGGTTGATTTTCTTTTTGGACACGAGATTCATGCCTTTGCAAAGCATAACTCCTGCCACGGTGTCGAACACGAAAGCAAACAGCCCAAAGCCCATAATCATGAGGGTTTGCACCGTCACGAAGTTTTCCGCCTGCATCTGGAACGCAATGGTTATGCCGAGAAGCAGCGTGATGAGGTTGGACAGATTGTTCTGCGCCGTTTCGGAGAGGCTGTTCACCACTCCGCATTCGCGAAGCAGATTGCCGAACATCAAAAAGCCCACGAGCGCCAGGCTGTTAGGAGCGATGAGGCCGCCACCAGCGTAACGATAATCGGGAACAGAATTTTGGTAAGCTTCGAGGTGGAGTCCGGAGTGTAGTCCATTCGAATGAGCCTTTCCTTTTTGGTGGTTATGGCTTTCACCACAGCAGGCTGAATGATAGGCACGAGAGCCATATACGAATAGGCCACCACCATAATTGCGCCGAGATATTTGCTGTTTAAGGCAATGGCGACCATAATGGAAGTCGGGCCGTCGGCCGCGCCGATGATGCCGATAGACGCCGCGTCGTTGAGGCTGAAACCGCAAAGCGTGGCAAGAGAGATGGTCATAAATATGCCGAACTGCGCCGCGCCGCCCACTAGAAACAGTTTAGGGTTTGCAAGCAGCGGTCCGAAATCTATCATCGCGCCTATACCTATAAAGAGCAATATAGGCATCGCTTCGCTGGCGGCAATCCCTATGTCGAACATCCACTCGATGATGCCGGCGGTTTCGGAGCCTTCGGCCGTGAGAACGTTGGAAAGCGGTATGTTTACGAGTATCGCGCCAAACCCCATCGGGAGCAGCAACGACGGCTCGATTTTGAATTTGATTGCCAAAAAGATAAGCAATCCGCCCACGATCCACATGACGACGTGCTTCCATGTGATCAGGGTGATGGCTTCGGTAAGAAACTCCATAATTCCTCCAAAAAAAGAACTATAAATAATGTTATCAAATTCTGTATTCGCTGTCAAGTGTTGAACCGGCAAAATAACCTATGCGGATTTTCTCTTTTGCTTGCGAAACGGCGAAAACTGTGCTAAAATAATTTCATAAACCACTGCGAGGTAAATATGAATATAACCAAAAAACTTTTCGGAAAAACGAACGGCGAGGACGTGTACGCTTACACCGTCGGGGACGGCGACCTCGGAGCCGTCTTTCTGACCTTCGGCGCCACCGTGCAAAGCCTGAAATATAAGGGCGTCGACGTGGCTTTGGGCTACGACGACCTGTCCGGCTATCTCGAAAACGACGGATACCTCGGCGCAGTCGTCGGCAGATGCGGCAACCGCATCGCAAAAGGCGTTTTCAGCCTGAACGGCAAAGAGTATCACCTGTTCGTAAACAACGGGCCGAACCATCTGCACGGCGGAAAAATCGGTTTCAGTCACAAAATCTGGACGGCCGAGGAGCTTTCCGACGGCGTCAAATTTTCGCTTATTAGTCCCGACGGCGACGAGAATTACCCGGGAATGCTGAAAGTTTCCGTCTGCTACCGCCTGAAAAATGGCGGCGTTGACGTCGAATATACGGCGGTTTCCGACGCGGACACCGTCTGCAACCTCACCAACCACACCTATTTCAACCTCAACGGCCAGGGCTCGGGCGACGTTTTGAGCCACGAGCTTTACCTGAACGCAAGCGCCATAACTCCCGTGGACGAAACCCTCATTCCGGACGGCACCGTCACGGACGTTTCGGGCACGCCGTTTGACTTCAGAACCTCAAAGCCTATCGGCAAGGATATAAACGCAAAAAATCTGCAGCTTTCCTACGGCCCGGGTTACGACCACAACTTCGTTCTGGACAAACCGCTCTTTTCTTACGGCCTTGCCGCAGAAGCCAAAGGCGACGAAACCTCGATAACATTGATGGTTTTCACCGACCGTCCGGGCGTGCAATTCTACAGCGGAAACTTCTTAACCAAGCGCCAAGGAAAAGGCGGATCGACCTACGATCTCCGAAACGGTTTTTGTCTGGAAACGCAGTGCTACCCTGACTCCGTAAACCACCCGAATTTCCCGTCCGTAATTCTCAAAAAAGGCGAGGTTTACAAAGCCCGCACTAGGTGGGAATTTTCCAAATAACAACTTAACATCAAAAAAACGCCGCGTAAACGGCGTTTTTTGTTATCTTAATTCGTTTATTTTTGATATTTGAAGCAGTCCATATAGGAAAGCTTAAACAAATTCATTTCGTGCAGACGGTCAATGCGCGCCTTGGTTTCGGCGTCCGGTTCGACGCCTTCGCGGATATATTTGTCCAGCACGGCGTAAGTGAAACCGAGGTTGTCTTCGTCGGTTTTGCCGGAAAGCCCGTCGGACGGCGCTTTGTCGGTCAGAACGGAAGGAAGCCCCAGATATTTGCCTATCTTTTTCACTTCATCGACGGTGAAGCACGATATAGGCGAAAAGTCGCCCGCGTTGTCGCCGTAGCGCGTGGAATAGCCCACCCAGTCTTCGCTGAGGTTGCAGGTGTTTGCCACCCTGCCCCCGACGCTTTGGGAAACGAGATACAGCGCGCTCATCCTTATCCTCGGCGGCAGATTCACCAGCGCCTGCCTCGTAAGTTCTATGCCCTTAACGGCCGAAATGAGGCCGTCGGCGGCTTCGGCGATGTTGACGACGGTGTATTTGATGCCCAGATGCTCACAAAGCTTGTAGCTGAAATCGATGTCCGGTTGAACCCCGCGCGGCATCAGAACGCCCAGAACTCTCTCCGTTCCCAGCGCTTTTTTGCACAAAGCCGCAACCACGCTGCTGTCCTTGCCGCCGGAAATGCCCACCACCGCGGTGCAGCCCTTGCCGTTTTTTTCAAACCAGTTTCTGATCCATTCGACGCATTTTTCGGTTGCGTCCACTACGTCAAATTCGTACATATTCATACCTCTATTTCACAAACGCTTCGAAAGCCTTGTAAGTGCTGTAAAGGTCGGCTTTGGAAACCAGCTCGTACGGCGCGTGCATGCTGATCACCGGCACGCCGATGTCGATGGTGTCAACGTTGAGTTTTGCGATGTATTTGGCAACCGTACCGCCGCCGCCCGCGTCCACTTTGCCGAGCTCTGCGACCTGCCAGTTGACGTCGTTTGCGTCGAGAAGACGTCTGAGCTCTCCCGCAAATTCTGCCGAAGCGTCGTTGCTTCCGCTCTTGCCGCCTGCGCCCGTAAATTTGCAGATTGCCGTGCCGTAGCCCAAAAGTCCGCTGTTTTTCTTTTCGTAAACGGAGCCGAAGTTAGGATCGTAGCAAGCGATTACGTCTGCGGACAGGCATTTTGCGTTCGCGCGGATATAGGAAGCCTTTTTGCCGAATGCGTCTGCGATTTCCGAAAGAACGTCTTCGTAGATTGCGCATTGCATGCCGGTGTTGCCTTCGCTGCCGATTTCTTCCTTGTCGGCGAGAACCACCATAACGGTTTTGTCGCCCGTCATTTCGGTTATTGCCGAAATTGCAGGATAGCTGCACACTTTGTCGTCGTGGCCGTAGCCGGCGATCATGGATCTGTCAAAGCCGACGTCCTTCGCCTTCATTGCAGGCACGGCGCAAAGCTCTGCGGACAAAAAGTCCGATTCAACCATACCGTAGCTTTCGTTTAACTTTTTGAGAACGGTGAGCTTGATTTTTTCTTTCACTTCGTCGTCCTTAAACGGCAAGCCACCCACCAGAACGTTCAGAGTTTCGCCGTCGATTGCGGTTGCAAGCGGTTTGACGTTCTGCTCCTTGGAAAGGTGCGGCAGAAGGTCGTTGACGTAAAAAATAGGATCGTCGTCGTTTTCGCCCACAACCACGCTTACGTTTTTGCCGTCTGCGGTGGAAACCACTCCGTGAAGAGCAAGCGGAATCGCAGTCCATTGATATTTTTTGATGCCGCCGTAGTAGTGCGTTTTCAAAAAGGCCATGCCTTCGTCTTCGTAAAGCGGATTTTGCTTGATGTCGAGCCTCGGGCTGTCGATATGGGAAGCGATGATTCTCACTCCCTCCGAAAGAGCCTCCTCGGTTCCTATTTTCAAAAGAACCAGACTTTTGCCACGGTTGTTGAGATACCTTTTGTCGCCTACCGACAGTTTATCTCCGAGTTTATATTCGGTAAAACCGTGTTTCTGCGCAATGGCGATCGTCGTCTTCACGGCGTCGCGCTCGGTTTTGGAAGCGTCCAAAAATTGTTTGTAGCCCTCGGAATAGTCGAAAACTTTTTTCACGCCGTCCTCGTCCAGACTTTCGAAAAGCGGTTTTTTGACGTAGGACAATTTGTCCGAAAGTTCTTTGCCGACAGAATTTTTGTTGTCTTTTGCCATAAGTTTATCTCCTGAAATTTGTTTTGAAAACAACAAGCGAACGGTTATTTTTTCCGCTTGTTTTACGTTGGATATATTATAACACCGAACCCCCGACATTGCAACAATAATTTATATTTTGTCTTATTTTTTGCCACTACCCAAAAATAACTTGAATTTTTTGCAAGCATAATGTAAACTTATTCTATCGAATGATTAAGGAGGGACTATTTATGAACAAAAAAATCGTGTCGGCCGTATTGTGTCTGATTCTCGTCGTGGGCTGTCTGACGGCCGTTGCGGCGTGCGACAAAGACGGCAAAGAGAAATTGTCCATAGTTTATCTCGGCGACTCTATCGGCGAAGCCATAGCCGGCCCTTCTCCTCTGGAAGAAAGGGATAACTACGGTTACCCGGGCGTTATCGGCCAGGTCAACGATTATTACTATCACAACCGCGCCATTTCCGGCAATCAGACCAAGCAGATGCTGGCGTTTATAAATCGTGAGGACACCAACGCCGCAATTTCCGCCAGTTTAATAAGAACCGCCGACGTCATACACGTTTCCATTTTGGGCAACGACCTTTTGCAGGCGGATTTCGGCACCATGCTCTACGACAGAGAGGTCAAGGGGAAATCCGAAACCTTCAATGCGGCCATAAAAGGCGCTGAAGAAAACATTGCCAAAATCATCGTCCGCCTCAGGGAAATGAACCCGAAGGCGCACATCATGTTCCAGAACGTTTACAATCCGGTTTTCGCCGAAAGCAAGCTTATGGAAACCTCCGTCAAGGAAAAACTCGCCTCCGTCGGCATTCAGCCTTCCGACTACAGACGCCTCGGCAACGAACTGCTCTCCAGACTTGACAGCATCGTTCCCGCTTATCTTGCCGAACACCCCGACAAAAAGATCCACATCATCGACGCTTACGCCGAATTCGGCCGTATCTTCGACGAGGATCCCGAGCGCGGCAAACGTCTGATTTTCGTGGACGGCGTTCATCCTTCAGACGAAGGACACGCGGTTCTTGCAAACCTCATTCAGAACAAGCTCGTCGCACTCGGCCTTGCCGGCGAAAAGGACGGCATCAAAAACTACAAAACCTTGAGATGCGAACAAATCGATCGCCTGTACGCAGAAACCGATCTGGATCGCGCCGCGCTTAAAGCGGCCGTGCAAAAAGCAAGCGCCTTTTCAGATGTTTCCGACGTGTACTTTGACGGCGTCAGAAACTACACCGCAAAATGCAACCGCATAAACCTTCCTCGAAACTACGCGGAAGACACCTACATTTTCGACTACGACCGCGAATTCTACTTCGACAAAATCACTCTCGACAACGTCGGCTTCCCTGACCTTGTCGGCAAAAACCTGATGGATCTCGGCGTTTTCGGCCCGGATTGCAGGTTCTCATTCTACGACGACGGCACCTTCAGAACCACCGTCACCATAGCCGACAAATTTATCCCTATCATAAACGCGCTTCTCGGCACCTTAAAGTTCGAGGAGCTTATGGAAGGAAAGGTTATGGGCGATCTGGACGTTGAAGACATCGTAAGAGAATATTGCAAAAACATGTTCCCGGGAGCCACCGTCGAAGACTTCTCCGCCGCCCTCGAGGTTGTAAAACGCAGCATCGGCGTGGAAATTATCGGCGCGGATAACCTCAGCGGCACCGAAATCTGGAACAGCATCACCAAAGAAGGCAAGCTTCCGGAAAACGCCGTGCTCCGGCCGGGCTTCGGTTTTGAAATCAACTCCACCTATTGCGTCAAAAAAGTCAAAGGCGCGGACGGCAAAGAATGGACGGCCGTATATATCGGCAGATTCGATCCCGACACCGAACCGTTCCTTATCTTCACCGTGCACGAAGACGGCGAAATTTCAACCGTTGACGTTTCGATGGAAATTTTGGGCCTCGTGCTTTACGGCACTGAAAAATAATTCCGTTTTATAAATCAAAAAGCGGCGCAATTTTGCGCCGCTTTTTATTGTTGCCGATTTATTGTTGCAGGGATTTAAGACGTTCTTCTCTGATAACCTCCAGCTCCGTCTTTATCTTTTGTTTTTTCTTTCCGGAATAATCGTAGAACGCCATCGGTATGCAGGTAAGAAGCATGCCCGCCGCCGGAATAAGCGTTATCATGATGAATATCCAACCTCTTACGTCGGCGACGTTTTCCGCCGTCGGCACCGAAAGCCCCTCCGAAACCGTTTCCGGCGTAACCCAGAAGCCGTCGGTGGTGAACTTTTCGATGTTGCTTGCGTCAACCACGAACCCCGTGATAAGGCTTGCTACGCCCGCGGAAGCCTTGCTTATAAGCGTCTGCGCGGCAAAACTTATGCCCTCAATGCGCTGACCGCTTTTCCACTCCATATAGTCGGTTGCGTCGGCCACCATGTTGTAGGTGATGACGTTGTATATTCCGAGCGGTATCCCCACCAGAATGAGGAAGAAGAACAGCACGAATATCGACGCTTTTCCCAGCTTATCGAAGCCTACGAAATACAAAATCACGTTCACCGCCGCACCGAATAGCATGGAGAAAATGTATATGATTTTGAAATCGAATTTTTTCTTCAAAATAGGCAGAAGCAGCATGGCGGGAACCATGCCCACGCCTATCATAACCGACAGCACCGTCAGAATCAGTCCCTTCGTCAAAAAGCTTTGCGTGCCGTCGGCGTAGAGCAATTTGTAGCTCACCACACCGCTTTCGGAAACGACTTTCTGATAGTCGAACAGATATTTCGCCACGTACGGGCTTGCGGTTTGCGCCATCATGACGGTGGAAGCCAGCAGGCAGCTTCCGATGAGAAGCATGAGGTATTTGTTTTTGATAAATCCGCCGAAAATTTCCTTGACGCTCTTCGGTTCGGTGTGCAGGATAAGTTTTTCTTTTGTTCCGAAAAACGCCAGAAGCGACAGACCGCTGCCGATAAAGCCTATCAGAAGCCCTGCCAACAGATACGCCTTGCTCTGATCCATGCTGTCGGTGAGCATCGGAACGAGAAGCGTCGGTATTATGCCGCCGAACGTGCTTCCGAGCCTTGCGACGGAAATGAATTTGGTTCTTTCGTTTTCGTCGGGCGAGATTGCCGAGGAAAGTCCCCAGAACGGAATGTCCTGAATGGTGAAGCACACGCCCCACACGATATAGGTAACCGCGCAGTAAGCCACTTTTCCCGCGGCGGAATTTATGCCCGCGTTCCAGAAAAGAAGCGTCGTCGCCACCGCAATAAGAAACGGCGACCACAGCAGATACGGCCTGAATTTCCCGTATTTTGTCTGCGTTTTGTCCACGATTATGCCCATCACGGGATCGTTCAGGGCGTCGAAAATTCTCGCCACCAAAATGATCGTGCCGGCGATTTTGCCCGCGTTCGGCACGCCCTTCAACACGCACTCGGTGAAGAACACCAGCGCAAACATCGAATACAGATTATACATCATCGAACGGCCGAAAGTTGCCGTCGTAAAACATGCGTATTCCGATTTCTTAACGTGTTTTTCCATCACTTTTTCCTCACGATAACGGCAGGCAGAATTTTCGGTTCCGCTTCGCCGGCTTTCTTCATTTCTTCAAGAAGCAGCGCTTTGAGCTGTTTTCTCACGTCCGCGTAATTTTTGTCTTTAACGAGGTTGCGCTTTTGGTCGGGATCGACCTCGTTGTCGTAAAGATAATCCTCAAAATAGACCTTTGCGCCCATCTTCCCCGATATGTACGGCGGGTTTAAGCTTCTGACGCTGTAGGTGTAACGCGAGGTTCTGACCGCTCGCGCCGTCTGTGACTCGGAAACCTGCACGAACACCGCTTCACGGGGTTTATCTTCGCCTTTTTGCACTTTAAGCAGCGATTTGCCCGCAAACGACTTCGGCACTTCTATCCCCGCAACGTCCAGAAGCGTGGCAGGAAGGTCGATAAGGCTCGTCGGATAATCCGCGGTTTTGCCGCCCCTGAACGTTCCGCCCCAAATGATAAGCGGCGTATGAATGCTTGCGTCGTGAGGGCTTCTTTTGTACTCCAGATTTCTGGTTTTGAAATGACAGCCGTGATCGGACGTGTAAAAAACGACGGTGTTTTCAAGCCGACCGGTTTCCGCAAGCGCGTCCACCAAGCGGCGGAAGTTGTCATCCAGGGACCTTATCGCCGCAAGGTAGTTCGGATAGCTTTTTTCGTAGTCGCCTTTCAAAAAAGTCAGATCCGACGGAAGCGGATAATTTTCAAATTGTTTTCTGTATTTTTCAGGGCCCTCAAAAGCGTGATGATTGTTCTGATGATGCGGCTCGAGCTGGGAAACGAACAGGAAAAACGGCTTGTCCGATTCGTGATTTAAAACGTAGTCCACCGCAAACCCGCCTATTGCGTCCGCGCGGTAACCCGAAAAATCCACTCTGTTTCCGTCGGTGTCGTAAACGTAGCCGCCGTCAAAGCCGGTGGAAGTAAACTCCAGAACGTCCGCCGCCATCCAGTGCTTATAACCTCCGCGAAGCTCTTCGGGCACGGGCTTTCTTTCGACATGCACGCGCTTTTTGTTGTCGGAAGCAAGGTGCCACTTGCCGACGTAGGCGGTGTCGTAGCCAGCTTCGTTGAAATACTCGGCAAGCGGTTTTATGTTCTTGTCAAGCGCGACGGCGTTTTTGAAGCTGCCGTTCTGAGTTGCGTAAACGCCCGTCTGCAAGCAGGCTCTCGCGGGGCCGCATACGGGCTGGCAGGTAAAGTTTTCCAAAAATTCCACGCCGTCCGATTTGAATTCGTTAAGAAACGGCATGACTTCTTCGTTCACGGTGTCCCATCTCTGCTGGTCGGAAAAATAAAAAACGATGTTAGGTCTCATTTTTTCCTCCAAATGGTTGATAGGTCAATTATACATAAAAACTCAAAAAAAAGCAACGCGGCAAGCGTTGCTTTTCGTTTATTTTTCTTTATAGTACAGTTTGCAATGGCAATATCCCTCGAAATTCGGGTCTGCAATCTGCTCTCTGAACTCTTTGCACATACATTTGTACTCTTCTTTTCTGCCCACTCTGCACGGGCAATAGCCGTCTTTTGCTTTGAGGCCTTCTTTGATGCGGCGGACGACTTCCTCGTCCTTGTTGAGTCTGATTTTCATATTTATCTCCTTTATTCCAGTTCGAACGCGCCGGTGTAGAGCTGATAATATCTGCCGCGTTTGGCGATAAGCTCCTTATGACTGCCGCGCTCGATGATGACGCCGTGATCCAGAACCATGATGACGTCGCTGTTCTGCACGGTGGAAAGACGGTGCGCGATGACGAAAACGGTGCGTCCCTTCATAAGCTCGTCGGTGCCCTTCTGAACCAAAGCTTCGGTTCGGGTGTCGATGCTGGAGGTTGCCTCGTCCATAATCATAACGGGTGCGTTTGCAACCGCCGCCCTCGCGATGCTCAAGAGCTGACGCTGACCTTGCGACAGGTTTGCGCCGTCGTTTTCCAGAAGCGTGTTATAGCCGTCAGGCAATCTGGTTATGAAGTCGTGAGCGTTGGCAAGTTTTGCGGCGGCCACGCATTCTTCGTCGGTTGCGTCCAGTTTGCCGTAGCGAATGTTGTCCATGATGGTTCCGGTAAAGAGGTTGGTGTCCTGCAAAACCATGCCCAGACTTCTTCTGAGGTCGTCTTTTTTGATTTTGTTGATATTGATGCCGTCGTAGCGGATTTTGCCGTCGGCGATGTCGTAGAAGCGGTTCAGAAGGTTGGTGATGGTGGTTTTGCCCGCGCCCGTCGCGCCGACGAAAGCCACTTTCTGTCCCGGTTTTGCATACAGACTTACGTCGTGCAAAACGATTTTGTCAGGCACGTACCCAAAGTCCACGTCCACCATCTGAATGTCGCCCTTAAGCTCGGTGTAGGTGACGGAGCCGTCCGCGGTGTGCGGATGTTTCCAGGCCCATTTGCCCGTTCTCTTTTCCGATTCGATGATGACGCCGTCACCCAAGATTTCGGCGTTAACCAAGGTTACGTAGCCGTTGTCCGTTTCGGGTTGCTCGTCCATAAGCGAGAAAATACGTTCCGCGCCTGCAAGCGCCATAACGATATAGTTGATTTGTTGCGACAGCATGGACACCTGATTCGTGAACTGTCGTCCCATCGTCAAAAAGCCCACGACTATCGGAATCAGCACTTCTTTGGTCTTTGCTATGCCCATTAACCCCACGTTCGTGGATTCGGTGATAACCATAACCGATCCGATAAACGCCAACAAAACGTACATGATGTTTCCGAGGTTGCCCATGATAGGCCCCAGCATATTTGAGTAGGCGTTGGCCTTGTAGGCGTCCTCGAACAGGCGACCGTTGACTTCGTCGAAGTCTTTTTCGCTGGCTTCTTCGTGACAGAAAACCTTGACCACCTTTTGTCCGTGCATCATTTCCTCGATGAAGCCTTCGGTTTCACCCAAGGATTTTTGGTGACGAACGAAGTATTTCGCACTGTTTCCGCCCACCTTTTTGGCCGTTAGGAGCATAAGCGCCACGCACGCGAAAACGATAAGCGAAAGCCACAGGCTGTAGTAAAGCATAACCACCAGAAGCACGACCACCATAACGCTTGACTGCACGATGGTCGGCAAGCTTTCGCTGACGAGCTGACGCAGAGTGTCGATGTCGTTGGTGTAGTGGCTCATGATGTCGCCGTGGGTATTCTGGTCGAAATACTTTATAGGCAGGTTTTGCATCTTGTTGAACATTTTTATACGGGTTTCGTTCAAAAAGTTTTGCGAAACGTGCGCCATAATAAAGCCCTGCACCGTTCTTGCCGCTATGCCGGCAAGATACACGCAACCCATAACGATCACGCCCTTAAGCAGGCTTTTGAACACTTCTTCCATCACGCTGTCGGCGACGATGTTTTCAAGCATATTGACGATGTAAATGCTGGCCGCGCTGGTGGATATCGCGCTCACGACGAGGCATATTCCCACCAGAATAAGCTGACCTTTGTACATTTTGAAAAGCTCGGACATAAGCCGCTTTATCGTTCCGAAAGCGTGCTTGGTGCCGCCTATGTTTCCTCTGAGTTTAGGCCCCGGCATTATTCGTCACCTCCCTGTCTGTTCTGAGAAGTGTAAACTTCCCTGTAGATTTCGGACGTGGCCATAAGCTTTTCGTGCGGACCGAAGTCCACCACTTTACCGCCGTCCATAACGATGATTTTGTCTGCGTCCTGAACGCTTGCTATGCGCTGGGCGATGATAAATTTGGTCGTATTCGGAATTTGCGTTTTGAACGCCTGACGAATGAGCGCGTCGGTTCGGGTGTCCACCGCGCTGGTGCTGTCGTCCAGAATGAGGATTTTAGGGTTTTTCAGAAGCGCCCTTGCAATGCAAAGCCTCTGCTTTTGTCCGCCCGAAACGTTGGTGCCGCCCTGCTCGATATGCGTGTCGTAGCCGTCAGGGAAGCTCATAACGAACTCGTCTGCCTGCGCAAGCCTCGCCGCGTGGCGGACTTCCTCGTCGGTTGCGTTCGGGTTACCCCACCTGAGGTTTTCGGCGATAGTGCCGGAAAACAGCAAATTTTTCTGCAACACGAAAGCCACCTCGTTTCTGAGGGTTTCGAGGTCGTAGTCCCTGACGTCCCGTCCGCCGACGTAAACGGTGCCTTCGGTGGCGTCGTAAAGACGGCATATAAGCTGCACAAGCGTCGTTTTCGACGAACCCGTGCCGCCGATGATGCCTATCGTTTCGCCGGATTTTATGTCGAGGTCGATGTCGGAAAGCGCAAATTTTTCGGCCTTTTCGGAATATTTGAAGCTGACGTTATCGAACCTCACGCTGCCGTCCACCACTTCCGTGACGGGATTTTCAGGATTTTTGATGGTGCTTTCTTCAAATAAAACTTCCGTAACCCTCTTGGTCGATTCAACCGCCATGGAGCACATAAACAGCACCATTGTGAGCATCATCAGGCTCATCAGCGTCTGCATGGAATAGGACAGCAAGCTAGTGATTTCGCCGATGCCGAAGCTGTCGCCGAACGGCGCCGGATCGAAATAGCCTATCGCTATAAGGCTGCCCAAAAAGATGACTCCAAGCATAATGGTGTACATCATACCCATCATCAGAGGGTTTGAAAGCGCAACGATTTTTTCCGCTTTTTCAAGGTCGCGGCACACTTCGTCGGAGGCTTTTTTGAACTTGCCTTTCTCGTAGTCTTCCCTGACGTAAGCCTTCACCACGCGCATTGCCTTGACGTTTTCCTGCACGCTTTCGTTAAGCTTGTCGTACTTTTTGAAAACCCTGTTGAATATCGGCGTAACCGTACCCATAAGCAATCCGCCCAAAACGGCCAGAACAAGCACCACGCCCACCTGAAAAAGCGACATGGTTTTGCTGATTTTGAGCGTCATAACGAGGCTGAACACGAACATCAACGGCGCTCTTACCGCCGTTCTGATGATGACCATGTAGGCGTTCTGAATGTTTCCCACGTCCGTCGTCAGACGGGTAACCAGGCTCGACGTGCTGAATTTGTCGACGTTTGCAAAGCTAAAGCTTTGCACCTTGTAAAACAAATCGTGGCGCAGATTTTTTGCGAACCCCGCCGACGCCTTTGCCGAAATTTTCGCGGCGTATGCGCCCGCGCCCAGACTTATCGTGGCGCAAAGCACCAGAAACAACCCGTGATACACTATCGCGAGAAGCGCGTTTCCGCCGGCCATCGAGGTTATGAAACGGTTGATGTCTCCGACTATGCTATCCGTTGCCGAAGTAGTATTGCTTGCCAACCCTTCGAGCGTGTTTATCATGCTTGCCGTAAACAGCGGAATAGTACATTCCATCAGCACTTCCACCGCAATCAGAAGCGGCGAAAGCCAGCTTAGGGCCTTGTACTCCCTTATGGAGCCTAAAAGTTTTTTTAACCTTTCCAACATATTCGTTCCTTATATATGAGATTTATTTCAGCAAATTTTGTTTGCACTTGTCGATGACGGCGAAGAACGTTTCGAGGTCTTCGTCGCTTATTCCTTCGAGCATATCCTTTTCGACGCCGTCGAAGGTTTTCAGCGTTTCCTCGAGGACCAGTCGCCCTTTATCCGTCAAAGTCAGCATTTTCAGCCGCTGATCGTGCGGCGCATTTTTTCTTTCGATAAAACCGTTCTGCTCCATAAGTTTAAGCATTTCGGTCATAGTCGAGCGGCGGCAGTTGAAATGTTCTTCCACGTCCTTTTGGTAGCACACCTCGTCGCCCCTTGCGTTCAGAAATCCTAAAATTCTGCCCTGCGAGGCGGTAAGTCCCTCAAGATCCTTTTCGGCGTTTATGCCGTCTACTTTTCGTTTTATGAGGTTTGAAAGCGTCCTGCATTCGAACCCTACCGTTTTTTTCACCGTTTGCTCCTTTTGTTTGTAAAACAATCAAATTTGTTAGCGTACTAACATTTTATACGCAAATATTTTTATTGTCAACAGCTTACGCGGAATTTTTGCTAATTATTTTGCATATTTTCAAAAAATCGCCGTCGAAAATTAAAGCGAGCTTAAAAACCCTTTATTTGATTGAAAAAGCGTGCATTTTCGAAATTATGTGTTATACTTACAATTAAGGTTTTATTACAACCTAAAAATAAGCTTATTTAGGAGTATTCAATGAGAATAGTCATCGCAGGATGCGGGAAAATCGGCAAAGCAATAACCGGCAGTCTGGTGGCCGACGAGCACGAAGTGGTCGTGATCGACAGCAAACCGGAGGTTATCAAAACCGTTTCCAACACTTACGACATAATGGGAATATGCGGCAGCGCAACCGATTCGGACGTGCTGAAAGACGCGGGCGTAAACCGCGCGGAGCTGTTTATTGCGCTCACGGGTTCCGACGAACTCAATATGCTCTGCTGTTTTATGGCCAAAAAACTCGGCGCCAAGCACACCGTTGCAAGGATCAGGGATCTGGAAAACAACGACACCGGCTTCGATTTTATGAAACAGCAGCTCGAACTGTCGCTTTCGGTAAATCCGGAGCTTCTGACCGCAGAAGCCATATATCAGATTCTGAAGCTGCCTTCCGCCATCAAGGTGGAAACCTTCAGCAGCAGCCGCATGGAAATGGTGGAACTGTATCTGCCGCAAAACACTGCCGTCGAAGGCGTTTCGCTCGGCGAGCTCAGAAAAAAATTCAAAACCCCGTTTTTGGTTTCGGTCGTAGGAAGAGGCGACAAGGTTTTCATTCCGGGCGGCGACTTTGCCCTGAAAGCGGGCGACAAAATCGGGCTCCTCGCCGAAAAAGACGACATCGGCAAAATTCTGGAGATTCTGGAAATTCAGCACAAAAAGGTCAAGAGCGTCATTATTATGGGCGCGGGCATAACTTCGGGATATCTGGCGTCGCTCCTCAACAACGATCATATCGAAGTCAAAATCATCGAAAAAGACGAAGCGGTCTGCGAAAAAATGTGCGAGGCTCTGCCCTCCGGCTGCACCGTCGTTTGCGGCGACGGAATGAGTCAGGATCTTTTGACGGAAGAAGGGCTGGACTCTGCCGACGCCTTCGTCGCGCTTTCGGGCATGAGCGAATCCAACATTCTCATTTCCTTCTACGCCATGCAGAAAAACGTGTCCAAGGTCATCAGCAAGGTAAATCGCGACGAGCTTTCGGGCATTGCCGAAAAGCTGGGGCTGGAGTGCGTCGTTTCCCCTAAGAGCATCGTTGCCGACGTCGTGCTTCAATACGCGCGCGCGCTGGACAAATCCTCCGGAGACAGCCAGATCGAAACTCTTTATTCGGTTATGGGCGGCCTTGCCGAAGCGCACGAATTTGCCGTTTTGCCGGACTTCAAATTCACCGATATTCCGCTTAAAGACCTGCTCAGAAACTCGGATATTCTGGTTGCGGGCATAGTTCGAGGACACAAAGCGATTATCCCCGGCGGCGACGACGTTATAAAAGAAAAAGACAAAGTCATCGTCATCACCACCACCAAAAATCAAATCTACAAACTTTCGGACGTTTTCCGCAAATAGGTGTTATATGAATTTCAAAATGATTTTCAACACTACGGGCAGGGTTCTCAAAACCGAAGCCGCAATGCTGGCGTTGCCTCTTTTGGTAAGCGTTATCTATAAGGAAACCTGCGCTTGGGGCTTTTTTGCCGCCATTGCCGTGGCTTTGGCGCTCGGCTTCGCCCTGACGCTGGCGTTCAGGCCCGACGACAGACGCATCTACACAAAGGAAGGCCTCGTAACGGTTGCTCTTATATGGATGTCCGTTTCGGCAATCGGTGCTTTGCCGTTCGTCATATCGGGGGATATTCCCAACTACGTTGACGCCCTTTTCGAAACGGTCAGCGGCTTTACCACCACCGGCGCTTCCATCGTAACCGACGTCGAATCGCTCAGCAAGGGCATTTTGTTCTGGCGCAGCTTCACGCACTGGATCGGCGGCATGGGCGTTCTCGTGTTCGTTATGGCGGTAACTTCAAAAACCACGGATCGTTCCATTCACCTTCTCCGCGCCGAAATGCCGGGGCAGGAAGTGGACAAAATCGTTCCGCGCGCGAAAGACACCGCTCTTATTCTCTACGTCATCTACACCGTTATGACGGCTGTTTTGGTGGTTATGCTCCTTTGCGGCGGCATGAGCCTCTACGACAGCGTGGTTCACGCGTTCGGCACCGCAGGCACCGGCGGATTTTCGATCAAGGCCGACGGCCTCGCCGGCTACAACGCCTATATACAATGGGTTCTTGCGATATTCATGCTGCTTTTCAGCGTCAACTTCAACCTCTACTACGTCGTTTTGATCGGTAAATTCAAAAACTTCTTTAAGTCGACAGAGCTTTGGGTTTTCGTCGGAGTTGTGCTTGTCGGCGTAACCACGGTAACTCTGAACATTTTGTCGTCGTGCCAAAACTTTGCCGAAGCCTTAAGGCTCGGAACCTTTCAGGTTTCCTCCATCGTTTCCACGACGGGCTACTCCACCGCGGACTTCAATGCTTGGCCGACGCTTTCAAAAACCGTTCTGCTTCTTCTGATGCTTATGGGCGGATGCGCAGGTTCCACGGCAGGCGGATTCAAAGTTTCGCGAGTGGTCATAATCATCAAAAAAATCTTCGGAAATCTCAAAAAAGCCGTCCACCCGAGGACGACCAACGTCATCAAAATGAACGGAAAAAGAGTGCCGGACGAAACCATCGAGGGCGTAACGAGTTATTCTCTCGTATATATGCTTCTGCTGTTTCTGATCGTTCTGCTCCTATCCTTCGATACGCACCTTCCTTCATCTTCGGCTCTCGAAACCAACATAACGGCCGCAGTCAGCTGTTTCAACAACGTCGGCCCGGGGCTCAGCCTTGTCGGTCCGGCCGAAAACTACGCCTTCTATTCGCACTTTTCCAAAATCGTCCTGTCATTTGCAATGCTTCTGGGGAGGCTGGAAATTTATCCGATTCTTCTTACCCTAAGTCCGATGTTTTGGATAAAAAAATAGGTTTACAATCAAAAAACGGCAGTTAAACTGCCGTTTTTTTGTTTTTTTACACTATCTGCGTTTACCGTTCGTAAATTCAAGCACTTTGGCCGTTTCTCCGAAAACAAGAATATGGTCGCCTTCCGCAAAAGCGTACTCCGCTGACGGCAACAACGGCTTTTTTTGAGAATTTTTAATGATAAGAATATTTAGTCCGAATTTTTTCCTCGAATCCACATCGACAACCGTTTTCCCTATCCATTTGGAAGGAACGGCTATTTCCAGAATTGCGTGGTTGGAATCGATTTCGATGTAATCGAAAACCTTTCGGCTGTTCAATTTCACCGCCAATTTTTCCGCAATATCTTCGTCGGGATAAACCACTTCGTCCGCGCCGCATCTCAGCAAGAACTTTTTTTGAATACTCGTCGCGGCTTTCGACACGATGTACTTGGCGCCCAAATCTTTCAATAGCGACGTTATTTCCAATGACGACTGAAAATCGTCGCCTATTGCCACTATGCAACAATCGTAAGACGGAACGTCCAAAGACTTCAAGTTGTTCACGTTGGCGCAATTCGCGATAAGGGCGTTGGAATATTCGGAAGACAGCGCGTTCACCGCTTCCTCGTTTTTGTCGACGATCATAACGTCATCGCCCATTGCCCTAAGTTTTTCGCCAAGCGTTGTGCCGAATTTCCCGAGACCTATAAGTAAAATCGATTTCATAAGCATTTTCCTTTATCCGATCAAAATATTTCCCACGGGCTTTTTAACGTCGTCGGAAGTCGCGGTTTTTCCGAAAGCGAGAGCAAACGTAAGTATTCCGACTCTGCCCGTAAACATCAACAGAATCACGATGAGCTTCGAAACGGAAGACAACAGCGGCGTCGCGCTCATCGAAAGCCCCACCGTGCCGAGCGCGGAAACGACTTCGAACAGCAGCTGTTTAAACGACAAAATTTCGTCCGGTTCGATCGCGCACAGCGTGATCGTTGAAAAAACGACGATCAACAAACAAGAAGAAAAAACGGCTAGCGCCTGATTTATCGCTGAAGAATCGATTCTCCTCGAGCCGATCGTAACGTCCCTTTTTCCCTTAAACGCTGCAACCATTCCCATCAATATAACGGCCATCGTCCCTACTTTTACACCGCCCGCAGTGCTCCCCGAGCCGCCGCCGATAAACATCAACACTACCGTCAGAAGATATCCGCTGTCGGACAGCGAAAGCAAATCGGTCGTATTGAATCCTGCCGTTCTCGGCGTTGTCGCATTGAAGAAAGCCACCAGCAGTTTCTGCCCGAAAGTATATCCGTCGTACGTAGGATTGTTCCTTTCGAAAATCATAAACAGCACCGTGGATACGATCAATAACCCTACCGTAGAAACGAGCATGACTTTGGTGTAAACGCCGTATTTCGAAAATTTCAATCCGTTATCTTTTATGTCGCTCCATACGACGAATCCCAGTCCGCCTATAATGATAAGAAACGCCAACGTAAGCGTTATCACCGGATCGGTTGCCTGACCGGTGAACGAAACGAATTTCGCTCCTTGAGTTCCCATAAGGTCGAAACCTGCGTTGCAGAAAGCCGAAACCGAATGCCAGACGGCGAAATAGATACCTTTTCCCCAGCCGAACATTGGCACGAATCGCGTTGCAAGCAAAATCGCTCCGCTCGATTCGAAAATCGCCGTTCCGAGCAAAATTCTCTTTGAAATTCCTTTCAGATCCGACAGTTTTCCTATTCCCGCCGATTGCATCATGGCAATTTTTCCGTGCATCGCCATGTTTCTGTTTATGATTTTGTAAACCATGGTTACAAAAGTCATAAACCCCAAACCGCCGATTTGTATAAGCAAAATAATAACTATTTGCCCGAACGTCGTCCAGTGAGTGCCCGTATCGTACGGCACAAGGCCCGTAACGCAAGTGGCACTGGTGGAGGTAAACAGCGCATTAATGTACGTCGTTTTTTCCGTCGAAGCAAACGGCAACATTAATAATAAGCTACCTGCGACGATCACCAGAAAATAGCCTATGGTCAGGTTCTGCCAGACAGATAATTTAATTTTATATCTTTTGCGGTTCATTTTCGTCCCTGCGATAATTTTGCCTAATTATAACATAACCACAAAGCATCGTCAAACTTTTTCATTGCAAAATTTACAAAGCCCTCGCCGTTACGCGAGGGTTTTTGTTTAATACAGCGCAATATGTCTGAAGTGCGGGTTGCTTCTGCTTTGGCGAACGAATATCCTCACCTCGGTCGTTTCTTCGCCGACAAGAACAATCCTTTTGTTTCCGATAAGCTTGCAGGCCTCTATCTTTTTCCACCTTCCCGTCAAGGTTTTGACGTACACGTCGAACCGCTCCACTCTCTGCGAATAGGTCAGATTTTCTCTCAAAACCAAGTACCTCACTTTCTGCGATTTTTCAAGTTTAAGGTCTATTATGTCCTCGTCTGACGGAAGCATGAAGTCGTTTGACGGACTGTCCGTAAAAAGCGCCGTTACCGCCGCGTTTTCCGTCACGCCTTTTTCCGCGCTTCCCGAATACGCCGCAAACGAAATCGGATTCGAATAAAGCGCCACCAGCTTGTCGCCGAACTCCTTAAGTTTTTTGACGGTGTCCGCGTCCAGCACGCCGTCCTTCGTCGGCGGAACGTTCAGAAGAAACGACGCGTTTCTCCCTGCGGTGTTCAGATACACCCTAAAGAGCTTGTTTGCGCTCTTATTCATTTCGTTTTCGTGATAAAACCATCCGCCGTAGCTGTTGAACGCTCTGCGGCGTATGGAAATGTCGGCTTCCGCGGGATACCAGATAAGGTCGTCGGCGCCGTACTCGGCCAGCGCTTCCCTCGATCCCAAATCCTTCGCCGTGTCGGGAATTGCGGCAAGGTTCGACTTGTCGTTCTCGCCCGTCTGACTGCCGGCGTTGTAGTCCTTGTTTTTGGAAACGACGCTCCACTCTTCGTCGCGGTGCTTGCCGTCCTCGTTTCCGATCCATCTGACGTCCGTGCCGTGAATGGAAATGACGGCGTTCGGCTGAAGCCTTCTGACGGTGGAAAAATATCTTTCGAAATCATATTCGAAATCGGGCGCGTCGGCGCCCTTCGCTCCGTCCATCCACACGGCAAAAATTTCGCCGTAGTTCGTCAGAAGTTCCTCGAGCTGCCCGACGTAGAAATCGTCGTACGCCTTGGTGCCGTAGGTCGGCTCGTGGCGATCCCACGGAGAAAGATAGATTCCGAATTTAAGGCCGTATTTTTTGCAGCTTTCCGACAGCTCCTTCACGATGTCGCCCTGCCCGTTCTTGTACGGGCTGTTTTTTACGGAATATTCGGTGTACTCGGTCGGCCACAGGCAAAAACCGTCGTGATGCTTTGCCGTCAATATTATTCCTTTGCTCCCCGACGCCTTTATCGCTTCCGCCCACTGGTCGGTGTCCACCGAGGTCGGGCAAAAGATTTCGGGGCTTTCGGTGCCGTCGCCCCACTCTCTGTCGGTGAAAGTGTTTATGCCGAAATGTATGAAATTGTAGTATTCCATTTCCTGAAACAGCAGCTGCCTTTCGGACGGAGTGACGGAAATCAGCTTTTCCACCTCGGCTCCGTCCTTTTCGTAGCCGTTGTTTGTGGTGGAAAACCCTCCCGAAAATTCGCCGGACGAATCGGAATAACTGCACGCGGCAAAGGACAGCAAACACCCTGCCGTCATCACTGCCGTGAGGATACAGGCTAAAAATTTTTTCATATTCCCTCTTTTGAAAATCGCCGCCCGCCCGAAGGGTGGCGGCGATAAACGTTTTTCGTCGTTATTTTTCGAGAGCCTTGTCGAAGAACGCCAGCACGTCGTTATACACGACGTCCCTGTCCGTTTCGTTCAGCACCTCGTGGCGATCGTTTTGATAAAGCTTCAGGTCAACGGTTTTGATGCCCAGTTTTTTATATCTTTCCGCAAGTTTCGGAGGCAGTTTTCCCTTCATGCCCACAGGATCTTCACTTCCGCAATAAATGGCGATCGGCAAATCTTTGTCGATTTTTTTGAGGCTTCTCGGCCTTGCGCCCTTCGCCAGAAGTTTGATCATGCCGTACATAAAGGCGATGGATGCCTTGCCGCCGGCCAAAGGATCCGCGACGTATGCTTTTCTGATTTCTTTGTCTTTGGTGAGCCATGCGCCAGGAACGTCGGTGTCTTCAAAGCCCTTGTTCGCTTCGGGCATAGCCATTCTGACTTTTCCCAAAACCAGTTTCGGCAGCCACATCAAAGCCTGCCCCAAAAGACCGACGCCGTACGGAAGCGCGAGAGTGCCGGTAAGCACGCACGCTTTTATGCCGGTGTTGAATTCAATGAAGCGTTGCCCCAGAATGCTGCCGTAGCTGTGTCCCAGAAAAACCACCGGCAAATCCGGATATTTCTGTTTGATTTGGCCGTTCAGAATCAGCAAATCTATAACGGTCGAGCCGACGAATTCGCCCTCCGACCAACCTTTGCCGTCGTCGGTGAGGCCGTAGCCTCTGTGATCGTCGCCGATAACTATGTAGCCGTGCTTGTTCATAAAGCGTGCAAAATCGTCGTATCTGCCGAGGTTTTCGCACATACCGTGGCTGAGTTGCAAAACGGCTTTAGGGCTTTCCACTTCGTCCCAGACGTAAATCGTAAGTTCCTTGCCGTCAACCGACCTCAATTTTTCGTTTCTCATAAAATATTCCTCCGTGTTGATTTCTTTTTATCGGGCGGTTTCCACCAAAAAGCTGACGGGACGAAATCCGTCGTTGCAGCTTACGAGGGCGGAATGAGGGTTTTTCATCCAGTTTCCGAAGAAATTTCCGCCGCCTTCCGCCAGCGTTTTCACAAACGGAAGCAGGGTTTCCCACGCGCTGTCGCAAAAACCTTCGGGTTTTTCGGCGTTTTCGGAAACGAAAGTCTGCCCCACCGTCACGTTGCAGGCGTCAGGCAAAAAATTTTCGTATTTTTCGGATAAATCGGCGTAAAAGCTTCTTCTGACCGCGGTTATACGCACTTTTTGCATAACTTTCCTCCCGTTTCTTTTTATCATTATAACACATACTTTTCAAATATTCAATAATTTGAAAAAGAAAAACGGGGCGTCTCCGCCCCGTATCGATAACTTTTAGTTATGAATCGTCGCCTTAATTCTTCTAACTCCCGCCGAAGACGACTGCTCTTTGTTGATCTTGAAAACGCCGAGCTGACCGGTTCTTTCGGCGTGCGGGCCGCCGCAGATTTCCTTGCTGAATTCGCCCATGGTGTAAACCTTGACGGTTTCGCCGTATTTGTCGGCAAAGATGCCGAGCGCACCCGATTTTCTGGCGTCGTCCAGACTCATCTCTTCCATTACGACAGGCACGTCTGCCTTTATCGCTCCGTTGACGAAATCTTCAACCGCTTTTATTTCTTCTTCGGTCATAGGTCTGTCAAAATTGAAGTCGAAACGCAGGCGTTCTTCGGTGATGTTGCTGCCGCGCTGATAAACGCCGTCGCCGAGAACTTTCCTGAGTCCTGCCAGAAGAAGGTGGGTTGCGGTGTGAAGCTCCGCGGTTTCGGCGGTGCGTTCGGTGAGGCCGCCTTTTGCGGATTGCGCACTAGCCTTGCTCTTTTCCTGATGCTCCCTGAAAGCTTCCTCGAAGCCCGCGAGATCGACCTCGTAGCCCTTTTCTTCGGCAAGCTCCACCGTAAGCTCCACAGGGAAGCCGAAGGTGTCGTACAGACGGAAGGCGGATTTGCCCGCAATCATCGTTTCAGGCACGTAAGACGGATCTTTTGCGCTCATAAACTGGTTTTTGCGTTCAATGCCGGAAATGCACTTGTCAAATTCTTTCATTCCCGAAACGAGAGTGGCTTCGAATTTTGCGATTTCTTTTTTGATTTCGTCTTCGATGTAAGCCTTCTTTTCGACGAGAAGCGGATAGGCCTCGTTGTAAACCTTGTCGATGAAGACGTCGGCCACTTCGACGATTTTTGACGTTTCGACGCCAAGCTGACGCGCGTAGCGGATTGCGCGGCGCATAAGCCTTCTTAAGATGTATCCCGCGCCGACGTTGGACGGAACTATGCCGTTTACGTCGCCGATAAGCATAACGGCGGTTCTGGTGTGGTCGGCCACGATGCGCATGGCTTTTCTGGCGTCTGCGTCATCGTCGTAGGATTTTGCGGAGGCCTGCTCCAAGCAAGCTATCGCTTCCGCAAAGAGGTCGGTTTTGTAGCCGTCGGTGAGGCCGTTCAGAAACGCCAACATTCTGTCCAGACCGAAGCCGGTGTCAACGTTTTTGTTTTCAAGCGGCTCGTAGCCGTCGGCGGTTTTTTTGTACTGCATATAGACGTCGTTGCCGATTTCGACGTAGCGGCCGCAACCGCAGGTTACGCCGCAATGCGGGCCGCAAGGCTTGACGTCACGCGGATAGAACCACTCGTTGTCCGGACCGCACGGAGTGCCGACGGTGCCTTCAAGCTCCCACCAGTTGTCGGATTTAGGAAGAAAATAGATGTTTTCCTCTTTGATTCCGAGGTCTTTGAGAAGGCCTGCGGTTTCGTCGTCCTTCGGCGCGCTGTCGTCGCCCTCGAAAACGGTGGAGCAGATTTTGTCCTTATCCAAACCGAAAACCTTGGTCAGAATTTCAAGCGTCCAGGCGGTTTTCTCCTTTTTGAAATAGTCGCCGAGGCTCCAGTTTCCCATCATCTCGAAAAAGGTGAAGTGCGACGCGTCACCCACGCTGTCGATGTCCACCGTGCGAACGCAACCCTGCACGTTGCAAAGCCTCTTGCCTGCCGGATGCGGTTTGCCGAGAAGATACGGCATCAACGGCTGCATACCCGCAACGTTGAACATAACGCCCGTCGTTCCGTCGCCGATAAGCGACACCGAACCTATATTTTTGTGTCCCTTGCTCTCATAAAAATCGAGCCAGGCTTTCCTGAGTTCTTTGGATGTGATTTTCATTTTTTGTCCCCTTTGGGTGAAATAATAAAAAAATTATACTAAACCGAACGGTCAAAGTCAAACTTATTAAACGAGGTTCGGCCATTTTTTGCCGTTTTGCAAATATATTGCAAAGCCCTCGACGTTGTCGCGGTCGGAAACGGTGAAAGCGTCTTTTTTCAGATAGTCCAGAATTTCGAGATAGAACAGCAAACCGTTGTGAATTATGCCCGCGCGTTTTTCGGGCATGCCGCAAATTTTTTTGCGTTCCTCCTCGGGCATATTTTTTATGCGATCGTAGAGCGCCTGAATTTCGGCGCGCGAAACTCTTCTCCCCTGAATTTTTCGGGGACCGTAGGTTTTCATGTTTTCCAGCACGGCCGCTACCGTGCAAGCGGTTCCGCCTACGGCGATAAGCTCGGAAAAGTCCGGCACGGCGCCGTACTCTTTCACCGCTTCCGAAAGGTGCTTTTTGACGTTTTCGCCCGCTCTTTCCCTGTTGGTCAGGCGCACTGCCCCCTCCGACAAACTGTGAGCGTACAAAACGCCGTTCTCGCCGCCTACGCAAAGTTCCGTGCTGCCGCCGCCCATGTCCACGATTCCGACTCGCCCCGAGTTGTTATTATAAACGCCGAAAAAGGCCAGCTTTGCCTCGTCTTCCTTTTCGACGACGGTGATCTTCTTTCCGGTTTTTTCGAAAACCGCTTCCAAAAACTCGTCGCGGTTGGAGGCCGAACGAACCGCCTCGGTGGCAAAGATTTCAGGCTCGAAGCCGGAGCTTCTGGCCACTGAAACGAATTTTTCCACCGCCTCTGCGGTGCGGATAAGGGCGGGCCGCCAAAGCTCGCCGTCCGCCGTCTGATTTTCGGCAAGTCTGGTGGTTTCGACCTGCTTTTCGTTGACGGCCTTCTCCAGGTCGCAGAAGCACAGCCTTACGGACGTGCTTCCGATGTCTATGATTGCTTGCATTTTTGCTCCTTTGTCAATTTTTGGCCGTAGTCGGCATAAAATAATAAAAATATTTCGGAGGGCGATATGTTTAATCTCGATATAAAAGACGACTCCGTCAGCATCACGGGCATAACGTCGGTCGGCGACGTGAACGACAAAACCGTTTCCGTAAAACTTAAAGACCGCTCGCTTCTCGTTTCGGGGAGCAATCTGTCCGTCACCAAGCTGGACGTCGAACAAGGCACCCTTTTTGCGACGGGAAAAGTCAATCAGGTCAAATTCGGCGCAGGCAAAGGCGCCGAAGGATTTTTGAAAAAACTGGTCAAGTGATATGGGAAAAGGACTTCTTATATCGGTTGCGGCGGGAGCTTTTGCCGCCTGTTTGTTTTTTCTGTCGGACGCACTGCTCTACGGCGAAAACAATTTCGTCATGCGCTTTTTTGCCGACTTCGTTTGCTTTTTCGCGGGGCTTTGCGCCACGTGGCTTATGATGTGGAAGGCTTTGAAGCTTTCGCCCGCATACTATCACTATTTGATTTTTATCGTCACTTTTTTGGCGTTTAACCGCGTGTTTTGCAAATTCGGCTATTCGGTCAGGAATCGTATCCGAACTTTACGACGTAAACGTCGTCCAGAGAAATCCAGCTGACGGATTTTGCTTTGTACCAGGTGCTGTCCAGCTGAACCCTTTCGATTTCGTTTTGGAAACTTTGATAAGAATAGCTTAATTTCAGCTCCACGCCCGATAGTTTGTTGTCCATGACGTATTTTAAGAGGCTTCTGAAATCGTTGCGGTTTCCGCATTCCAAAGTAAGGGTTTTGTCCTCGGACGGCGTGGTGTTTTTGTAGTAGTTGTAGCTCTTTTCCGCAGCAGGAGTGGAGGTTGTTTCGTCGTGCGTCGGAGCTATGGCGGCGTCGGAAATCATGAAATATTTGTGCGACAGATGTTCGGTTTTTACGCCGCCCTCCGTCACGCAGACGTCGCCCCACGTCGTGTCGCAGACGTACCAGCCGAGGCCGCCTTTTTCTTCGGTTTCGGCGAGCACTTTGTTCCAAGCGTGGCCGCCGGCAGGACTGCTCGAGGAGCTTTGCGCCGTGCCCGTTGCCCTAACCGATTTAAGCCCCAGCATCGCAGTCATCAGAACGAACGCTTTGGACTTGCCGTCGCAGACGGCTTTTTTGCTGAAGAACACTCCCTCGAGATAATATCCGTCGTATTTCATGCTTTCGATAAGCGCGCGATTTGCGCCCGCAAGATTGAAGTCGTAGGTCACTTCGTAACAGATATAATCGTAAACGGCAAGCGTTTTTTGAACGTCGGTCATTCCCTCGTCCGCTATGCTTGCCACGGCATTTCGGGCAAGCGTGTAAACCTGCCACACCGTGGAGGAAGAATCGTCCTTGGTAGGCCTGTAGCCCCAAGACAAAACCTTGTACAAAAGATTTGTGGTTTGGATTTTGCCCGGCCACTCCTGATAGTCGTCGGACGGAACACGCGAAACGCCTTTGCCGTAGGTCGGCTTCACCGCTCCGCTCTGCGTCACATTCGCGGCAGTTTCGGTTTTTGAAGGGGAAGCGTCGGACGCGTTCCGATAGCCGAACGTCAGCTCGATTTCGCCCGTCGTCGCGCCGTCAGTAATCTGCGCCGAAACGGTCGGAGAAACGCCCGATTCCGGATAGGCGGCCATCGCGAGGTCTATTTTGCCCGTTTTGTCGGACGTCATATATTTTACCGTCGGAGAATAATCGACGTAAAGCTCCAGAGAACCGGATTTGTAAAGCGCCTCGTCCCTGACGTAGGAAAACACGTTGCTCAGTTCTTCCTGCGTGGTAACGAAAGTGTTTTGCAGATATCCGCCGTATGCGGTGAAAAATTCAAAATATTTTTCTTGCACGACGCAATTTTCGCCGAGCTGCACGAGCGTGAACACTTTGGATCGCAAAAGACCGCATTCCGCCTCGACGTGATACTCCGCCGCCTTTTTGTCGGATACGGTTTTTGAAAGAACGAATTCCCTAAGGTCTTTTCCTTCGGCGGCCTTTTCGCCGTTGACGTACCAGACGTAAACGTCCTGAGGGTTGTGGAAGCCCGTGTCGTTCTGAACCGTAAACGTGACGGAAACGTCGTTTCGTTTTATAGGTTCGTTGTCGGACGCTCCGCCCGCGGTCAAAGTTAGTGCGCGCGCAGTCGGATATTCAGCCACCACCTCTATAGAAATCGCGTTGCTTGCCTTGCCGTTTATTCTGACTTCGATCCGATAATCCCCTTCCTTTTGCTGACGGAAAACGACGTAATCCTTTTCAAATGCGTCGAAGCGGTCTTTTTCCGCGCCGTTAACAACGTAGGTGAGAACGTACGTCCCGTTCGGATCGACGAACTCCTTGTTCCAGGAAACGGATATTTCCGTCTGCTCTCCGATGCCGAGTTTGGTTTTTGCGGCGGATATGACGACATTGCCTACGGAAGCGTAAGTTACCGTGAACGCCACTTCGTTGCTTTCCACCGATTTTTGCCCCGAAACGTACGTCGCCCGAACCTTATATTCGCCGACGGCAGTCGGGGTGAACGCCACTTTGCCGGATTTTTTATCTACAACCTTTTCTTCGCCCGACGGATAAGTTACCTTCCACTCCAAAACGGCGGACTGATTGCTCCCTTCCGGAAGCATGGTCGCCGAAAATTCAACGCTTTCGCCAAGCTCTAAAGTCTCGGCCGAAACGGCTGCCGTTATGCTTTCGATTTCGTAAAACCAACCGAATTCAACCTCGTCCGAGCGCACGCTTTTGCCACTCGGAAGCCGCCCTTCGACAGAAACCTTGTAGACTTTGCCGCAGGTTTCTGGGGTGAAGTGCGCCGTGTCGCCCTTGAAATTAAGAACTTCAAGGCCCGTATAATCAACTATTTTCCAGTAAAATTCATACGCGGGATCGAGTGGCAGTTCGCCTGACGAAACGGAAAACGTCAGGTGCTCCATGGTTTCGGAGCGAAGCTCTTTGTCGGCCGAAATTTCCAGCTTTTCGGGAGTGAAATATGAGCAATCGAAGGTTACGCTTGCTTTGGTTATGCCGGAAACGATAAGGCTCACTTTCGCTCGGCCGCTGCCGACCGATGTCGCCTTGCCGACGGAATCGACGGTTAATACGCTTTTATTCGTGCTTTCAAACCTCACTTCTTTCGTTTTGTCGGAAACGTCGTAGCGAATGGTATAGCTTTCTCCTACGAAAAGAGAAACTTCGGTTTTGGTCGGAGTCACCTTCAGCGTTTCGCCGCCGCCAATCATGCTGCACGCCGAAAACGCTACCGCAAGCGCCGATATTATAAGCAGAATTATAATCGATTTCGAAAGTTTGTTTTTCATATCACACCTCTATATATGCTTTTATTATATATCAATATTTCAAAGGTTGTCAAGGTTTGCCGAAAATGTAGTTTACTATTTGAAAATGATGTGCTATAATGTAAAAAAAGCTCGGAGGCAAAACGTGTACGATCATCTGCCCGTCATAGACAATCCCTTGGACGAAAGAACGGCCTATCTTATGAGCCCTATTACGCTTGCCTTCGTGGGAGACGCGGTTCAGCAGCTGCTGGTGAAAACCTCGCTCGCCACCTCGTCGGACAAGAAAAACGGCGAACTTCATAAGCTGGCCATTTTGGAAGTGAAAGCGTCGTCGCAAGCGGCCGCCGCGGACGCCGTTTTGCCGCACCTGACGGAAAAGGAAACCGACGTTTTCAAGCGCGCGAGGAACCATCACGCGTCAAGCCCAGCAAAAAACGCCAGCATCGGGGACTACAAAAAAGCCACGGGCTTTGAGGCGGTTCTGGGGTATCTGTACCTCACCGGCAACACCCGAAGGCTTTCGGAAATTATAAAAATCGGATACGAAAAAGAGGAATAAAAATGATCATCGAAGGGAAAAACCCCGTCGCCGAAGCGCTTTCGGCAGGCAAAACCATTGAAAAACTTTACGTCGTGAAAGGCAATTTCGAAGCCACCGTGAACCGCATCGTGCAAATGGCGAAAGCCGCAAAGGTGCCGACCGTTTTCACAAGCAAGGATACGCTGGACAAGCTCAGCCCTTCCGGCAAGCATCAGGGCGTCGTAGCATACGCGACGGAATTCGAATACGCGTCCATGGACGACGTTTACGACCTTGCCAAGGAAAAGGGCGAACCGCTGTTCGTGGTGATTCTGGACGGGATAACCGACCCGCACAATTTGGGAAGCATAATCCGTTCGGCCGAGTGCGTGGGCGCGCACGGCGTTATCATTCCGCAAAGGCGCGCAGTGGGCGTAAGCGAAACGGTGGTCAAGGTTTCCGCCGGCGCAACCGAACACGTCAACGTGGTGAAGGTAACCAACGTCAACGACACCATACGCGAGCTTAAGGATCGCGGCGTTTACGTTTTCAGCACCGCAATGGACGGCGAACCTATGTATAAAGCCAACCTCACCGGCGACGTGGCAATCGTCATCGGCAGCGAGGGCGACGGCGTCAAACGCCTCACCAAGGAGCTGTCGGACGGTGTTATCTCCATTCCGCAATACGGGAAGCTCAACAGCCTCAACGCAGGCGTTGCGGCAGGCATCGTTATGTTTGAAAAAGCCAGACAGGAAAAATTCGGGAAATAATGCAAAAACTTGAAATCCTCACCGACGAAGAACTTGTGAAACTCCACGCCGACGGCGACGTTGCCGCTTCGGGGGTTTTGCTCTGCCGTTACAAAAACGCCGTGAAAGCAATTTGCAGGCAGTTCTTTTTGGTGGGCGGCGACGAGGAAGATCTTATGCAGGAAGGCATGATTGCCCTCTTCGGCTGCATTTCGGAATACGATCCGAAGTTCGGCGCGTTCGGGCCATACGCTTCTCGCTGCGTCAAAAACAGGGTTATCGACGCCGTGCGCAAGTCCGGTCGCAACAAAAATAAACCGCTTGCCGATTTTGTGGACGTGCAAAGCATCTCGGACGGCGAACTGCTGTCCTCTTCGGACACGAACCCCGAAACGCTGTATCTATCCTCCGAGGGCGAAAAACTGATTTTGAAAAGCATCGACGAAAATTTGTCCGACGGCGAAAAAAGCTTGTTCCTGCTGTTTCTGGACGGGTTGAGCTATTCGGAAATCGCGGCCAAAACCGAACTTTCCGCCAAACAAGTGGACAACCGCCTTCAAAAAATCAAAAAGAAACTGAAAGCCGCCACGGAAACAAAATGATAAATCAAAAAAGGCAACGGAAACTCCGTTGCCTTTTTTGAAAATTATTTTTTGTTTGTTTTGAGTTCCTTGACCATTTCGGCCATACGCTCGGCGCCTTTTTCGATTTGATCCATTGCGTAAGCGTAACTGATGCGAATGTGGTCATATCCGGACTGCCCGAACGCGATGCCGGCAGGTATGCAGACTTTCTTTTCCATCAAAAGCCTTTCGGAGAACTCGTCGCCCGAAATGCCCGTGGATTTTACGCTCGGGAACATATAGAACGCGCCTCTCGGTTCGAAGCACTCGAGCCCCATATCCAACAATGCCTTGTAGAGGTATTTGCGCTTTCTGTCGTATTCCTCAACCATTTTTCTGACTTCGGCGAAATCGGTGGCAAACGCGTCCTCGAGAAGGGCGTTTGCGGCGTATTGCCCGGCGGTCGGCGCGCACATGATGGCAAACTGGTGCACTTTCATGGTTTGTTTCATCATTTCTTTAGGGGCGCAGACGTAACCGATCCTCCACCCGGTCATGGCGAAGCCTTTGCTGAAACCGTTGAACACGAAGGTCCTTTCCCTCATGCCCGGCAAGCTCGCTATGCTGACGTGGGTGAGGCCGCCGTAGGTAAGCTCGCTGTAAACTTCGTCGGACAGGCACAAAATGTCGTGCTTAATGATGATCGGGGCGATAGCCTCCAGCTCCTCTTTGGTCATAACCGCGCCGGTCGGGTTGTTAGGATAGCACATAAAGAGGGCCTTGGTTTTTTCGGTGATGCCCTTTTCAAGCTCTTCCGGAGTGATAATGAAGTTGTCTTCCGCGCGGCAGTTCAAAACCTTCGGAACGCCGCCTGCCATAATGACGCTCGGCGCGTAGGATACGAAGCAAGGTTCCGCAATCAGAATTTCGTCGCCCGGATTGATGATGGTCTGCATTACGTCCATGATCGCTTCCGACACGCCCACGGTGACGATAACTTCGTTTTCCGGATCGTATTCAAGCCCGTAGCGCAGGTTGAGATATTTGCAAATGTTCTTCCTCAGCGGCATCCAGCCGTTGTTGGAAGTGTAGCGCGTTATGCCGTCTTCCATCGACTTTATGGCCGCGTCTATGCCCGCCCTCGGCGTTACAAAGTTCGGCTCGCCTACGCCAAGCGATATGCAATCAGGCATCGAGGCCGCTAAATCAAAATACTTTCTGATGCCGGACGGCTTCATCGCGCACACGGCTTTGCTTAAAAATTTTTCGTAATTCATAATAATCCCCTTTTGGTTGATAGTTCTATTTTACGATAACCCCCGCCGCCTTGTCAACCTGTTTTTCAAATTCGGCGCGCCCTTATTCTCAAATCCGCAAAAAACCGATGACAAACCGTTTGCCGCGTGCTATAATAAAAACGGAGATAAATTATGGATAACAAAAATTCGATCGAACAACTCTATGCCTACGTCAAAGATTGCTACGACGGCGAAATCAGGTGCCGCGTTTTTGAGGACCGCGTCGTCGTCGCCACCACGATTTTCCTCGAAGGTTACGACGAAAGCGTCTGCAACGCTTTCTATTTTTCGCCCGACGGCCGCGTGATCATAAACGACGGAGGTTCCGTGGCGGACTACCGTGAGGTTATGTACGCAGACGACAAATTCGATACCGACGAAATAAAAAAAATTATGGCGGATTACGACCTCGAATTCAACAGCAAACACTTCTATGCCGTCTGCGACTTTGACGCCGTCTGCCTGAAAACCGCCGTCCGCCGCTTCCTCGCCGCCATTGACCTTTTGTCAAAATCCCCCGCTTAACAAAAGAGATTGTTTTTATAATGAAAAACGCAAGCATTAAGCTTGCATTTTTTAGCGGCGGCGGAAAGCATCTTTTGTCGGAGATTAAACCGTTTCGTCTTTGGCAGACGTTTTTGGAGAGTTTTTCGTTTTACCAAACATTTTTCGGCACGAATAAACCCGCGCCGAAAGACGCGGGTTCGTTCGTTTGCTATTGTTTCTGATTATAAATCGGCACCTTCGAAAAATTCTTTTTTGGCTTTTCTGACGTTCTTGCTGAAAACGATTGTAAGAACCAGTCTTTCCGCGCCCGCAACGATAAGGGAAACGCCCGCAAAGAGAACCACCGATTCAAAAGTGGAGAACGTTACCACAACGCCGAGGATGCAAGTCAGAACGGACAACAGCAGCAGCCAGAACCAGCCTTTCGCCTTGATTTTGGCAAGATAGATGCTGTCAACGACGGACGACATGCTGTCGGCGATAAGATAAAGACCGAACAAAACCGTCAAAATGGCTTTTATGGATTCAGGATAAATAAGGCAGAAGATGCCGGAAATTATCATCAGAACAGCGCCGATCAAAAGCCCGTGTCCGAACAATCTGTCGATGCAGGCGTAGTCGACGGCGATTGCAACGCCCATCACCAGAAGCGACCAACCGAAAACTTTTGTCAGGACGTCCCCGGATTCTGCCGGCAACGCCACGCACACGATACCCAGAGCCAGCGTCAGAACGGCGATTATGATGCTGTCCCATTTGCATTTTTTGAAAAACTTAGTAATACCTTCCATACGTATTTACCTCCGGATTTATTTGCCTTTATGGTGGAACCCCAACGTTAATTTATCCTTAAAATTTCACGTTTTTCGGGCGAAAGCGGAAAGATTTTTTCATTTTTTTGAAAATTACGGGAAACAATTTTTTTGTTTTTGTCGCATTTAAGACACTTTTTCAGAAACCGTCTACGAGTTTAAGAGGGGCTCTTCTCCGTTTTATTTTGTTCGTAAAAAAATTTTTATGAAAACGATTGACTTTGAAGTTAACTTCAATGTTATCCTTCGATTTAAATGCTAAAATCAAAAAGCATATTTCGGGTAGTTCCCGAAATATGCTTTTTTTGTACGATTTTTTTGCCGACGATTTTTATTTTGTCAGTCAAGATATTTTTTTACGTTTGCTTTTGCCACTCTTTCGATGTTTTCCGTAGGATATTTGCTGGCCGCGCCGCCGCTCGTGTACAGGAAGTACAGGCCTTCCGGCGTTACGAACAAGGTTTCTTCATATCCTTCGGGATCGCCGAAAAATCCGAACGTTTTTTTGCTCACGATTTCGGCGGTTTCAGTGTCGTACTCTTTTTTGCAGATGATTTTTTTCATTTTTGACTCCTTTTAAAATAATATTTAATTCTCCCCGCCATCTTTCGTCAATTTTCGATAAGCCCCATTTTTGCAAGCCTGCCGATTATGCTTTGCATGCTCCTTCCGTGCGAAGCGGCCATTTGCTCCAAAAGCATTCCGCCCGAAAATTCTTCCCGCAGGAGCTCCTCTTCTTCCTTCTGCCAACGTTTGCCGCCGGACGGATCGTTTTCAATAAGAAGCCCCATTTTGGAAAGACGGGATATTATCCCCGCCCAGCTGCGTTTGTGGGCGTCGGCCATCTGTTCCACGGTGAAACCTTGCTTTGCTTCTTCCTGAAGCTGCATTTCCTCAAGAGCCGTCCATTTGCGGCGTTCGTTCGTCGATGCGTCGGAATCCGACAGCGCCTTTTCCCGCTTTTCGGCGTCCTCGAGCATTTTTGCCGCAACCGACAACGCTTTTTGCACTCTTTCGTCCGAAAGCGCGCCTCCGTTTTCCTTTTCGCCGGTGAACGGGTTGACGCCTTTCGACAGACTTTCGACCACTTTTTTCACTTCTGCGGCTGTTTGCAGGTTGTTCATAGCCTTCTCCAAATTCGGAATTATCTTTATTATAACCCGAATTATCCGATTTTGCAACCTATTTTGAAAAAGTCTTTTCCGGAGGTTTTTTCTTTTAAAGGAAACCGGACGGTTTGAAAAATTTTCGACGCGTTTTCCGTTGACTGAATCCGGCAAAAGTTGTATATTATTAAAAAAGGTTTTTGTAGAGGAAACATGAAGAAATTGTTCGTTGCTTTATCGGCCGTTTTTGTTGCTGTTTGTTTTTTGGGATGCAACAAAATTCCGACCACCGACATCTCTTACGACGTTTCGGGACAAATATTTTCCTCCGGCGGCGTGCTGGCGGGAGTAAAGGTTTTCGTAAACGGAAAAGAAGTATGTCTGACCGCCGACGACGGTTCGTTTTCATTATCTGACGTTAAGCACGGCAGCTCGCTGTCGTTTGAAAAAGAGGGCTACGTTTTCCCGACGTCCGTTGTTACGTCCGCGGGACGCGACCTTGCCGTTTTCGGCATAAAGCTGTTCGTTCCGAAAGTGACGGTTTTGGGCGCAAAAGGCGGAACGACAACCTTGGAAGAAGGAACCGTGCCTAATTCCTATCGCCTTACCGCAACGCCTGCGGAGGATTACGTTTTCACAAAATGGCTTTTAGACGGCGAATTTTTCTCGTCAGACCCGAGTTTTGAAATCACACTTACCGCTGACGCCGAATTTACGGCGTGTTTCGAAAAGATCGTTTTCGACGTTGCGATAGAAACCGAATACCCGAGCGCCGTATCCGGCGCGGGCGAATACCGCAAGGGCGAAACGGCACGCCTCACCTCCTCGGACACTGCGGATGCGGAATTTGCAGGTTGGTTTAAGGACGACGAGCTTCTGTCTTCCGAGCATGAGCTTCTGCTGGAAATCACCTCGGACGTAACCTTAAACGCAAGGTTCTTAAAACGCCTGACGTTTGAAAGCTTTTCGCTTTCGGGAACCGTGCTTACGTGGTCGGCGCCTACGGCGGAAAGAATCGATATTTTCATAAACGACAATTTTGCTCTTTCGACGACGGAAAATTCCGTGGACCTGTCGGACGTTTTGGAAACGTCGGGCACTTACGTCATAAAAGCGGTGGCGTTCGCCGACGGTTACGGCCGAGCAGAAAAAGAAATTTCGTTCGTCTTCAAGCTTCCGGTGTCCGCGCCGTACAACTTGGGCGCCGATTTTGAGGGCGGAGTGTTTCTGTCGTTTCAAAGAATAAACTCGGCGACCGACTACAAAATTTTTGTGGACGGACGAATGATTCTTCTTTCCGAGCACCCCGAACTTGCCGAATTCTCGAACGACTGCGTAAGATTCAAAATAGACGACTTTCTGACAGTCGGGAAAAGGACGGAAATCTACGTCGTCGCGGCAGGCGGCGAAGATAGAGCCGACAGCAAACCGTCCGATTCGATTTTCGTCGTTCTGGTGGGCGAACTGAATCCGCCGCAGGTAAACCTGAACGGAACCGTCGTAAGCTGGACGAAGCTTGAAGGGCACAGCTATTTTCTGACCGTAAACGGCGTCGCTATCCCGCTTGACGGCGAAAGCACCGTTGACCTTGCGCCGTACCTTGCCGAAAGCGGCAGATACGAAGTGGTTCTGACGGTGTCCGCCGAAAACTACAAGTCCGCCGCCACGACGGTGTATATTACGAAATAGCTATAAAATATCTATAATAAAACCGTATAAAAAACCCGAGCCTGAACTCGGGTTTTGTTTTTGATTTCTCAGTAGAAGGTTGCGACCTGCTCTTCCGGAGCTTCGGCCGCCTCCAACGCCTTTATTTCCATAACGGGACCTTTGCCGCCGTAGGCTTTGTGATAGGCAAATCCGATGACGCCGGTGACCGTTACCCAGTCCTTGTCCTTAAACTCGACGGGAGTTTTGCTTTTGGAAATCATCCCGTAAAACTGAATGTCGGCCTGACAGCATTGCATTATATATCTGCCGATTGCCACTTCCGTTTGCGGAAGCTTCCTGTCGTGCGCCACCATGCCCTTGAATTTAACCGTTTTGCCGACGTATTTTTTCACGTCGTCCGAAAGGTCGGCGTACCATATCGCAAAATCGCGGTCGGAAATTTCAACTATCGACGCGTTGACGTCGAACGGCAACGGATCGACGATGTCGTCCATTTTCACGCGGCCTTCCTTGTCTTCGTAAACGATTTCACACTGACGGGATATTGCCCTCACCACTTTGTGGAACGGCATAACGTCCCCGCCGACTCGGAATCGGTTGAAAACCACCATGTCCGACACCTGAATTTTTTCATACACCAGCTGGCGCATGTTCTGATTGTAGTTTAAAAACGTTTCCGCGTCAAAAAGCGTCATAATCTGCGCCACGGCCCACTCCTCCGGAATGGAACCGAAAAGCGCGTCTATACCCCAAACGCCGTTGTATTCCACGATGACTTTGCCAAAATCGTATTTTTTCTGCAAATCGCCCAGAAATTCCGGAGTGAGAGTTTCCTCGTCCTCAACCGGAACAATCACGACGTCCTTTGACGCAAACCTTTCTTTGTCGTACTCCGCTTCGCCCTCCTCGCAAACGAGAAGCAAAGTCTTTTCGCCGTCGAAAAACCGCTTATCCTCCAAGGTGTCCTGAATGAAAGTGGTTTTGCCGCCTTCCAAAAACCCCAGAAAAACGTAGGTCGGGACTTCCGTATAAGTTTCTTTCATAGTCTAAACTCCGAAAAGCTCCTTAAGCGCGTGCTCGTCAAGGTTTTGTCCGATGACGCACAGCCTGCCCGTTACGTCGCTGCCGCCGCGTCTGACGTCAGGCTCGGACGGAACGTAGTCGAAATGAATCCATTTTCCGTCGGCGGAATCCACGATGCCCTTTGCGCGCAGAATAAATCCGTATTTCCCGCTTTCAAGGCTTTCAAGCGCGGTTTCGATTTCCTTTTCCGTAAACTTCTTGCCGGTTTCGACGCCCCAACTGGAGAACACTTCGTCTGCATGGTGATGGTGGTGATGATGTCCGCAACAGCATTCGTGTTCGTCGTCGTCATGATGATGATGGTGATGATGTTCGTGCTCGTCTTCGTCATCGTCGTCGTGATGATGTCCGCAACAGCATTCGCGTTCATCGTCGTCGTCATGATGATGATGGTGATGATGATGTTCGTGCTCGTGTTTTGCTTCTTCTTCAAGCTCCTCAAGTTCGCCGGACAGCGTTTTGCTGTGCTCCATTGCGCCCACGATCTGCTCGCCCGTCAGCTCGTCCCACGGAGTGGTTACGACGGTCGAAACAGGGTTGACTTCTTTTATGAGTTTAACGGCTTCGGCCAGCTTTTCGGCCGTGCATTTGTCGGAATGGCTGAGCACTATGCACTTTGCGTTTTTGATCTGATCGTCAAAAAATTCGCCGAAGTTTTTCATATACATCTTGCATTTTGCCGCGTCCACGACGGTGGTTGCGGTGTTGATGTACGCGTCTTCGATTTCGGCGGAAAGCGCGGCGCTTATTACGTCGCTGAGCTTGCCTACGCCGGACGGTTCGATGACGATTCTGTCCGGATCAAACTTTTCTGCCACTTCGTGCAAGGCTTTTTTGAAGTCGCCGACCAAACTGCAGCAGATGCAGCCGCTGTTGAGTTCGTTGATTTGGATGCCGCTTTCCTTCAAAAAGCCGCCGTCCACGCCTATTTCGCCGAATTCGTTTTCAACGAGAACCACTTTTTCGCCGTGATAGGCTTCTTTTATGAGTTTTTTTATGAGCGTGGTTTTGCCTGCGCCCAAAAATCCCGAAAAAATATCGATTTTCATTTTATCGCCTCTTTGTATATTATTTACGATTGATATTATAGCACATCAAACCCCAAAACAAAAGCGTTTTTCAAAAATTTTGCCGCGTTTTGTCGGTTTCTTTTTATGATGCCGAATTTGACGGTTTATCCTGCCGTTTTGGCAAATTAACCGCCGAATTTTGCAAGTTTTGCATATAGTTTGTCCAGATCTTCAAGCTTAACGGTTTTGGAAGCTATGTAGGTTTTGCCGCTTTCGGCGTCAAACTTCCCGTAGGACGAAACCACTATTCTGCCGTCGGACAGCACGACCACTCCGCAATATCCCGTGTCGGAGCCGGCTTTTTCGGCAGGTTCGGTTTGGCCGGAAAGATATATGTGCGCCAGTTTTACGCGGTAGTCGCCGAATGAATTTTCGCCACTGTCATACCACTTTTTCAAATCCTCGTATTTGCCTACCCACATCACGAGGCCTTCCGAGTGCCACGTAAATCTGCCGTCGCGCTCGACGCTTCTGAACGTCATAACCATGCGACCGTCGGGCGTATATTCCGCCTTGTGGCGTTCGCCGTTTACTGCGGCCGGCGCTTCCTTAAGTTCCGTCCAGGTTTCCCCTTCGTCGGTGGAATACGCCATGAGCGAATTCATGCGCTTGGTGTTGGAACGGCCGATTATCATAAGCTCGTCGCCCTGCCCGTTTGAGGAGCGCACGCACTCCACTTCGCAGAGCTTGGCCATTTTGGCGAGGAAGGTCTGATCGGTCTTTTTGCCGCTTGCGGTTACGGAATTTTTCAGATATTCCTCCGGCTGCGACCAGTTCGGGTTGCCGCTTTCGTCAAAGGTCAGAATGGTTTTGTAAAGGCGGAACTTGTTGTCGTGGAAAAGCCCCATCCATTTGTCGGCCCACGCTCCGTTTTCCTTAAGTCTGACGAGCGCGCTCATCGCCACGATAGGATTAGTCGGAAAATCGCTGTCCTTGCCGTAGAATTTTTGAAACTCCGTCCAGGTTTCGCAATTATCCGTCGAAACCGACACGTTGAATCCGTCGCCCGCAAGGTAGCCCGGCCATTTCGGATTTGCGGATATCAAAATCCATTTCTTTTCGCCGCTAACGAATTGAAGCTCGTACACGGTTGGCGTTTCCTCGCTCTTTTCCCAGCTTTTCGGAAGCGACGTCAGTCTGGACGAATAGGTCTTTCCGCCGTCGGAGGAGGTTTTTACCTGAAGCGGACCTTTGCCGTGGCCGCCGACGTAAACGGTGTAAACGATTTCGTTTTCCGTCCCCGGGTTAAGCAGAACGCTGTCGGGATGAGCCATATACTCTTCTCCGCCGTCGCCGAAGTCGATGACGTTCAAATCGTAGAGATACTCAAGGTCTGCAGGCGTGCCGGCGGGCATAACCGACAAGTCGATAGTTTTCAGCTTGCCGCCTTTAGGCGTAGTGCTATAGCGCAAAAAGAAAGCGTAAAAAAGCGAAAGCCCCGTTATAAGAAGAAGCGACAAGGCTGCGGACAATATCACAACGAATTTTTTGTTTTTGAATAGTTTTTTCATAATAACAATAAACGACGTTTAAGTTTCGGTTTATTCATATAAACCATATAGTTTGAAATATTTGCCGACGAGATAATCTATATAGTAGTTAGGATTGAATTCCTCGCCCGTGGCATAAAATAGTATATCTTTCGGATCCTTCGACGCGCCGAAGCGGTGGATTTTTTCGGCAAGCCACTTCTCGATGCCCGAAAAACTGCCCGTTCTTATTTCGGCGTCGACGTCCAGATCCTTTTGCATTGCGTGATATATCTGCGACGCATACGCGCTGCCCAGCGCATAGGTCGGGAAATAACCGAAATCGCCGCACGCCCAATGCACGTCCTGCAAGCAGCCCTCTTTGTCCGACGGAACGTCTATGCCAAGGTACTCCTTGTAGAGCCTGTTCCACTCGGAAGGTATGTCTTTTGCCTCGATTTGGCCGTTCATAAGCCCCTTTTCGATTTCGTAACGCACCATAATATGCAAGCTGTAAGTCAGCTCGTCTGCCTCGGTGCGAACCAAGGAACACTCCGCTCTGTTCGAAAGCAGATACAAATCATTTGCCGTTACGCCGTCAAGGTTTTCGGGGAAAATCTCCTTAAGTTTTTCAAAGTGCGTTTCCCAAAAACTTTTGCTGCGGCCGATAATGTTTTCCAAAAATCTGGACTGGCTTTCGTGCATGGCCATGCTTGCGCCTCCGCCGCTCATGGTTTTGTCAACCTCGTCCGATACCTGCATTTCGTACATGCCGTGCCCCATTTCGTGAATGGCGCTGTAAACGGACGACAAAAAGTTGTCGGCGTAAAAATGGTTGGTGATTCTGACGTCGGTTTTTCCGTAACCGGAAGTGAACGGGTGCTCGCTTTCCTTCACCACGGTGTGATCGGGGGTGAAGCCGACGACGCCTCTTAAATATTCCTGAAACCGTTTTTGGCCTTCTTCGGAATAATATTTTTTACCAAAAGAATCGTCAAACGGAAGCTTTTTGCCGCTTATTTTTTTGATAAGCGGAACGAGTTTTTCTTTTAGGAGAGCAAAAAATTCGTCGTATTGCTTTCGGCTCGTTCCCTTCTCGAATTCGTCAAGCAGAACGTCGTAGCCGGAAAGCTCGTCGGTCTGTTGCCAGAGAACGTATTTGCGCTTGAACTCCACCACCTTTTCGTAGTACGGAAGCGCAAGCGAGAAATCGCTTTTGTTCTTTGCCTCGACGTAGACGTTGTAGAAGCGGTTAAGAAGCGCGCCGTATTCGACGTATTCGTCCATCGGCACTTTTTTAAGCTTTTGCTTGGAAAGCACTGCGGCTTCTATTTCGTGCTTAAGAACGTCCGACAGCTCGTCGCGGTGAGCGTACAAGTCGTCAACCGCGGCAGAATATTCGTCCGAGGTCTGAAGCGTGTAGCTCATTTCGGAAAGCGCGGCAAGCTCCTCTTCGTGATTGGCTTTAGGGGGCATTTCGGTGTTGATGTCCCACCCAGACAAAAAGCCGCAATACGCAAGCGCTTTCAGCTTGCGATTGGTTTCGTTGTAAATATCAAGAGATTTTTGCATTTTTTACCTCGTTTGTTTTTATAAAACAAGTGTAACACAAAAAGCCGAAACTTGCAACACAAAAAGAACCGCTATATAGCGGCTCTTTTCGGTAAATATTTTACGGGAGGGGTTATATGGTGTCATGCGGTCAATGCAAAACAGCGATAAAGCAAAACGTCGCCGCGCGTTTTGCCGCGCGAAAGGCGGTCCAGAATATATTCGCAAGTCTTCCGACTTGACAAAATGACGGCCACGGCGCTTTTGAAAAATTCAGCCGAATAGTCGTCGTCGGTTTCTGCATAATAGCTGTTTTTAAGGTGCTCTAAAACAATTTCTTTTTCGTGTTGGCTCATTTTTGTCTCCGTGCCGGTCTTTTGTGGCAGAATTTCAATCTTATCTGTCGATTGTTTCGATAACGTTTCTACAGCAATCGCTTTGATTAATTATATTTTAGCGCGTGCGGCGCCCTCTGCGCGGGCACGTTTTGTCGAATTTTGTCTTTATTTGAATTTTTTTGTAAACTTTGTTCCGCCCGAGGCATAAAATGAAAAAATTTTTGCCGACAAACCGCCGATAAACGCCTACTAAATAGACGGTTGTATATTTTTGTAGACACGATATCGTGCAAAAACGCTTGCCATATCAAAAAATAGAAGGTAAAATAGGTGTTAGCAAAAAAGCTTAGGAGAAAATAACATGAAATCCAAAAAAATCAAAGATCCGAGAGTGCTGATCTATGACGCCGTTTGCGCCGCAATATGTCTAGTGTGCGTCATACTTAGCATCGTCGGCCTTTTCACCGAAACCGGAGAAACCGAACTTTTAAGACATAAATACAATCTCGGCGAATCGCTGGGAGCCGTTGCTTTTATCGTCGCCGTTGCTCTTATCAGAAGAAAACTTTTCAACTTCCCGAGAGTCGTTGAAATCGTCGTAGTGTTTCTGATTCTTGCCGGAATGGTTCTCGGCGACTGCTGGGACTTCTACGAAATCATCACGTTCTGGGACAGCATCCTTCACGCTTTGTTCTGCTTCCTCGTCGGCTACTTTGCGATTTACGTTTTCAATCTTATGAACAGAGAGCAGATCAAAAAAGGCCTTAACGTCAGCATTGCGACGCTCGCCATTTTCGCCGTCGGCACGGCGGTTACCGTCGGCGCAATCTGGGAACTTGGCGAATACGCTTACGACGACGTCAACTTCAGAAACGGCAAAATCGTCAACACGCAGCAATTCTACAAAACCACAACCGGAACCTATCCGACCGCAGACGACATCCCTTACGAAGGACACCTTGCGCTTCGCGACACAATGAAAGACATTTTCGTGGACCTCGTGGGCGGACTGCTGATCGTTCCGTACCTCATTCTTGCGGAAAAACACCCTCTGAAGAAAAAGGAGGAGAATAATCCTTCCGAGGAAGGACAAACGCCTGCCGCGGCCTGACGAAACGAAATTAAGAAAAGAACAAAACAAAACTGCGAAAGACAATCTTTCGCAGTTTTTTGTTTCGATTTTTGGGTTTCAGATTTTTCCGCGCTTGAATGCGCCGATAAGCTCCCTCGTCAGACTGAAATCGTCGTCATCGACGGGGATTTCGTCCCTTTTGAACCACTTTGCAAACTGAAGCTCTCCGTCCAAAAGCCTCACGTCGCCGTCTTCTGCGTCGGCAACGTAGCCGAGCATAAGGTTTCCGACCTGTCCCCAGGGCTGACTTTTGTAGTAGCGAAGGTTTTTGATTTCAAGCCCCGTTTCTTCCATAACCTCACGGCGTACCGTTTCCTCGGCCGATTCGCCTATTTCCACAAACCCCGCGACAAGCGCAAGCGAGGTGGTGTCTTTTGCCGAAGCGTACTTCGTGAGAAGAATTTCGTCGCCGCGCCTTATCGCGACGACTATTGCCGGCATAATTTTGGGGAACACGACGTTGCCGCAGGAGCACTTTAGCATACGCTCCCTGTCTCCCGGCACCATCGGCCTTTTGCAGCGTCCGCAGAAACGATTGTTTTTGTACCACAGATAAAGATGATTTGCCGTGAGCGCGGCAAACACTTTGTCTTTTGGCCCGATCCCCCTGAGTTTTCTGACCGAAACGTATTCGCCGGAGAAATTTTTCGGCGCAAGCGACGAAAGATAAAACCCGATTCCGGAGACCGAAAACAGATATTGCGCTTGCCCCAAAGTTTCGTCGTAATGCGGAAAATTTATGCCGTTTTCGTCGATTTTCAGCAGAATTTCACCTTTGTCGTTGAATACGCAAACAACAGAATCCTCGGTTGGAGGGGCGTTTTTGTAGGTGTTATCCAGTTTTTTCGGAAAGATATCGTTTATCATGCGCCTATCGAATACAACGCCATTCCCATTGCCGCGGATATCAGAATAAGAATAATCGGCGAGATTTTTTTCTTTTTGAAGTGCTTATACGCGCAGTGAACCGCAACGGTTACGGCAAATATCGCAAGCGCACGCCAATCAAAGCCAAATTCGGATTTAACGGTTTTGATATTAAACACCACGCTTAAAAACAGCGTGATTGCCGTCGCAACGATAAGGCCGATAACGGCAGGTCTGACGCCGCCGAGCGTAGCCTGAACGCCTTTGTATTTCAGAAGATTTCTGACGATTGCCGCAATGAGCAGTATTATGCAGAACGCCGGCGTTACGACGCCTACAGTGGCAAGCACCGCTCCCCAGAATCCGCCCTGCGACGAACCGATGAAGGTTGCCATATTGATGGCTATAGGCCCCGGCGTCGACTCGGAAACGGCGATGAAATTGATGACTTCTTCTTCTGTGAGCCAGTTGTTTCTGACGCACTCTTCGGTGATGAGCGGGATCATTCCGTATCCGCCGCCGAAAGACACGGCGCCGATTTTCAAAAACGTAAGAAACAGCAAAAGCAAGACGTTCATCGTTCGTCCTCCTTTTCATCTTCCGCTTCGAGCTTTTCGGAAGCGCAAGGCGCATTCTCTTCGATAAGCATAGGTTCCTTGCGTTTTTTGAAATCGGAAATAAGATATATCACAAGCCCCACGACCGCGCCGATAAGGATATAGAAAATCGACGAAAAGTCAACTGCAAACAACGTGAATGCCACGAAACACCCGACGGTGAGCGTGAACAGAATTATCTCCATTACGCCTTTTTTCATTTCCTTAAGCATTTTGAGGCCGGCCTGAAGTATCAAAAACGTTACGCACGCCTGTATGCCCCTGAACGCGTATCCCACGAGCTTGAGCGCCAGGAACTTGTCAAAGAACAGCGATATGACAAAAATTATGATAAACGACGGCAGACACACGGCCAAAGTCGCAAAAAACGAGCCAAAAAAACCTGCCTGCGAATAACCGATATAGGTCGCCATATTGATGGCAATAGGCCCCGGCGTCGACTCGGCAATTGCCAGCATGTCCAGAAACTCGTCGTTTTTTATCCATTGTTTTTTACCGATAAATTCCCTTTCCAAAAGGGCAATCATGGCGTAGCCGCCACCGAAAGTGAACAGCCCTATTTTGAAAAAGGTGACAAAAATCGTCCACAAAAGTTTCGATTTTTTCATGTTTGCTCCTTATTTTATGATTTTGAAATTGCCCACGGTTGCGCTGACGGTTGAAATGTAGGCAAACGTTTCGGGATATTTTGCGAGAATCTGTTGAAATTCGTATATCTGATGCTTGTTGACCACGCAGATCAGAAGGTCCTTTTCGGTGTGCTTATACATTCCCACCGCGTGAGTTACGGTTGCGCTGTGTTTAAGCTCGGATATGATTTCGCGGCTGATTTCTTCGGCGTGATCGGTGATGATTTCGAACTTGACCGCCGTTTTGCTGCCCTTTAAGATGTTGTCGCCGAGGCGCGAGGACGTGAAGCAATAAATTATGCACAAAATGACGGGTTTGAAATTGTAAACCATTTCGCCGGTGGAAGGATCCACTTCGCCGTAGACGAAATAGCTTGCTGCGGCAACCAGAACGTTTAAGGCAAACGACACCCAAACGAAGTTGAACGCAGGAAACTTTTGACTGATAACCTTGGCTATGATATCCGTGCCGCCGGAGGAGGCGTTCAGCCTGAAAATCTGCCCGTAAACGAAACCTCCGATTATGCCTGCCGCCAGAACCGGCAAAATGGTGTCGGTGCCGTTTGCCACGTAGGCAAAGTTGGAGAGGTCGGCCTTTTCAAGAAGTATATAGCTTACCGAATATATCACCGTGAACGCAAACGACTTGAGAGCAAAATCTCTGTCGACGTAGAAAAATGCGACGATGGACAGCGGCACGTTGACGATAAGCGAAAAATAGCCCACCGAAAATCCCAGTTTATATTCTATCATCGTTGCCACGCCGTTTATGCCTGCCGGCGCAAATCGGTTGTTTATGATAAACAAAACGTACGCTAAAGCCAGCAATACGGCCATTACTGCGATTTTCAGATAGTCGAAAACAAGTTTCGTGCATTGTTTTTTCTTAAGTTCGGATTCAGTCATTTTCAGTCTCCGTAAAAATATTCGGTGTTGTCGTCCAGACGATAATGTCTGACGTAATCTACGACGAAATCGGCGCTCGTCGCCCAGTCGTTGGCGTCGGTGTCGGGGCTTTTGAACAGCGGATTGCCCCAGGCGTTACCCGGCGTCGGCACTCCGTCCACGACGTTGCCGCCTACCTCGACCGACAGAATAAGATATTCGGCCACTTTCGAAACGTTTTCGTTCATCGAAGTTTTCCACACTTCCTGCCCGTCAACGTAAAATATGTAGATGTCCTCGGACCAGAACACGCCGTAGGTGTGGAATTCGTCGTAAACGTTGCCGTAGGACGTAACCAACCACTTGAGGTTTATGGCCGAACGGTGATTGTTGCCGTAACCGCCGACGTGAATTGCCTGCTGCACTATATCATAAGGATAGGCAGGCGATTCGAAAACGTCGATTTCCGCCCCCGCAACGGCCGAATCGGGATTTTCCGCTTCCATAAGTCCGCCGCCGGGCATAAGCCAGAACGCCGACCAGATTCCGTAAGCCTTCGGAAGCTTGCAGCGCGCCTCGTAGTAGCCGTATTTGCTTTCGTATTTTTCGTCGGTTTGCACGGCGCCCGTGTAGAAGCCTCCGTCTGCGCCCCTATACGTTTTTATGGTCAGTTTTCCGTCCGATACGCTGACTGCGTCGCTCGTCCAGTAGCCGCCGCGCCGAGGAAGCGCTTCGCCGTTTTCGCCCTTTTGCACCGTCCACTTCCCCTCGTCCAAAGCGTCGCCGTCAAACTCGTCCGACCAGACCAGCTCGGCGTGCTGAAGATAGTTGTGAAGCGAAAACTTCTGCGACCTCTTTGCAGGCTTGGAAACGATTTTGTACGTCACGAAAACGCCTGCCGTCAGCCCGATAAGCACCGAGCACACGATGATTGCCGTCAAGCCCCATCTGATTTTTCTTCTCGCTTTTTTGGTAAGCGTAACCACTTGTCCGTTGTCGTTATTCGTCATTTTCGGTTTTCTCCAAAAGCATCATAATTTCGACGTGCGTCGTTGCTCTGAACATATTGTACGGCGTGGCCGAAACGGCCTTGTATCCCGCCGCAACGAATTTTTCGACGTCCTTCACCAGCGTGTCGGGATTGCACGAAAGATACAAAACGGCCTTCGGCTCGAAGCGCAATATCTCCTCCGTCGCGCCTGAAAGCCCGCGCCGCGGCGGATCCACGAAGAACACTCCGCCCTTTTCCACGGCAACGTTTTTCAGCGCCTCTTCGGTGTCGCCCTCGATGACTTCCACGTTGCTTATGCCGTTTTCCGAAAGCAGTTCTTTTTGCGCCCGGACGGCTTTTGTGACAATTTCCACGCTGACCACTCTTTTCGCCACGCGTGAAAAAAGCGCCGACGTTATTCCTATGCCGCTGTACATATCGTAAACGACGGACGGATTTTTTCCTCTGACGATTTCCAGCGCGTCCTCGTAAATTTTTTCGCAAACGGCAGCGTTCGTTTGGAAAAAGCTGTCCGGCCCGAGGCGGAATTTTACGCTCAGCATTTCGCTTTCGATGAACTTCTCGCCATGGAGATGTTTAACGTCGCCGACAACCGCTTCGTTGGTTTTTTCGGAGTTGACGTTTTCAAACAGGCCGACCTTAGGAAACCTCTTTTTAAGTTTTTTATACAAATCCTCCGCGCTCGGCAGACTTTTCGTCCCAACAACCGTCAGGAGCAGCTGCCCGTCCAGATACCTTGCCACGACAAAGCGCAACGTCCCCGTGCCGAAGCGCGGAACGTATATGCTGACGTCGTTGTCTTCGATCCAGAACCGAAGCGCTTTCACCAGATCCGAAAAAACCGCCTCGTGCATCAGGCACTCCGACACGTCGGTTACCTTTTTGGTTTTGTCGTCGATGAACCCGACGTTCAGTTTGCCGTTCGTTTTTTCAAACGCCAAGGTTATTTTGTTTCTGAAGCCCTTTTCGCCCACTGCGTCCCGAACCTCCGCCCCGAACGGAAACAGCCTTCTTCTGACGTAATCGGTTTTGAAAGCAAGCTCGTCTTTCAGGCCGACGGTCATAAAATCGCACCCGCCGCAACTGTCGTAGTATCTGCATTTAGGCCGAACCCTTTTCTCCGACGGCTTCACCACGGCGAGCAAGCCGCAATAGGTTATGTTGTTAAAACTCTCCACCGCGGCGGCCTTAACCACGTCGCCGGGGATAGCCCCGTCGATAACGTACCTTCTGCCGTTTTTGTAGCATACGCCCGCAAAGTTGTTGTCGAACTTTTCCACCTCAAGCGTCAGAATTTTGAGTTTAGGCGGCATTATTCGCGGATTAAAATCAGGTTTCCGAAATTTCATAAGTTTATCTCTTGTATTTTTCTTTTATTTTGTCGGCGACCTTAAGCCCGTCGAGCGCGCTGCTCATGATGCCGCCCGCATAGCCTACCTCCCCGGCAGGATAAAGATTGCGGTGACTTACGGACGTCAGATTTTCGCCCCTGCATATTCTTACCGGAGAGCTGGTTCTGGTTTCTGCGGCGGTCAGAACGGCGTCTGCCGCATCGAACCCTTTGAGCCTCCGCCCCATATCTTTTATGCCGATTTTCAGCGCGTCCTCAAGCGCTTTCGGCAAAACGTTATCTAACCTGCAAAGCCTCGTTCCCGCAGGGTACGTCGGCAAAACTCTGCCAAAACCCGTCGGAGCTACGCCGTCAAAAAAAGCCTTGATCGTCGTGCAAGGGGCGCAATATCCGCCGCCGCCAGCAGCATACGCTTTCCTTTCTATTTCACGCTGAAACTTTATGCCGTCCAAAACGCCGGAACCGTATTCGGATTTTTTCACCTGCGCAACCACCGCGCTGTTGGAATTTACGCCGTCACGCCCGAAATTCGACATTCCGTTGGTCACCACCGCGCCTTCTTCGCTTGTTGCCGCAACGACGTAGCCGCCCGGGCACATACAAAAGGTGAAAACGCCTCTCTCTGCCGCCTGCGAGGTAAGCTTATAGTCCGCAGCGCCAAGCGCCTTGTGCCCCGCAAAGGCGCCGTATTGACTTTTGTCGATATCCTCGCGAAGATGCTCTATCCTAAAGCCCACGGCCATGTCTTTTTGTTCCATAAAAACGCCGGAGGAAAACAGCGTTTCAAAGGTGTCGCGGCTGCTGTGCCCGATGGCAAGAACTACGTCCGAAACCTCCGCGGTTTCCGTTTCTCCGCCCGCTTTTTTGAGTTTTACGGAAACGATTTGGCCGTTTTTGGCCGTTATGCCCTCAAACTTCGTGCCGAAAAGCACTCGGCCGCCAAGGCGTTCCACTTCCGTTCTCAGGTTTTTCACAACCTCCGGCAAGCGGTCGCTCCCGACGTGCGGCTTGGCCTCGACAAGGATTTCTTCCGGTGCGCCGAACGCCACCAGATCTTCAAGAATTTCGCCCTTCCTTTCGCCGCCGACGCCCGTGTTCAGCTTTCCGTCCGAGAACGTTCCCGCTCCGCCTTCGCCGAACTGAACGTTGGTTTCGGTGTCCAGAATTTTTTCGATATAAAAGCTCTGAATTTTTTTCTTTCTGTCGTCAACGGACAAGCCTCTTTCCACGACGATCGGCTTAAACCCCGCGCGGGCCAGCTCCAGCGAAGCGAACATGCCCGCAGGCCCGAACCCCACAACCAGAATCGGTTTTTCGGGATAGCAAAAATCCTCTTGGGGTTTGCTTTTTTTCTTCGGCTCGTCAAAGTCCATTTCCACCGAACAGGAAAAATGCACGTCCCTTTTGTCCCTTGCGTCCACCGAACGCCTGAGCACCCGAAAATATTTTATGCTTTCCGGCTTCACCCTCGCTTTTTTGCAGGCGCGCATCTTAAGCTGCTCCGCGCTTTCGTCGAGGCCTTGCCGAACTTCGGATAGTTTCAGCATTTTTTGTTTCTGTCGTAAAGGATTTTCAAGCCCTTAAGCGCAAGCGCGCGATCGGTTACGTCGATGATTTTTCCGTCCACCGACGAAACTATTTCGGACAGGCCGCCCGTCGCCACGACTTTGGCGTTTTCCATGCCCTCTTCCTGCTTCATTTTTTTGACGATATATTCCGTCAGCCCCGCAAAACCGTAGGAAATGCCCGCCTGCATATTTTCGACGGTGGTTTTCCCGATGACGTTTTTGGCCTTGACAAGCTCGATTCTCGGCAATTTTGCCGCGGCGTTCACCAGCGAATCGGTGGCGGTTTTTATGCCGGGCGCGATTGCGCCGCCCAGATATTCGCCGCTTTCGCTTATGGCGTTGAAGGTTGTAGCCGTGCCGAAATCGACCACGATAACCGGCCCGCCGTAAAGATAATAGGCGGCAACCGAATCGACAAGCCTGTCGCTTCCGAGCTGTTCGGGATGACGATATTTCACAGTAAGCCCCGTGTCCAGTTTAGGAGAAACCAAAATCGGTTTTTTGCCGAGATAGTAGCCGCACATGTGCTCCATGGTGTAGTTCATACTCGGGGCGACCGAACTCATAATCACGCCCTCGACGTCCGAAGTCAAAACTCCTTTCGTGGCAAGAAGATCCACAACCTGCACTCCGAATTCGTCGCTGGTGCGGCTGGTGATGGTCGAAAGCCTCCAGCTGGCAAAAAGCTCGTCCTCTTTCCACAAACCGATTTTAACGTTGGTGTTTCCGACGTCTAAAACTAAAAGCATATTTTCCTCCGTAAACGATTTTCGCCTTAAATTATAGCAACAAAAAAGCATATTATCAACAGTTTGCGCTTCGTTTCCGTCTATCTTCGTCCTAAATAAGCGGATTTATGTGTTTTTTGCAGAAATTTCGGCGATTATTTTTTATGACATTAAAAAATAAACCGCCGCAAACTGCGGCGGTTTATTTTATTTTACGGCGTTAAGTCTTTCGTACAGTTCAACGTTTTCTTCGTACGTCGAAGTCGGAGTAATGCGTTCCTCGTCGCCGGAATACGCAAACAATTTAACCTTTTGCAGCCCTCCTAAAGTGTCTCCCAAAAAATACAAAAGGCGTTGCTCCTCAAAAAGTATCTCTTTGTAAGCATCTTCGTTGGAGTCGAGATAGATGTCGTCCTGCGGATTTTGAGTGTAAACCACACCAAGCGGCGGTTCGACCAATGCGTATCCTGCGGCGAAAATCGCAAAGTTAGCATATTGTTTGCCGTTGTCGGCCGCGTAGCTTATCTCGGCATAAGTTCCTTTTTTGATCAGCTCTTTGAAGTAGTCGCGAATTGCTCCGTCAAGAACGGGGTTTCCGGTAAGGTCACCGAAAATATCCAAATTGTTCAGATCTTTCCAGTTGTAGAAGTCAACGAACCCTTTCAGCCTCACCGAGTCGTGCTGTCTTACGGCGTTGCCGTTTTCGTCAACCGGAGGTTTGCCTTCGAATTTCGTGCTATCGGTGTACAGACATATTGCCGGACAATTTATGTTGCTGAAAATGCAGTTTTCCACTACTATGTCCGCGTAAGAAGCATAATTTGCCGTTTCGACGGTAGCTACGGTGCATATTCCGTTTTTGCTGACATTCCTGACAATCGTCGCCCTGAACGTAACGTCTGCCCCATTAACCACTACGCTTTGGAAGCTGTTTTCTAAAACACAACCGTCTATCACAACATCCGTAATGCGTGCGGTTTCTCCGATTTGCGCGTCTTCCTTTATCCTGACGTCTATGCCGATGTACTCTTTTTCCGTGATGACTTCGAGAGGCTTGTGGCTTCTGACCGCCAAGTTCGAGAGCGTAACGCCGGACTTATCAATGACAATTCTGTCGGACAGCCGCCCGAAATTGTCGGTGTAGTTCGCCACCATATGACCGTTTCCGTAAACGTCGTTCCGAACGTTATAGCCATAATCCCATCCCTTGTCGTTTTCGTTTGAAACTATCGCATCGCCGAACATTGCCGCTTTTGCGTGAAGGACGGAAGCCACGTAAGCAAAGTCCGCTTCAGAATACGTATTGTATCCGTCGATGAGTTTGAACGTGTATTTCCGTTCCGGAGTAAGTTTTTTATACGTCGGATTTTTTGCCCGCGCGGTTACCGTGATCGTTTTCACTCCTTCGAACGGCTCGGCGGTATAGT
>OLGV01000011.1_pt1 | contig 77424 bp, 74 predicted proteins | sample 1605761 | NCBI WGS metagenome assembly OLGV01 (sample SAMN03283245) | human gut metagenome | biome: human-associated habitat; material: feces | host: Homo sapiens | place: Peru | collected 2012
GTCAAGCTCTCTAACGCCGATGATACTGCCTCTAGGGGTGGGAAAGTAGGCAGCCGCCGGGCTTTTTTTTTATCTTTAATGTTTTATGAAAAAAGATATTTTTTTTAAGGGTTTTAGGGATGGAATCCCGATCGGCCTTGGTTATTTCGCGGTAGCTTTTTCTTTGGGAATTGTTGCTAAGAATGCCGGATTAAATTTTATCGAAGGTTTTTTTGCCAGTCTTTTGAATGTTGCAAGTGCTGGAGAGTATGCCCTTTTTTCTGCAATTCGCGCAAAGGCAACTTATATTGAGGTTGCAATTGCTACTTTAGTTATAAATGCTCGTTATTTTCTGATGAGTTGTTCATTAAGTCAAAAAATTAATCCTGAAACACCATTTTTTCATCGTTTTTTTATTGGTTATGGAATTACGGATGAAATTTTCGGAATTTCCATTGCCAGGGAAGGCTTTGTAGAACCTTCATACAATTATGGCGCTATTGCTTTTGCAGTGCCTATGTGGTGTATTGCAACATCTTTGGGCGTTGTTGCCGGAACTTATCTTCCTGTTAGAGTTGTAAGCGCTTTGAGCGTTGCTTTATATGGAATGTTCATAGCGATTATAATTCCGCCATGCAAGAAGGATGTTGTGATTGCTGTCGCCGTTTCATGCGGTTTCTGCTTTAGCTACTTATGTTCGATTTTACCGGGAGTTAAAGAAATTTCCGCCGGAACACGAACGATTATTCTTACGGTTTTAATTTCTGCGGTCTGCGCCATTGTTAAGCCTGTTGCGTTGGATGATAAAAAATGACACGAAACATTTGGATTTATATTTTGATTTCTTTTGCTGTTTCTTATCTGATTCGGGTGCTTCCGTTGACTTTGATAAGGAAGCCTTTTAAAAATAGATTTTTAAAGTCCTTTTTATTTTATGTTCCTTATATTACTTTGGCTGTTATGACTTTTCCGGCGATAGTTCTTTCAACGCAAACGCCTGTTGCCGGGATTGCTGCTCTTGTTGTTGGCATTGTTGTCGCTTTTCTGGGTGGCGGTCTTTTTTCAGTTGCTTCTGTCTGCTGCGCTGTGGTTTTTATTTTGGAATGGTTTTTGATATGATGTATTATTTGAAAAAATATTTTATTATTTTGAAATATGTTCCTTTTAGGGTAAAATAAGGTCATGGCTATTTTTAATGCGATTTTACTATTAACAGGAAGCCTTGGTTTTTTGCTGTATGGAATGCGCCTGATGAGTTCGGGCGTACAGAAAAGCGCAGGTGAAAAACTTCAGAGAGCTTTGAGTATGATGACTGGCAACAAGTTTGTCGGGCTTCTTACCGGACTTGGGATAACGATGATTATTCAATCTTCTGGCGCGACTACGGTTATGGTAATTTCGTTTATAAATGCCGGGCTTTTGACATTGACCCAGTCTGTGGGTGTTATTTATGGCGCGAATATTGGAACTACTATAACCGCCTGGATTGTTTCCCTCTTTGGTTTTAATTTTAAGATTTCGGCGTTTGCGATTCCGATTTTTGGATTTGGTTTCTTTTTGACTTTGTTAAAGGATTTGCGTTGTAAAAACATCGGCGAGGCTGTTATGGGTTTTGGACTTTTGTTCATGGGACTTAGCGGCCTTTCCGATGTTTTTAATTTTGATGCGTCTAAACTTTCGTTTATTGGAACAATGCAGAGCTGGGGCGCATTTTCTATTCTTCTGAGCGTTGTAATCGGTGTTATAATTACGGCTCTTATGCATTCTTCCAGCGCCTTTAGCGCGATTGTTATTACCATGGCGTTTAATAAGATTATAACGCTTGATGTTGCATGCGCTATGACCCTTGGCTCGAATATAGGCTCGACGATTGATGCGGTCATGGCGAGTTTTGGCAGTTGCGCGGAAGCGAAGCGTTCTGCGGTGATTCATGTTCTTTTTAATTTGATTGGAACTGGAATTGCGCTGATTTTCTTTAATCCTTTTGTTGATTTTGTAGTTTGGCTTACGCCGGTTGATAATATTGCAATTCAGATTTCAATGCTTCATACGGTTTTTAAAACGTTTAACACTGCGATTTTAATGCCGTTTAGCAATCAGCTGGTTGCTCTTTCCAGAAAAATAATAAAAGACGATGGAAGAATTGAAAAATCTTCATATCATCTGGAATTTGCGGAAAGTTCGTTTACAAAAGAAAATCCTGCGATGCACATTATCAGAATGGAAAAAGAAATTGCTGATATGACAGATGTTGCCCGAGAAATGTTTGACCACCTTCAGATTGGAATAAAGGCCAGAAACAGCGATTTTGTTGACGAGCACATTGACGGAATGGTTTATGAGGAAAATTATTGCGACCAGATGCACGAGCAGCTTGTGCGGTACGCGATTAATTGCCAGCAGCTGGCGCTGACTGAGCCTCAGAGAACCAATGTTTCAATTATGATAAGCATAATCGACGAGATTGAGTCGATGACAGATCAGGTGCTGGCGGCCGGACTTTTGCTTAAGAAGAGCATTGAGAAGAAGATGAAATTTGAGCAGGATGATATGGAGCGCCTTATTCCGTATGTTGAGCTTGCCAGGCAGTTTTTGCAGTTTATTCACATAAATATAAATAAGCATCTGGATGAAGATAAGATTGCGATGGCAACGGAACTTGAAGAATCGATTGATTTATATAGAAAGAATTTGAAAAAACTAGCCCGAAAGCGCCTTGAAAGCGGCGCAGACGTAAAATCCGAACTTTTGTATCTTGACATCGTAAGACAAATCGAAAAAATCGGCGACCACGCTTTTACGATATCTAGTCTTTTAGCACAAGCGATATAATATTTTGAAAAAAACTGCACTTTACACAATCCTTCGTGGTCGTAAGAATCGAAGATTCGATGCGACCACGCTTTCACGATATTCTGGGGGTTTGGCGAATGGTGGGGATGTGGCAAGGATTGGAGGAACCGTTCCGGAGCGTAGCGTAGGAATGAGGCGGAGCCGGAACCCCGGAAAGCCTGTTTTTTGGGAGTTTGCGGCCAGCAAACGGACAAAAAGCCACCCAAATAAATATTATTCTAAAATCAGGTCAACGACTGTTGCGTCGCAGGCTTTTACAAGGTCGGCCGGGGAAATGGAAAGCTGCATTCCGCGTATTCCTGCGCTGATGTGGATTTTTTCAAGGCTCATTGCGGAAGAGTCTATGAATGTGCGGAGTTTTTTCTTCATTCCGAGTGGTGAGCAGCCGCCGCGGACATAGCCTGTTGCGGAAAGAAGTTCTTCTGGTTTTATAGGGGCGATTTCCTTGCAGCCGGCGGCGTTTCTGGCTTTTTTTAGGTTTATTTCGTGGAGCGATGACTGAAGAAACACGCAGAGTTCTTTTGTGTCTGTCCGCATTACGATTGTTTTATAAACTGTTGCCGGCGCGATTCCAAGTTTTTCTGCGGTGCGGTTTGCGGCGCCCTTTGCAAGCGGATGTTCTCCGTCATCGTCGTAGGCTTTTGCTTCATAAGGAATTTTTAATGTTTCAAGAATACGGATTGCATTTGTTTTTTTTACAGTAGCCATATTCTTATCTTAACAGAAAATTATTTGTTGGGATAGTTTTTCTTGAGTTTTTTTAACGCTGGTTTTATAAAAAACGCTCTGGTTTTGCTGTGCAGTTTGCATGTCATTTGTTAAAAAAAAATTGCAAAGAATTGCATTGGCTTGACAAAATTATGGGGGGGGGTAGACTAAAACAATTTCTCAAAAGGAGTTTTTTTATGAAAAAGTTGTTTGGTTTGTTGGCTGTCGCAGGTTTTGCGGTGACTTCGGCATTTGCAAATGTAGAGATGGATTTGAACATGTATGGAACGCCGTTTTCTGAATATGAAATTGAAAACGATGTGAAGCTGCGCCAGGGAAATCCTGCAGGCTTTGAAAGCCAGTTTGGTTTTTATTTTGGTTCGCCTGTAAAATGGCTTGATATTGGAATGAGCCTTTCTGATGGAATTGATATTGGTGCTTCCGGCGTGGAAATAGGAATTAATGATAATTTTTCTAAGCCTGATGATTCTATTGTTTTTGATTTTTTCTTTACATTAGGACCGGCTGTTCGTTTTAATCTTGGAAAAATGCATTCGCTTTATTTTTCTCCGGGATTTGGATATAACATTTCTGTTTTGGGATATAATATTAAGTATATAGATGATGGTGATACTTATAAGAAAAGTTTTTCCGGCGGTTTTTCTTCATTTGATTTTAACCTTGATTTGGGCTACAGGGTTTGGATTGTGAACAAGACTGGATTCCATTTTGGTTTTGATGTTGGATATGATTTGAGCGTGCCTCTTGAAACAAGCTCATTTGGTGATTTTGATAAAATCGATGTTCGTGGCGGTCAGCGGCACAAGATTTATTTTGGTGTCGCGTTTAATTTTGGCGACAAAAGCCCGGATAAATTTGCTGAGCAATCTGAATAGTGAGTTTTTTGAATCCATAAATTAATGAGTTGAAAAAAAATAGAAAATAGCAGCTGAAAATTCGGCTGCTATTTTTTTTTGCCAAAGGAATTTTCGCCGGCCTGCAAGCGTGAATGGTTCTGGGAATGGCGCGAACTGGCTGACTGCGTTTTTTTTAACGCTGGTTTTATAAAAAACGTTCTGGATTTGCTGTGCAAAGAGCGGGAATAAAAAATAACAAAAAGGACTTGACAAATTTCGGGGGGGGGTACAATGAGTGTTAAAATGGGCTAAAACAAGGCCTTTGCTATCACTGCGAAAATTTTGTTGTTCCAAAATCTAAGAATGAAACAGAGATGTTCGTTCTTTAAAAAACAAATTGAAAGGCCGGACGGAAGTCATGACTTTTCGTTGGCTTTTTATGGGAGATTTTTATGAAACTTTCAAAAAAAATTGCAATCCTGGCAACCGCTCTTATTTCTTTTGCATTTATTTCCTGCGACACAGACACGGACGATTCAAAACCTCCTGCTGAATCCAGCGGTTCAACTGAGGCTGGTGGTTCAACTGGCACTGGCGGCTCGACTGAAGCCGGAGGCTCTGGTGGAACTGGGGGTTCAACCGGCACAGGTGGCTCAACAGAAGCCGGAGGCGGTACTGGACCTGGCGGCTCAACTGCGTCGGGTGGTTCTGGTGAAGCAGGTGGTTCAACCGGACCTGGTGGGGCAGGTGAAACCGGAGGGTCAACAGAACCTGGCGGCTCGACTGGTTCAGGCGGAGAGTCTGAGGGAAATCCTGTTTTGCCTGGAATAAAAGGTGGAACAGGCAACGAAAAGGATACTTTTGCAGGAAAGATCTTTTATGATTCAGTTGAAAAAGACACTGCGGAATCTTACACAAAATACGTGTTCTCAACAGATGGAACTGTGGAAATCTATAATAAAAATGATGACTCAGACGGAACATCTGCAGACGCTGTTATAAACTATTCTTTTAGCGAAGATGGAAAAATTGTATACATGACTTACAATAAGGTTACTGATATGCCTGGTTCGGGTATTTTGTATACTTATGAAGAGTTTGTGCAGTATATAAATACTGGATATGCGGAAAACTTCTTAAATAGTATTAATAACGAAGAAATTCCTCCTGAGTATAAAGCTAAGCTAAAAGACGAAATCGCTAAACAGTTAGGTTTAGAGTCATATACCACAGATGAAGCGCTGGTTGATGCTGCAAAACTAAAAATGCAGGGTTTAGCTCGTAAAATGTTTGGTACTGTATTCCAGCATGACCTTTCTAACGATGCGGCCGGAGCTGCTGTTCTTACGGAAAGAAATACATGGGGAAAGGATCTTTCAAAATTTATTTCTTTAAATGGCGATACGTGTTATAAACAATATAATTCTGAAAAAGATTTTGATTTTAGCTTTGAATGTGTGATGGGAAGTTTTTCTTGCAGATACGTAGACTCTACAAGAAAACCATGGCATTATCGTAATGTAGACAGTGCAAAAATCTACTTTGAATTTGAGGGTGCAAACATAGAAGCACCTTACACTATTTCTAACGATGGAAAAAGACTATCTACAATCATTGAGGGAGAAGTTAAAAATTATATTGATGCAGAATTAGAGCTGGGTAAAATGAGTCTTTATAACTAAAAAAGAGTTTATGGCATTTTGATATGCTTTATGTCCGCTGCGGAAGCAATTGTGCTTTTGCGGCGGATTTTTTTTGCCAAATGAATTTCCGCCGGCCTGCAGGCGTGAAGGATTCGGGGAATGGCGCGAAAGCGGCTTCTTGCGCTTTAATTGGGGCGTGCGTATGCACAGAATGGTCTTACGCCGGCGTGGAAGAGTGCCGAAGGCAGGCGAGCGCAGCGAGACCTAGCGTCAGCGGGCTCTGGAAGGCCGGTTTTCTGAAGGAATGAAGCAGGCGCGCGGGATTTGTCGCGGGGTGGAATCTTAGCGTACGGAATTTTTTAAAAGTTGTTATTATTCCTGCAATTCTTTATAATGTTTTTATGGAAACACGTAATATTTTTGAAAATCTTTCTTGTATCGATCATCGATATTCTTTGTCGGAAGCTGAGGTGTTTGCCGGGCTTTCTAAGTATATTTCTGAAGAGGCCAGCATCCGTTCGTGCGCAAAATGCGAGGCGGCTCTGGTAAAGGCTCATTTGAAGATTCGCGGCGAGCTTGATGAACAGGCTGCGAAAAAACTTGATGATGTTGCGGCGGCGATTGACCCGCAGGAAGTTTACGCTGAAGAGGAAAAAACCAAGCACAATATCCGCGCGCTTGTGAACGTGATGAAAACAAAGGTTGATTCTAAGATCGGGCCGCTGATTCATCTGGGCGCGACTTCTGTTGATATTTTGGACACTGCGCTTTCTTGCCGTATGCGTGATGTTACTCAGAATGTTGTTCTTCCGGAGCTTAAGAAACTTGAAAACTATCTTTGCGATATTGCTGAGCGCGAATGCGCGACTCCGCAGGTTGGCAGAACGCATGGACAGCACGCTGTTCCGATTACTTTTGGCTGGTCGATTGCGGAATTTGTAAGCCGTTTGGGAAAGTCTATTCTGCGCATCGAGGAGCTTTCTAATCAGCTGGTTGGAAAACTGGCCGGTCCTGTTGGTTCTTACAACGGACCTTCAATGATTGTAAAAGACCCGGAAGAGCTTGAAAAAACTTATGTTGAATTTTTGGGACTTCATCCTTCTGAGTATTCGAACCAGCTTGTTGAGCCGGAATATGTTCTTCGCCTTTTGCTTGAGATGAACGTGGCGTTCGGGATTATTGCGAACCTGGCAGACGACCTGCGCAATCTGCAGCGTTCTGAAATAGGCGAGGTTTTTGAATATTTTGCGTCAACGCAGGTTGGCTCTTCGACTATGCCGCAGAAACGAAATCCATGGAACAGCGAGCACGTGAAGTCTTTGTGGAAAGCGATGTGTCCGCGCGTGATTACGTTCTATATGGACCAGATTTCTGAGCATCAGCGTGATTTGACTAATTCTGCAAGCCAGCGTTTTATTGCCGACTACGTAAGCGGATTTACAATGGCTGTTGCAAGGATGAATTCTGTTGTAAAGGGTCTGCAGGCTGACCGCGAAAATATGGCTAAAAATCTTGAAAATGCCGGCGGAAAGGTAAAGGGCGGCGTTTTGGCTGAACCGGCGTATATTCTTTTGGGCGAAGCCGGCGTGAACGACGGCCACGAGGTTATCCGCAAGATTACGCTTGAGGCTGAGCAGACTGGAAAGACGTTCTTTGAGGTTTTGAAGACTCACAAAGACGCGTATGAAAAGATTACTGCGCAGCTTGAAAAACTTGGCGTTGCCGACCCGGCGAATTTCTTTGAGCATCCTTCTAATTATTGCGGACTTGCGGCTGTTAAGTCAAAGCGGCTTGCGCTTAAGTACCGCGAGCTGATGAAATAAGTTTTTTGCGGTGGAGCAGTGTTTGCGTGGGGAGGAAAATCTTCCTGCGCTGAAAATTTTTATAAAGGGGATTTTCTGATGAAGAATCCCCTTTTTTATTGAAAGAATTTGAAACCTTTGCGATTTATGATTATTTTTTAAATATATGAAAAAAATTATGAAAGAGATTGATGCTGCCGTGGTTACTGATGAAATCTCTGAGGCGATGGAAAAGGAGGCGGATTTGCCTTCTGTTGTAAGCAAGGGGCTTCAGAGCAACGAAGATTTTTATAAGATGGCGTTCCAGTTTCAGGAAATTATGATGATTTACGAGAGCGCCATAAAGCAGCTTGAGACAAAACTGGAGATTTTAAACAAGGAATACAAGGTTACCGGGCGAAGGAATCCGATAGAAACCATTAAGTCCAGGATAAAGTCGCCTGACAGCATTGCTAAAAAACTTGAAAAGAAGGGGCTTTCTGTAAATTTTAAGACGATGACTGAAAATTTGCAGGATATTGCCGGTGTCCGCGTTATTTGTCCGTATATTTCGGATATTTACAATGTAAAGGATATTTTGCTTAAGCAGCCGGACATAAAGCTTATTGAGCAGAAAGATTATATTGAAAATCCTAAGCCGAGCGGCTACAGAAGCCTGCATATTGTTGTGGAAGTTCCGGTTTATCTTAGCCAGACAAAGCACAATGTAAGGGTTGAAATACAGCTGCGCACTATCGCTATGGATTTTTGGGCGAGCCTTGAGCATGAGCTTAAGTACAAGAACGAGCAGAAAATTCCTGATTCTGTCCGGCGTGAGCTTTTCAGGGTTGCGGAAACGATTGCCATGACCGACCGCGAGATGGAAGAGATTGCGATTGAGCTGCAGGCGATGGATTAGCGTGATTTGATGCGGTTTGTTCAGTCTGTTAATGTCTGATTGGTTCAATCGGTTGATTCTATCCGATTGATGTCTGATTAATTTCAACTTTTTTGAAAATCCGGTATACTGAAAATATGATAAAATTGGTTGCATTTCTTGGAAATTATGGCAAGGAATATGAGAAAACAAGGCACAATGTGGCGTGGCAGTTTGAAGATTCCCTGCCGTTTGCCTCAAAATTGAGCTGGCAGAAGAAATTTAAGGGCAATTTTGCGGTGGTTGAGCCGGAATTGCTTGCCGGGTGGTGCGCGGAATCTGGAATTCTTTCTAAAAAGGACGGTTCTGCGGTGATTGTTCCGCCCGAAATGGAAAAAATTTATTTTTTAAAGCCCGAGACTTATATGAATCTTTCCGGCGAGAGCATAATTGAAATATGCGGTTTTTATAAAATCAAGCCGGAGGAAACGCTTGTTGTTCACGATGAGCTGGAGCTGCCGCTTGGAACTGTAAGCCTAAAATGGAGCGGCGGGCTTGGCGGTCATAACGGATTGCGCTCAACCAGGCAGGTGTTTGGAACTGCTGATTTCTGGCGGCTGCGTTTTGGGCTTACGAAGCCGGTAGGCCGGGATATCGCCGATTATGTCCTGGGAAAATTTACCGGGGACGAGCAGATTGTGCTGAGCCAGGTTTTTCCGCAGGCTGCTGTGCTGCTTGCAAAAGTTCTGTTTTCTAAAGATCCTGCGAAATTTATTCAGGAATGGGGAAAGAAAAAACTGGTTTGATTCTGGAAGACTAGACGTGGATGTAAATAAATGTGAATATAAATTGAAAACGCTTTGTTTTTTTGTTATATTAATATAAATCATTATATTTTTGGGATGTTAAATGAAAGAAATTCGTTTTGACGAAGAAGAGGATGCAAAAAAGAAAGCTCCTGAAATGCCAGATCCTCTTGCAGAAAAATTTATTAAGACGCGCCAGATTATTCTTTCTGGTGAAATTAACAAGGATTTAGCTGAAAAAATTGTGCGTCAGCTATTGGTTCTTGAAGCGGATGATGCGGAAAAGCCTGTTTATATTTATATTGATTCGCCTGGCGGTGATGTTGATGCTGGCTTTGCTATTTTTGACATGATTCGTTTTGTAAGTTGTCCTGTTTTCCTTATTGGAATGGGGCTTATTGCAAGCGCCGCTGCGTTGATTCTTCTTGCGGTTGACAAGGAGTATCGCCTTGCGTTGCCGCACAGCCGTTATCTTATCCATCAGCCATCTTCTGGAATGCGCGGTGTTGCGACAGACATTGAGATTCATGCTAAGGAAATGGAGCGCACAAAGGCGGTTCTTAATAAAATTATTTCTGAGCAGACCGGAAAATCTTTTGAACAGGTTGCTGCTGACACAAACCGCGATTATTGGTTGAATTCCGAAGAGTCTGTTGAATATGGTCTTGTTTCAAGGATTATAAATTCAAGAAAAGATTTGGTAAAATAGTTTATGGTGTTCGCGCTGACCGAAAAGCTTGAATCAGAAATTCTTCAGGCTTTGGAAAACCAGGAACAGAAATTTTTAGTTGACGCTCAAAATTCGGTTTTGGTTTCTTCGGAAAAAATCAGCGCCGATGAATACAGTTTTTTTGCTTTGCCCGAATGGAATTCTTCCGATGGATTTAATCTTATGGAAGACTTTGTAAGCGCTTTGCATTCCCCGATTGCAAAAGATGAACTGCAGCGGATTCTCCATTCTGGAAGGGGGGTATTCAGAAATTTTAAGGATACGTTAAAAAAATATCCGGAAGTTGAAAAGCTTTGGCATGGGTTTAAGAATAGAAAAATGCGGCTTTACATCAACGGATGGTATAATCAGCTGCGCGAAATATGGGGCTTGGAAAAGTTAGACCATGAACCTGAAGAAACTGGAGATTTGATTCAGGATGACTTTAATTTTGAAAGTTATTCATCATCAAATCAGGAAGAGGTTCTTTTAAATTTAAAATACGCAGCGTCAGGCGAGATTGAAAATTCGGCAACACCGGAATTAGATGAAGCATTGTTTGACTTATGGATACAGCAGTTTGAAAGCGGCGGTCCGCAAAATCAGACTGGAATTGTATGCCATTCAAATTCTGATGAGTTTGCCGGATGTATTACAGCTAAGCCTGCGTCAGGGAATAAAAATTCCCGCGGAACAGATAAAATTGTAATTTTAACAAGTTTTTATGTTCTTGAAAAATTCAGAGGTCTTGGCATTGGAAGTGAACTTATGGAACTGTTCATGAATGCTTTGAGAGACCGGAAAAAAAAATGGGTTTTGCTGACCAACACGATTGTCCCGGATTCTTTAATGCCTTTGTTAACTAGAAATGGTTTTAAAAGAATTGGATCTGGTTTTGTAGCAGAACTTTAAACTTTTTTGCTTAGGAGCAATTTATTATGTATAACAGACGTGAATCAGAAATTGATATGAATTCAGTGGCTGCTTTCCTTCAGGATTCAGTAGAAAAGGTTAAGACTCAGGAAAATCTTGATCTTCTTACGGAACTTAAAAAAGTTTTTAAGAAAAATGTTCCTCTTACTCTTAGAAATTATGTTGCAGCGTATCTTGTAAAAGAAACAGTAAAGCATTTTCATGGCGCTTACCGTTCGCGCAAGAACGACTACCGCGATAATAAAAAGACATTCCGGGACAGAAATGTTCGCGAACAGAAGATTTCTGAAAATCCGGTGGAAGAAAGACAGCCGCGTCCGCGCGTTCAGATTGATCCTGAACTGGCGGCGACTATTTTTATCAGTATTGGACGAAACCGACGTGTTTTCCCGCGCGATTTAGTTGGTCTTCTTGTTGGCGGCGCTGGTCTTGACCGCGATAGAATAGGCGATATCCGTGTTCTGGCAAATTATTCTTTTGTCCAGCTTTTTAAGGAAGACGCAGAAAAGGCTATTTCTGTTTTGAACGGTTATGATTACCGCGGCCGAAAGCTTGCCGTAAGCTACAGCCGCACAAAGGATGACGAGATGCTGGATGACGAGACAGTTTCTATGTCCGATGGTTTTGATGAAAGGGCCGCTGCTGAGGATGCTGCGGCATACGCTGCTGCAACAAAGGCTTCTGGCAACGAAGCGTTTGGCGCGCCTCATGTAGAGCCTTCTGACGATTCTGAAATGTAATTGTCTTATGGGGCTGTCCAGAATGTGAATTTTGCTTTCTGGCGGCCCGTTTTTTTTTGTCTATGAATATTTCGGTTTTAAATACAGGTCCTTTCCGCATAAATACTTGGATTGTGGAGCTTTGCAAGAATAAAGTTCTTGTTTTTGATCCAGCGGCCTGTTCTGTTACAAACGATTCTCTTGAGATTGTAAATTTTCTAAAAGCGAATAACCTTGAGCCGGCTGCGTTTTTGCTGACCCATGGGCATTTTGACCATATTACGGGAACTGGTATCTGTAAGTCGTTTTTCCCGGATGCGCCGCTTGCGCTTCATAAAGAAGATTTGCCGATGGTGGGGGCTTCCGCGGCGGACGCCCAGAAAAATCAGCTGGAAGCGATGGGGCTTGGAATGATTGTTCCGGCTCTGAATGGGCTTCCGGAGCCGGATGCCGCTTTTTCCGGCGAGCCGTTGCTTTCTTCTGTTATAGAGGCAAAAGACCCGGATGTGGCGGACGCGCTTTCTGCATGGAAAGTTCTGCATACGCCGGGCCATACAGAAGGTTCTGTCTGTTATTACAATGAAAAAGAGAAAATATTGATTACCGGCGATACAATTTTTTACCACAGCTGGGGTCGCACGGATTTTCCGGGCGGAAGCGAGCGTAAAATGGTAAAATCGCTGGAAAGAATCTATTCTTCTTTGCCTGATGATGTTCTGGTTTATCCCGGGCATGATTATGCGGGTTTTGCTCTTGCTGAAAATAAGCAGGACAGTTTTTAATCTGTTTTTTATTCCGCTTTTTATTCCGCTGAAATTTTATCCGTAGAACTGTTCGGGATGATATGGAATGAATTCCGGTTTTTGGCCATTTTCAATCCTATAAAAAATTGAGCTGATGTTTTTTCCTGTGATTTCAAGCATTGCGAATCCTGCGGAACTTCTGCGCCTTGGAAGGGAAATGCTTCCGGGGTTCATTATGTATGTTGTTCCCATAAGTTCCGCCGGAACGTGCGTGTGCCCGAAAATTGCTGTGTCCGCTCCAAAAACTTGCGCTGTTGCCTGTACTGCGGAATAATCGTAGTAAACGCCTTCTGAGTGTCCGTGGCTTACAAGAATTGTCCGTTTTCCGGCCTTCATCGTGATTTTTGGCGGAACGATTATGTCTTTTGAAAAATCTGCCGAGCAAAATGAAGGGTCGTTGTTTCCTTTTACAAAAGCGATTACCGACGGAAGCCAGCTTGCCGTGGAAAAATGATTTTTTGCTTTTTCAATTACAAAAAGAAGGTCGAAAATTCCGTCGCCTGCGAATATCAGCGCGTCAGCTTTTGAGCCGAATGTCTGTACAATCGATAAAAAAGTTTCTTTTGCGCCGTGGCTGTCTGAAATTACAAGTATTTTCGCGTTTTCGTTTTTTGAAAACTTCTCCAGGTCTCTTTTTGATGCAAAAATTCCATTTTCAAGCTGAGAAAGAAAGTTCATTGCCTAGTCCAGCACAAAATGGTTGATTGGAATGAGTCCGGTTTCAGAATCCACATATCTTGAAATTTTTGAGTTTCCGGCAAGCATTTTTGCGATATTAAAGAGCTCTGCGTCTTTTTCAAACGGCGCTTCCGCAATATCCGCGAAAAGAACGGCTTTTTCAATTATGGAAACGGCTTCCCCGGCGAATTCCTGTTCCGATTCTGTTTCTAAAATTCCGTTCATCTTCGCCTTCTGCTTTTTGTCGATTACAATGTCCGAAGTGTATTCAGTTCCAAGCACATCATCCTGGCTGAAAAGTGAAATTACCGGGAACGGCAGCTTTCCGTTGTATTCGTCCTGAATTCTGGTTATTGCTTTGTAGGTTCCTTCCGGCGCGCCAAGAATAACAATTCCGGAAACTTCTTTGTCGTCCAGGATATTTGCAAGGTTTGTTGTGTAGGTTCTTGCGCCGTGCTTAAAATCGTCTGGAAATACAAGCGCAAGCAGTTTTCCGCCCTCGCTTGAATTTCCGTATTTTTGAAAAAGCGAGTCTTTCATTTTTTTTACAAATGTTTCGTCATTGTATCCGTAGCCGAAAAATACAACGATATTTTTATTCGATTTGTGCCAGAGCTGGCTTGGAAGTGCAAGCGCTGTTGAATCTTCCGCCGCTTCGCATAAAGTTATGAGCCTTGAGTCTGAAAATCTTTTTTCAGTTTTTTTTCCGCATGATGAAATAAAAAAAGCCGCGGCAAAAATAAGAATGAACGCTGTTGTTTTTTTCATAATTCCCACTTGGAAAAGTCTAGCAGTTCTTAAAAAAAAAATATAGTTGTTTGCAAAAAATTGGTTTCATATTTTATAGATTTTTTTTATCTGCTTGCGTATAATTTGCGTATGTATTTACTGGTTATTAAGCAACTTTTTATTATGTTTTTGATTGCTGCATGCGGATTCGTTGTTTCCCGGCAGTTTAAGTTTGGCGCGCTGGAGCAGCAGTTTGTTTCAAAGGTTCTTATCTATTTTGTAAACCCCAGCCTGGTTTTTTTTAAATTCGACATGGATTTTGATGCTGAAAGCCTTAGGAATTTCGGTATTGTGTTTCTTTTGTCTGTCATAATCCATTTTGTGATGGTCGCCCTGGCGCTTGTCTTTTGCCGTTCAAGGCGTGCGGAGGAAAAAGAGCTTGATCAGATTGACCGGCTAAGCGTTGTTTTTACGAACTGTAGTTTTATAGGAATTCCTCTGATTGATGGAATTTTTCCGGGAACGAATGCGATTTTCTATCTGCTTCCATTTATTGTGACGTTCAATATTTTTCTGTGGACTTTTGGTTACAGGACTTTTGGCGGTCGCGTGAATTTTAAAAAACTTCTCTTGAATCCGAATATAATTGCGGTTGTCGCCGGATTTATTCTTTTTTGCAGTCCGTTCAGGCTGCCTGAAGTTATTTCAGAGCCGTTCCGCCACATTTCCGGAATGAATACGGCGATGGCGATGTTCCTTTTGGGGATGCTCTTTGCGGATTTCCACGGATTTAAGAAGACTTATACAATGCATCTTGTAAAACTCTGCGTGCTTCGTTTTGCGGTGGTTCTGATTTTTGTATTTTTGATTATTCTGGCGGCGTCAAGGGTTTTTGCAGGCGTTCCGGATATCCGTCTGATTTGTTACGTAACGTATATCGCGGCGCTTTGCCCGGTCGCAATGAGCGTTTCCAGTTTCGCGGTTCTTTTTGACAAGGATGAATCCTATTCGGGGCTTGGCGTTCTTGCGACTTCGTTGCTATGCGTGGTTACGCTGCCCCTTAGCGTTGCGCTTGCGGAATTTTTCTTCTGAGCTGAATTGTTGCGATGAATAAAAAATGTTTTTTTGGGATTGCCGCATTGTTTTTTTTCTCTGCCGCATTTGCAAAGAAAAGCGACGTGCAGCTTTTCTCAGGACTTTTTTTTACGGATTTTGAATATTCTGTCTCGGATAACAGATTTTTTGACTCTGGTTTCTGCGGCGGAGAATTCTCTGTTTCAAATTTTAATTTTTTTGGTGAAGAAAACCATTTTGGATTTTTTGAAAGGCTTTCGTTTCAAGCTGGAGATTTTTTTGGAGCGGAATTTGCCGCGGGGCCTGCGTTTTGTGCCGCGCCCAATGATTTTTTGCGGATTCAGGCTTCTCCGTTTTTTAGGCTGGGCTTTGAATTTGAAAAAAATCAGAATATCGAAAAATATGGAAAAACATCTTTTGGAACAGGCTCTGCGGATGAATACAGAATTCTGCTTGGCGCAGGCACATCCGTATTCTTTTTTCTTATGCAGAACCGGAGGGTTTCGCCGCTTCTGGGCATTGATTTTTCCGTGAGTTTTTTTTGCCGCGATTTTGTTGATATTGATGGCGCTCTTTATTATCTTGATTACGAAAATTTTTTGCTTCTGAAGTTTTCGCCGTTTATAGGCGTTTCTTTCAATTTATAAAAATATAAAAACGCGAATTTTTCCCTGATTTATCTGCCCATTTGTTCAATACAGTAGTTCAAGAAGTGCAAAATTTTTTGAAAATGCGGTATACTTTCTGTATGAGTAATAAAATTCCACTACGTTCAGAAGTTCCGGAAACAGATAAATGGGACTTGTCTTCAATTTATAAATCAAATTTGGAATGGGAAAACGCCCTGTCGGAGATTCCTGTTCTTACTGAAAAAGTTGTTCAATTCAAGGGAAAGCTTGGTTCCTGTCCGGAGACTTTTCTTTCCGCGTTAAAGGCCTTTGAGCAGGCTGAGTTGAAAATGGAAACAGTCTATCACTATGCAAGCCTTCAGCACGAGGCGGACGAAGATGATTCTGAAGCGACAGACCGGGAAGGCAGGGCGATGATGGCTTACACAAAAATGCAGTCTGAAATAAGTTTTATGAATCCTGAAATTCTTGCGATTCCTGAAGAATCCTTGAAAGAGTGGATTTCTGCGCCGGAATTCAAGGATTACAAGATTTATGTTGAAAAGCTCATGCATTTTAACAGTTATACTTTGAGCGAAAAAGAGGAAAGAATCCTTTCCCTTCAGGCGCAGCCTGCGGAAACTGCCTACAATGCATTCAGCGTGCTTGAAAATGTCGACTTGAACAGGCAGTTTGGAAGCGTGAACGTTAACGGTGAAGAAAAGCCGTTGACACAGACAACGTTTACAACTCTTCTTAAAAACCAGGACAGGAAAGTCCGGGAAACAACATACAGGCAGTTCTATAAAAAGTTTGAGGATTTTCAGAATGTGATTTCCGCGCTTTATGCAGGCAACGTTAATCAGGATGTTTTTAGGGTGCGTGCCCGCGGATATGACTCTTGCCTGCAGGCCGCGCTTTATGGAAATAAAGTTCCGCTTTCGGTTTACCACAATCTTATAGATTGCGTTCACAAGAATATTAAGACCTTGCACGAATATTATTCATTGCGGAAAAAAATCATGGGATTGCAGGAGCTAAGGCATTATGATGTTTATGTTCCTCTGGTAAAGTCCGTAAAAATGCAGCACAGCTATGATGAGTCTGTTGAGATTATAAGAAATGCGCTTGCTCCGTTGGGAACAGAATATACGGAACGCCTTTGCTCTGGTCTTAAGAACGGCTGGGTTGACCGTTACGAGAACGCGGGCAAGCGGAGCGGAGCGTTTTCAAGCGGTTCGTATATCGGCGACCCTTATATTCTTTTGAATTATGATGAGAATGATATTCGCGATGTGTTTACAATGGCTCATGAAGGCGGTCATTCTATGCACAGCTGGTATTCAGTTCACAACAATCCGTTCCTTTCTTATGATTATACGATTTTCGAGGCGGAAGTTGCCTCTACTTTCAACGAGGAGCTGGTGTTCGAGTATCTTTTGAAAAATGCAAAAACAGAAGATGAAAAAAAATATCTTCTGGCGATGCGCGCGGATGATATTCTGGCGACTTTGCACCGTCAGACAATGTTTGCGGAATTTGAGCTCAAGACGCACGAACTTGTGGAAAACGGAACTCCGCTGACGGCAACGCTGTTGCGTAAAACTTACAGAGAGCTTCTTGAATTCTATTTTGGACCGGAAATGCATTTTGAGGAAAACAGCGACATGGAAGGATTAAGGATTCCTCATTTTTACAATGCGTTCTATGTGTACAAATATGCTACAGGAATTTCGGCTGCACTGGCTTTGGCAAGGCGCGTTACTTCAGGCGGTAAAAAAGAACGCGATGATTATTTTGAATTCTTAAAGTCCGGGGGAAGCCGCTATCCTATTGAAAGCCTGCGGATTGCCGGTGTTGATATGGAAAGCACAGAGCCGGTTCAGGCCGCATGCGATACATTTAAGGATATTGTTGAAGAATTGAAAAAATTGTTCTAAAAAAAACGGGCTGTTCCGATTTGCTTATTTCCGGACAGCCCGATTTTTTTATTTACTTCCGTATGCCTCGTATTTTTTAGAAGGCGAGTAGGTTCCTTCTCTGTATTCACCAGTAAGGCTAGGAATCTTCATTTTCATTCCAGGCATTATCAGGTTTGGATTGTTAGGCTGCGGAATATTGTTCTTGTTTTCCTGGTAAAGGTTTTCCCAGAGAAGCGGGTTGTTGTAAACGTAAGGACGGCCTGCGATATTCCAGAAGCAGTCCTTTGTTTCTGCCCAAGGGCGAACAATATAATATTCAGGAAGTGGAGTTACAGCATAAACACCGTCCAGCGCTGCGATTGCCTGCTTTGCGTAATCCTGCGATGCGGCGAAATCTTCTTTTCCAAACGCGGATTCAGCGTTTCCATACGCTTCTTTTGCCGCGGTGTATGCCATCGGGAATGTTTTTTCGCATCCGATTCCTTCGGCCCACTTGATTTTGTTTGCGGCAAGCTTAAGCTGCTGTTCTGCGTTGTAGCGCGCCATCATAGAATCAATATAAGCCTGGGAAAGCGATGCGTTCTCGGCGGCTTTTTTTGAATACTCAACGGCATCGTCATATTCGCCTGCGTCAAATGCAATGCGCGCTTTCTGGTTATATTCGTCAGCAAGTTTCTGGTAAGTGTTGTTTTTGTAACTAACAGCAAAAATTGAAGCGGCTGCAATCATGACTGCTGTGGCTGCAATAAGTTTTTTCATTATTTTGCCTCCGATGTTGATGTTACTGCATCATTGAGAGAATCAACCGCATCATTTACAAGACCTTCAAGAGAAGAGTCGTTTCCTTTGAAGTCTTCAACTTCAAAATCTTCAATAGTTTCTGGAATTTCCGCTGCATGCGTTTCTGGCGCTTCATAAGAATCTGCTTCAAGCAGAACCGCATCTTCTGCTTCAATTCCTTCTATGTTGTCGCCCTCAAGAGGTTTTTCCATGTCGGCTTTTGCCGCGTAATTTGCGGCTGCTTCAACTTTAGCCCTTGCTTCGTCAATTGCTTTTTGGGCTGCAGCGCGTTTTTCTGCGACGGTTGCTGCAAGGGATGTGAATTGCTCTTCAGATTTCAGGTAATGGTTGTATGCTGATTCCGCGTTCTGCATTGCATAATTCTGGTCGCCGGATTTGAATTCTTCCACAGCCTTTTTGTAGTCTGCTTTTGCCGCGACGCCTGCTTTTACTGCATCAGCATCCTTTTTTGCTTTGAATGCGTTTCCGCGCGCTTCTTTTGCAAGCTGCTTGTAGGCTTTGTTCAGGACGTTGATGAATTTTCCGTTTGCCATATTAGCCTTGTCCAGCATCAGCGTTCCGAGCAGATTTGTTGAGCTGTTCAAATTTTCAAAGTCCGAAAGGGCGGTGCAGCCTTCGTTGTAAGAATTTTCATCGTAGGAAATCAGGTTGTTGTCTTCGATTTTTTTCTTGTTTTCCAGGGCTTTTGCGTATGCGGTCAGCGCCATGTAGCGTTTTTCAACATCGCCAAGAGGAATTGAAATATCGAGTCCTGATTCAGACTGGGCTTTCAAGGTGTCGTAGATTGAATCCGCGGCAGAGAAACGGTTTTCCGCAATTTTATCTGCGCCGGCTTCTATGGCGGCGTTTCGGGCTGCTTCTGTTCTTTCAAGCGCCGATGAGTTGTCTACGGCTTCTTCGATTTTGTTTTCAACTTCATTTACCTTGTCTTTTATGGCAGATTCAGTTGTATCTTCTGTTTTTGGAGTTGAGCCGCAGGATGTAAATGTGAAGGCGAAAACTGCTGCGAGCAAAACTGGGACAATGATTTTTTTCAAAGTGAATAAACCTCCATTTTTTTAATCACTATATTTTACAATAAGTTTGTTTACTTCGCAATTTATAACCAAAAAAAATGCAAAAAAAATCAGATAAAAATCCGAAAAAATCGTTTTGTATGTTAAAATATCTGTTGTGGTTTGCGCGGAAAACGCCGGGATGGCGCGCGATATGTGCGAATCAGGAGGCATGATTTTTATGGCAGATGATTTTTCTTTTGAGATTACTGAAAAACTGGGAGTTCTTTCGACTGCCAAAAGCGGCTGGACTCTTGAGCTGAATAAAGTAAGCTGGGGCGGCCGTCCGGCAAAATACGACATTAGAAGCTGGGCTCCTGAGCATGAAAAGATGGGAAAGGGCGTTACTCTGAACGACGAGGAATTTCAAGCCCTGAAAAAGCTGGTTTCAGGCATCTAAGATTTTCTGTGCTATTGAACGGAAAAGTCGCAGGTTGCGCAGGTCCCTCCTTTTTTTACGATGATTTCGTAAATAAGTTTCTGAAGTATTATGTCTTCAAGCAGAGTTCCTGTTGAGCGGATTTCCATGTCGGACGTCGCCAGGTCGGCAAGTATTGCGGTTGTCTGTCCGGATGTCCAGTGCCTTGCGGCCTTTGAATATTGAGTTTTAAGTTTTTTGCTGGCGAATCCGTTTATTTTAAGGTTGAAGTCATCGTTCTGTCCTTGTACGCGGAGCTTGTGCCATAGAAGAAGTTTTCTAAAGCAGGATGTAAGTCCCGCGATAATCATAACGGAGGCATTTTCTTTTGAAAGCCGGATTTTCTGTAGAATTTCCATGGCTTTTTCCAGGCGTTTTTCCGGTTGGGGGATTTCGTCCGCCATCGCCTCGAAAAGCGTAAATGCGTTCTCTTCCCTGGAATGCGACAGGACTGAATCTACATCGGCCGCGGTAATCTGATGTCCTTTTGGAAAAAGGATAAAAAAGCGTGAGCACTCGTTTTTCAGGGCTTCCGTGTTGTTTTCAATCATTTCAAGAATGTCTTCCGCGGCTTCTTCCTGGACAGAATATCCATTTTTTCTGAAGAAATTCTGAATCCACGGAACTTTCTGGTTTTCGAACATTTCCCAGAAAATCTTTTTATTTGCGGCGGGAACGGCTTTTTCAATCTTTGTGTCTATTGAAATTTCGTCGCTTGTAAGAATCAGCACATTTGTTTCTGAGCTTGAGCTGGAAATCCATTTTGTTATGGTTTCAATGTCTTCCTTTTTTTTAATGACTTCCGCATTTTTTACGGTCACACATACTGCGTCTGCAAAAAGAGATTCGTTTTCAAGGATTCCCATAAAATCTTTTACAGGAGTTTCAGAGGCATAGTAATTATATTCTTCAATTTCGCCGAATTTCTTTTTTAACGAAGAGCGCACATTCTGGATGGTTTCATTTTTTTCTCCGTTTTCCGGACCTGTGTAAAGGTAAACTGCTGCCATTTTAGTAAGTTCTTACGATGTTTGAAAGGATTCCGACTACCCGTACGTCTGTGCAGTAAATCGGCTGCATCGCAGGATTTTCCGGCTGAAGGCGTATTCTTGATGATTCTTTATAATATCTTTTCAATGTGATTGCGTCATCTAAAACCGCGACTACTATCTGTCCGTCTGTTGCTGTGTCGGCCTGTTCTATAACGGCAAGGTCGCCTTCAAGAATTCCGGCGTTAATCATGCTTGTTCCGCGGACCCTGAGCGCAAAGTAGCTTTTTCCCGGACGGATAAACGGTTCTGTAAGGTTTACGTATCCATCAAGATTTTCCTCGCTCAGCAGAGGGCGGCCGGCTGCGACAGTTCCAAGGAGCGGCACTTTGCTCACAAAAGGTTTGCTTTCCTTTTGTCTTTCGTCAACAAGAATCCTGATTGAGCGCGAACGTTTCTGTTCGGTTGTAAGATAGCCTTTTTTCTGAAGGGCGGCGATGTGGTCCTGAACGGCGCGGAGTGAAATTCCAAAGTGCTCGCTGATTTCCCTTACGGTAGGAGGATAGACGTTCGTTTCTGTGAAATCTGCAATAAATTCTAAAACTTCCTTCTGTCGGTCTGTTATTTGTTTCATATTGAATCCTCGTTTTTTTTATTCTTCTTCAAATCTTGAGTCAAAAAGCGCAGAAATTTCGTTGGCACATTCAACTTCATCCGGTCCGTCTGTGCGTAGTGTCAAGACTGTGTTGTAGCCGGCTGCCATTGTTATTACGCCCATAATTGATTTTGCATTTACGGTCGTGTCGTCCCGGGAAAGTGAAACTTCGCACTGGTACTTGTTTGCGGTCTGGGCGATGATTGCCGCCGGTCTTGCGTGAATTCCTGCTCGGTTTTTTACAGTAAGCATTTTTTCTGTCATAGTTTTTTCCTTTTATGTTTTGATTTTATCAATATGAATCGTCTGAATCTGTAAGCGCGTTTTTTACGACACCGTTTTCAATCCATTTAAGTACATTCTGATTGAAGTCCCGTGCAGAGTTGTAGCCCATGTTCTTAAGACGTTCGTTCATGGCGGCGGCCTCGATTATAATCGGCATATTTCTTCCGGGGCGGACAGGAATGTCAATTGCCGGAACTTTTACGCCAAGAATATCCATGTATTTTTCGTCCACGCCAAGCCGGTCGTAGATTTTGTTCTGGTCCCATTCTTCAAGGCGGACTACAAGCTGGATTTCTTTCTGGTCGCGGATTGCCCCGACTCCGTAAAGTTTTGAGATGTTGATTATTCCAAGACCGCGGATTTCCATGTGGTGGCTGATTAAAGTGTTTGCGCCGCGTCCAAGGACGGTGTTTCCATTCACACAGCGGACTTCAACAATGTCATCGGCGACAAGCCGGTGTCCGCGTTCAACAAGCTCAAGGGCTGTCTCGCTTTTTCCTACTCCAGAATGGCCGGTAAGAAGAATTCCTACGCCGTAAACTTCAACAAGGACGCCGTGAAGCGTTTTTGTGGGCGCGAAAGTATTTGTAAAAACCCGGATAAGTCGCTTTGAAAAATCAGTTGTGTCCAGCGGTGTTGAAAGAATCGGGCAGCAGGCTTCTTCCGCGATGCGCGAAAAATCTTCAGTAGGCTCGCGGCTGCTTGAAAAGATGCAGCAAGGAATCTTGTAGTTAAAAAGCTGCTGCAGGGTGTCTGTTTTGTTTTCGTCGTGAAGTTTTTTTAAATAGGCGGTTTCGCCGCGTCCGAAAAGCTGGACACGCTGGAAGGCAAAGGCATCGAAAAATCCTGAGATTGCAAGTCCGGGGCGGTTGATGTCTGGAACTGTAATCGTTCTTGGCAAGCCTTTACGCCCGGCAATACATTTTAATTCAAGGGCATCGTGACCCGGCAAATCAAGGTCGAGCAAATCTAAAACTGTGAATTTTTTTTCCGCCATATAAATTATACTATACTAATTGTATGTCTTTTTTGCAATTAAAATATACGCTGCAATCATTGCAATTCCTGTCATAATCCAGCTTAAAGGATAAACGGCCAGAAGGCTTGTCCATTTGCTGAAAGCTTTCAGGACCGGAATGAATTCTGAGTATGGGAAAATACGCTTTACCCAAAAGACGCGGAACACGCAGATGAACAGAATGCTCAGCGCGGCTGGAATCATCGGATGGCCTGCGGCGCGTATTGTTGCGCCTGAAATTTCGTAAGTTGCCACAAGCCACTGGAAGGAAACTACAACCAGCATTCTTAGAACTCCGAATTTTATGGCTTCGGGATCGGTGGTGTAGATTTGTATGAAAAATTCCCGGAAGAAAACAAAGATAAAGTCCATTATTCCAGTAAAAATTATTCCGAAAAAAATGCACAGGGAATTCACCTTGCGGCAGCGTTCAAATTTTTGCGCGCCAAGATTTTGGCTTGTAAAGGAAGTCGTCGCCATGTTAAAGGCCAGTACAACATAATAGCTGAAAAGCTCGTAGTTCAGTTCGCTCGCAGAGCCTGCCATTGCCTTTGACCCGAAAGAATTTATGGAGCTCTGGACAATCAGGTTGGACAGCGCGAAAAGAATTGACTGAAGTCCGGATGGAATGCCTGTTTTTAGCATTTTTGAAAGAAGCTGTGTGTTAAGCCCCAGTTTTTTTATGTCAAGGTGAAGCTCGTCCGTTTCTTTTATAAGGAATGAAATTACCATAAAAGAGCTTGCCCCTGTGGCAATAACCGTTGAGATTGCGACTCCGGCAACCCCAAGCTTAAAGGCAATTACAAGAAGAAGATTTAAGAGAACATTGATAATTCCTGAAATTATAAGCGCAAAGAGAGGCCGTTTTGTGTCTCCCTTGCTTCTTAAGATTGAAGAGCCGAAATTGTAGAGCATAAAAAACGGCATTCCCATAAAATAAATCCGAAGGTAAAGGGCCGCAAGGTTTATGACGTCTTCCGGAGTTTCTATAAATTCAAGAAAGGGTTTTGCTATGAACCAGCCGATAAAAATCAGCGCGAATCCGGCGATAAGCGCAAAAGTTATCGTTGTATGCACCGCATTCTGTATTTGCTGTTTTTTTCCTGCGCCGATTAAATTTGCTATTACAACATTTGCTCCGAGCGAAATTCCTACAAAAAGGCTTATTATTATGTTGATTATCGGACCGTTGCTGCCGACAGCGGCAAGCGCCTGGCTTCCTGAAAAACGGCCGACCACGGCGGCGTCCGCGGAGTTAAAAAGCTGCTGAAGAATGTTGCTTGCGGCGATTGGAATTGCAAACAGAAGAATCTTGTTCCAAAGTGAACCGTTCAGCATATCAATTTTGTTTTTTGCCTTTTCCATTAGAGTTCTTTTAAAGCCTCCTGGATGTCGTTCAGGGAAATCTCGCTCCGGTTCTGCTGGCTTGCAACAAGCGCCGCCCGGTTGATTACGGATTCAATCTGGGCGCAGCTGAAGCCGTTGAAATTTTTTGCAAGGATTTTCGGGTCAAAAGAATAGTTTTTTCCTGCCGAATATTTTTCAATCAGTTTTTCGCGGGATTCAAAATCCGGGTAAGGAACTGTGTATTTTGCGTCAAATCTTCCGGGGCGGATAAGCGCCTCGTCCAAAGCGTCGCGGCTGTTCGTCGCTGCAAGCACAAGAATTCCATCATGCGGAGTAAAACCGTCCAGCTCGTTTAAAAGTGCCGTTACAATTCTTGTGTTTTCTGTTTCAATGGCGGAGCCTGAATAATTTCTTTTTGTTCCGATGCCATCAAATTCATCTATAAAAACAATGCAAGGGGTCCGCTTTCTGGCTTTTGCAAAAAGAAGCTTTACTTTTGCCGGACCTATCGCCATGAACATGCTTTCAAAGTCGGTCGCCTTTGCCGGAATGAAATTTACTTTTGCCTCGCCGGCAAGCGCGCGCGCAAAAAGCGTTTTTCCGTTTCCAGGCGCGCCTTCTAAAAGAATTCCTTTTGGCATTCTTATTCCTTTTGCCCTGTATGCGGCCGGATTTTTCATGATGTCGGCAATCTGCATCATGTCTTTTTTTAAATTTTCCATTCCGACAATGTCGCTGAATTTTACGCCGGTTCTGTGCACGGTTTTAAAAGTGTTCGGCGAAATAAATTTTCTGAACGCAAAGATAATGACTGCAAAAAAAATCACATAAAAAAGAACATCCAGGACGGTTGAAATTATTTCTGAAAAATCCTGCTCTTCCGTGATTTTTACGCTATTTAATAGAAGAAATTCTTTCAGGGCCGGGGAATCCGGGTTTTCTGTGGAAAAAACGGTCTCGCCGCCGTTGTATTTAAAATTGATTTTATCTGAGGAAATTGTCGCTTCGGAAATTTTTCCGTCCGAAACCTCGCTGTAAAAAGTCCTGTACGGAACAAAAGCCGGTTTTTTCTGGAAAAACAAAAAGTAAGAGCCGGCGCATATAAGCGCTGCAAGAATAATTGCGGGAAAGAGTTTATTTCTCATTCTTTAATATTAATGAATTGTGTTGATATGGGCAAAAGAAAAGTTCACTTTTTTATAAGTCGCCGGAAATTGTTTTTTGCGGATTTCTGGTATAGTAAAAGACCGAAAAAGATTCGTGAGCCTCGGTTTTTTCGCATTTCCAGATATTTTTGTTTAATTCGGGAAAAAATGCGTCGGCTTCCGCGTTTTTTTGCATAAGATTTTCGTTTATTTTAGAAAGTATTATTTTGCCGCACAGATTTTTTTCCAGCGCTGCCCGGTAAATCTGCTCCCCTCCGCAGATAAATATTTTTCCGTAACCTGCGACCTTGCACAGCGCGATGGCTTTTTCAAGCGAGTCCGCGGTTTTTATTTCTGCCGCGCTGTTTTCTGATTCTGCGTTCAGGTAGTCAAAATTTTTTGTTGTGGAAACAACTACATTGAGCCTTCCCGGAAGCGGCTTTCCGATTCCTTCAAAGGTCTTTCTTCCAAAAATAACCGCGCCGCCCATTGTTGTGTTCTTGAAATGCGCGGTTTCTTCTGGAATTTTCCATGGAATTTTTCCGTTTGCGCCTATAGCCCGGTTTTTTGAGCAGGCTGCGATAACTGCGATTTCTTCCATGCCGTTCTTTTACACTTCTACTGCAATCAGCGAGCCGTGCGCGTTTTGGGCCGCCGCGTATATGCTTCTGTTCTTTTTGTACGGATTTTTAAAGTTGTCCAGCTGCGTGCGAATCTGGACAAGATGTTTTTTCAGGAGCTCGCGGTTTTTCTGGTTTTGCGCAAGAACTTTTTCCTGAAGTTTTTCAAGCTCATTTTGGATTGATTCAACAGACTTGTCGTTTTCGGGAGCCGCGGTTTTTTCGGAAGCCCTGTACATTTCTGAGACAGGAACAATGACCTTCTGAAGGTTTTTGATTCCTGCGACAACCTGCTGCTCAAGTTCCGCGTGTCCTATGATTGCGGTTGTGTCTTCGTCTGAAATTGATTTTTCCTGCTTTTCAAGAACTTCAAGGTATTCCTGGAATTTTGCCCGCTGCTGTTCAAGCAGGGTTCTGAATCTTCTTAGAATCGCAACTCTTTCATTCAATTCTTCGTCGGTAAGTTCTGTCATAATTTCCTCCCGCGTTTTGTCCGGAATTTTTAACCGGTAATGTCCAGCGTTGATTCCCGCAAGGAAGTGTTTGCAGGCGCATTCGCAACGCTGTTTGATGCTGTCCGCCATGCTCCAAGAAGTTCATTCATCATGTTTACTACAAATTCAATTTTTTCTTTTTTGTGGTTGAAAATTGAATCAGTAAGCTCATTGTTAAAATATATATAAAGCGACATGAGATTTTTTGAAATCTCTCCGCCTTTTTCCATGTCGAGCGAAACCTGAAGTTCTGTGATTATCGCCTGGGCTTTTTGAACAAGTTTTGTGAAATTTTCAATGTCGCCCGGTTTTATGCTGCCTTCTGAATCCATAAGCGCGAGCGCGGAATTTAATTTTTTTACAGCTGCTTCGTACAGAAGTACAACGAGCTTTCCCTGGCTGGCAGTTGTAACATTTGTTTTCTGATAGGCTGAATAAGCCTGATTAAATGCCATAAATTTTACCTCCATGGAAAAATCCGGTTAATCTCTTTCATTTTCGGAAACGTAAAAAAAAACTTTATTAAAAAATCAATAAAAAATTAAAAATTGTCGACAATTTACAGAATACTTCGTATATTAAAGGAAGAATATTTTGATAGGGATTTTTGATGAGCAAAAAAAATAATTCAGAAAAAGACGATATGAATGATTTTGATCCGTATAATTTCTTTAAATTGGCCGGACCTGATGATAATAAGAATAATAAAAATAAAAACAAGAAGCCAAGGCGGAATTTTTCTTTTTTAGGATTCCTGCTTTTGCTTCTGATTGTGCTTACTGTTGTTCAGTTGAATTTTCCGGGAAAACTTTCTGTTTCTGAAGTTGAATTTTCCAGATTCAGGGAAATGGTTATAGACGGACAGATTGTCGAGGTTGAAATCGGCGAAAACTATTACATAGGCTATGGTCCAAAGGTTGTTCTTCCTGTTGAAGACGCTGACAAGGAAGAGAAAGGTTTCCGAGTTTTTGCAAAAGAAGTTGCCTCCCGCGAGACCCGGCCTGTCTACAAGGCGAGCGGTTATCCGCTTTCCCAGTTCATTGAGCTTCTTGACGAAAAGAAAGTTACGTACAAGTTCATTACAAAGCAGAACAATGCGTTTATTTCTATGCTGATTTCTCTTGCAGGACCGATTATTTTCTTTGTCATAATCTGGTTTATTCTGTTTAGAAAAATGGGCGGAAGTTCTGGCGGCATGGGAAGCATTTTCGGCGCAGGCGGTTCAAGGGCGAAGGCGGTGGAGGAAGGCAAGGTAAAAACCCGCTTTGCTGATGTTGCCGGCGTTGATGAGGCAAAGGAAGAGCTTGTCGAGGTTGTTGACTTTTTGAAGTCTCCTAAGAAATATACGGATATAGGCGGAAAAATCCCGAAGGGTGTTCTGCTTGTAGGACCGCCGGGAACTGGAAAAACCATGCTTGCCCGTGCGGTCGCAGGAGAAGCCGGAGTTCCGTTCTTTAGCATTTCCGGCTCTGATTTTGTTGAAATGTTTGTAGGCGTGGGCGCGAGCCGTGTGCGCGACCTTTTTAAGCAGGCCAGGGAAAAAGCGCCTTGCATTATTTTTATTGATGAGATAGATGCTCTTGGAAAAAGCCGTGTGAATGGTTTTGGCGGCGGAAATGATGAGCGCGAGCAGACGCTGAACCAGCTCCTTGTTGAAATGGATGGCTTTGAAAACGAAAAGGGGCTTATTGTTCTTGCCGCGACTAACCGCGCGGACATTCTTGATCCGGCTCTGCTGCGGCCGGGGCGTTTTGACCGTCAGGTTCCTGTTGAACGCCCTGATGTGGAAGGAAGGGAAGCAATCCTCAGGATTCACGCTAAAAATGTAAAAATTGCGGACGATGTTGATTTTGTCTCTGTTGCGCACGGAACAAGCGGCTTTGCCGGCGCTGACCTTGCGAATGTTGTGAATGAGGCGGCTCTGCTTGCCGTAAGAAATGGCCATAAGCTTGTAACGATGGACGATTTTAATGATGCGATTGACAAGGTAAGCATTGGTCTTAAAAAGAAAACCAAGAAGGATAAGGAAAAGCAGCTGCAGTTGACTTCTGTTCACGAGACCGGGCATGCGCTTGTAGGCGCGTTTACACCGGATTATCCGCCGGTCAATAAGATTACTGTTGTGCCGCGTTCAAACGGCGTTGGCGGTTTTACTCAGTATCGCGACAAGGAAGAAAAATTTGCGCTTACCCGAAAAGATATGATAAATGAGGTCGACACCCTTTTGGGTGGCCGCGCCGCTGAACAGATTGTGCTTGGCGATATTTCTACAGGGGCGTCAAATGACATTGCGCGCGCTACGGATATTATCAAGCAGATGATTGTTGATTACGGAATGAGCGACAAGTTTAAGAATATGACGCTTGGAAAAGGTGTTCTTGGAAACCGCGGCGGCGACCCTAACCTTGTGCGCGAATTCAGCGAGGAAACTCAGAATTATATTGATAACGAAATTGCCAAGCTTATGGAAGAGCGCTATGAGTATGTTTTAAAGCTGCTTGAGGACCATAAGGATTTGCTTGTGTTTATTTCTGAGCGGCTTAAAGAAAAAGAAACAATGGATGGAAAGGAATTCTACGATATAGTGAACGGCGCGAAACATTGTGAAGAACTTGCCGCTCCGCTTACTTGACCGCGTTATTCAGTTATAATAGAATAAAGTTTATGAAAAAGCACGCAAAAATCCTAGCTGCCGCCCTTGTTTCTTTTATTTCGGCGGCGGCAATTTCGGCGCAGGCGATTACAACAGCAAGCGCATATTTTAAAACTGTTTCTGAATATTACGCAACCCTGAAGGATTACGAGGCTGATTTTGATATTCGCGCGGATAAGCGCGATATGTCTGGAAAAGTTTCCTATAAAAAACCGGATCTTCTAAGGATGGATTTTACCTCTCCGGCGGATCAGGTTATTGTTTTTAACGGCGACCTTCTTACTGTTTATCTTCCGGAAGAGGCTGCTGTCCTTCAGCAGTCCGTAAAGACTGAAGGTTCCGGCAACGCGGCGAATTTGAATACGGCGCAGGGGCTTTCGCTTTTGAGCCGTTATTACGTTGTCGCCTATGAAGTAGGGCAGGAGCCGCTCCCGCTTGAGGAAGGTTCTTCAGAAAAAGTTGTAAAGCTGATTCTTTCAAGAAGGAATTCTTCCGAGGCGTTCCGTTACATTAAGCTTGCGATAAATGCGGATACAAAGCTTATCCGCCGCGTGGAGGCAGCGACTTCCCACGGTGAGACTTTTGTTTTTAATTTTACAGGATATAAAGTAAATTCTGACATTTCTGATCAGCGTTTTATTTATGATCCGCCTTCTTCTGCGAACAATTACAACAACTTTTTGTTTTCGGAGTAAAATTTAATGGATAGTTATGGTGAAATTTTAAGGAACGCCCGAGAGTCAAAGAATATTGACAGGGAAACGGCCGCCCAGGAAACATCAGTTAAGTTTTCTTATGTAGTCGCTCTGGAAGAAGAGGATGACGGCGTATTTCCCGGCGAAGCGTATATGCTCGGGTTTATGCGTATTTATGCTGAGTATCTTGGCGTAAATCCTGACACTGTAGCTACTTTGTATAAAAATAAAAAACTTCAGGAATCCCCTGTTCCTGAAAATCTTTATATTCACGAAAAGCCTGCTTATTTCTGGCCGTTGGTTTCATGCGGGATAGGGCTTTTTGTAATTGCGATTTTTGCCGTTCTTTTTGTCTGCATAATGAAGAAAAAAAACGCAGTTACTGAAAATGTTGTTGTTGACAAGGAAAATACTTTAAAAAAATACGAACTTACAGACAAGGCTCTTACAAAGCGGCTTTATAAAGGCGACCAGATAATTTTTGACGGCGCGGATGGCCAGATTGTGCTTACGGTAAGCAATACGCTTTCTCAGTTCGGGCTGCAGTGTCCGGTTGGAACTTTGTACACGGATCTGGCGGAAGAGTCTGAGCTTGATATTGACGGCGATTCCAACACGGATCTGATTGTCTACGTTTCCGATATTTCTTCAACAAACGAAGCGTTCGGCGCGGAGGTAAGGGTTCTTAAGTGCAGCGAGGGCGCTTACATTTCTGCTGTCAGCCAGGCGGAGATACCGCTTGCTACGGAACTTGATGCCAACCACAAGAAGGTTGTTATCCTTGAGGATAATCGTGCGTATCCGTTTACAATCAACGCAAGTTTCCGCGGCGCGTGCGAATTCCGTTACAAGATTGACCGCCGCGATGCCGTTGAGGCATATTTTACAAGCGGCGAGATTGCGACTATTACTGCAAACAATGGTGTTCGCCTTTGGATGTCAAACTGCAATACTGTTAAATTCTCTGTTGTTGCCGATGCAAGGACTTACGATTTGGAAATCGGCAAGGCGGGACAGGTTCTGGCGGAAGACATAAAGTGGATAAAAGATACAGACGGAAAGTATAAACTGGTGGTAATTGAACTTGACTAAATTTTTTATAGATCAGCACGGATGTGCAAAAAACCAGGTTGATGGCGAGCTTATTGTAACCAGGCTTCTGAATCTTGGAATGTCGCAGACTTTTGATGCGGCGGACGCTGATTTTATAATTGTTAATTCATGCGGATTTATTGAGTCTGCAAAAAAAGAATCTCTGGATGCTGTTTATTATGCAAAAAATCAGTATCCGAAGGCGAAAATTCTGCTTACAGGATGTCTTGCCGAGCGTTATTCGGATGATTTAAGGGAGCAGCTTCCTGAGGCCGATGCGATTTTTGGAAACGGAAACCTTGATAAGATAGATGAAACTGTAAAGGCTATGCTGAAAGGAGAGCGCTGCGTTAATACATACAGTCAGGAAGGCGTATGTGTTGGCGAGCGCCGTGTCCTGCTTTCCTACCGCGGAAGCGCATTTGTAAAAATCACGGAAGGATGTTCAAACCACTGTTCGTTTTGCGCTATTCCAGTTATCCGAGGAGAGCTCAGGAGCCGCCCTGCGTTGAGCATAATTAATGAGATTAAGGAATTGTATTCAAAGGGCGTTGTTGAGTTTAATCTTATAGGTCAGGATCTGGCGGCTTACGGAACTGGCGAAAATGACGATGTTTTTGGCACAGGACGGCTTCCGCTACCTAGGTGGGAAAACGGTAAAAATTGCGGAACGGAGGAAAAGTCCGGGCTTGCAAGGCTTCTTGAGATGATTTCTGCGCTGCCTGGAAATTTCGCGGTTCGCCCTCTTTATATTCATCCTGACCATTTTAACAGGGATATTCTTCCGGTGATGCGGAAGGACAAGCGCCTGCTTCCGTATTTTGACATTCCTTTTCAGAGCGGAAGCGAAAATATTATCCATAAAATGAACAGAAAAGGCAGCGCGGCGGAATATCTTAGGCTTGCTTCTGATATACGGGAGGCTTTGCCCGGCGCGAGCTTGCGCACAACTTTTTTAACCGGATTTCCCGGGGAAACGGATGCTGATGCCGCGGAAACTGTTGAGTTTTTGAAAAAACTTAAGAGCGACTGGTCGGGCTGCTTTCCGTACAGCAGGGAAGAGGACACGCCTGCCTATTCGATGAAAAACCGTGTAAAGGCGGATGTCGCAAAAAAGCGCGCCGGAGAACTTGTTTCTGTTCAGGCGGAAATTACAAGGCAGAGTCTTGCGGCGCGCGTTGGCGGCGAATATGATGTTTTAATAGAAGAAATTGTTGAAGGCGATGAAGGTCTTGCAATCGGCAGGGCCTGGTTTCAGGCTCCGGAGGTTGACGGCTCTGTTGTTGTCCGTTACGAAAAAGATTCTGAAAGTCAGCGGGAGCTTGTAAAAACTGGGCGCTTTGTGAAAGTTCGGGTTGTTGCCAGCAGCGATGTGGACTTGGATGCGATTCTGACCGGTGAGTCTGAACTGAACGCCGGCGTTGCGGAGCAAAAAAAAGAAGGTCTGATTTACGCTACGGAAATAAGGGATTAGGGAATCCGCCTGCGCGGGATTGGAATGGGCGCGAAGCGATTGGCCATAAGCGGCATGAAAGGCTGCTTGTGGCTAACGGACCGGAAGGGGAGCCATGCAAAGCCCGTTCCTGAAGAAATTTGCGCCCTGAAAAGGAAAAAAATATGGCTTATGAATATCTTGAATCTTTGAACCCGGAGCAGACTGAGGCGGTTACGCATTCCGGTTCTTCCTTGCTGATTCTTGCAGGCGCGGGGTCGGGAAAAACAAGGGTTATTACAACAAAAATAGCATATCTGATTCAGCACGAGAATGTTCAGCCGTGGTCGATTCTTGCGGTTACTTTTACAAAAAAAGCCGCGAACGAAATGAAGGAGCGCGCGGTGGCTCTTGAACCTCTTGCGGAACAGGCTCAGATTAAGACTTTTCATTCTTTTGGAGCGTGGTTTTTGCGCCGTTATTCGGAAGAGGCGAAACTTGACCCGAATTTTACTGTTTACGACGATGACGATTCTGCCTCGCTGATTATGAAGGCTGTTCCGGGAATGACAAAAAAGCAGGCGAACCTTGCGGCCCACAGAATTTCGCTTTGCAAGGATTACTGCCTTACGCCGGAAGATAATCTTTCGGAATTTGACAAGGACGGAAATCTTGCGGAGATTTATTCGGCGTATCAGCAGCGGCTTCTGGCGACTGGAAATGCGGATTTTGGCGATTTGATTATGCGCCCGGTTCAGATTCTTGAAAAAAATGAAACAATAAGAAGACAGATGATGCATCGTTTCCGGGTGATTATGGTTGACGAGTATCAGGATTCTAATGTGGCGCAGTTTAAGCTTTTGCAGGCGCTGAGCGGGGTCAGGGAAAATTCTGGAACTTATGTTTGCGTTGTGGGCGATGATGATCAGTCCATTTATAAATTCCGGGGCGCGGAGGTGCAGAATATTCTGCAGTTTCCGAACCTTTTTCCGGGTACAAAAATTATTCGTCTGGAACGGAATTACCGTTCTACCGGGAAAATTCTTGAGGCGGCGGACGCGGTTGTTTCAAAAAATACTGACAGGCTCGGGAAAACTCTTGTTGCCGCGCGGGGCGAGGGAAGTCTTCCGGTTCTTGTTTTTGTTGAAAATCAGGATAAAGAGGCGGCTTTTTGCGCCCAGCTGATCCGCAAGGCGGTTGAAAGTCAAGGCGCGCATTACAGCGATTTTGCCGTACTGTACAGAACGAACGCGCAGTCGCTGGCGCTTGAGACTGAATTCCTGCACAAGAAAATTCCTTACGCTGTTGTCGGCTCGTTGAAATTTTATGAGCGCGAGGAAATCAAGGATGCGCTGGGGTATCTTTCGCTTCTTGTGAACCCGCGGGATGAGCTTGCTTTTGCCCGGATTGTGAATAAGCCTGTGCGCGGCGTAGGCGAAAAATCGCAGGAAAAAATTGTGGAGGCGGCGTATTCGTCCGCCGGAACTTTGATAGAAAACCTGAATCTTCTGGACGCGGCGGAAAACTGCGCGGAAAATCTGTCTAAAAAGGCCAGGGAAGGACTTAAGGATTTTTGTCTGATAATGAAAAAACTCCAGGGCGAGCTCGATGAAAAATCCAGGGAGCTGCCGGAGGATTTTCAGGTGGCGCTTCTTGCGGAGCAGGCGGTTTCTGCGGAATCGAAAGTGGAATCTGAAGCGGCTTCGGACGCGGATTTGGAAGCGGATTCCGGCGAAAATGGGGCGGAAAAGCGCCCGGACAAGGGCTCGGAAAGAAATTTTGAGCGGCTTTCAGTTTTTATTCAGCGCGTTATAGAAGAAGCCGGGCTTGATGAGTACCACAAAAGCCAGGACGAAATTGACGGAACATCGCGGGTTCAGAACTTGCAGGAGCTGGTCAATAGTGCGATTTCCTATCCGTTTTCGCGCTCCGGTCTGCTGGACTTTCTTGATTCCATTGAGCTTGACCGGACTCTTGCGGATCAGGCGGAAGACTCGCCCGATGCTGTGACTTTGATTACTTTGCACAATACCAAGGGGCTTGAGTTCAACCGGGTTATAATAACTGGTCTTGAAAACGGAATCTTTCCGCGGGAGGACAAGACCGGAGACGAGCTTGAGGAGGAGCGCCGCCTTTTTTACGTTGGAATCACACGCGCGCGGAACGAGCTCTATATCACAAGCTGCGCGATGCGGCGTATGTACGGACGAACACAGCCTGCGATGCCAAGCCGTTTTCTTGTTGAAGCCGGGGATGTGTTTAAGGTGATGGGGCGGATTCCGCTTTCTTTTTCAAACGGAAATTCTTCCATTGCGGGCGGCGTGGCGGCGCTTTCTGCGAAGGCTGAGATTCTTGAAAAATGGAAAAAAGGCGTGCGGCTCTACAGCGATGATTACGGATATGGCCAGATTGTAAAAAGCGATGCGGATTCCGGCGAGGTTGTGATTGAAGTGCAGTTTGAAAACGGCGAGCGCAAAAAGTTCATGCCGGAATATCAGGGAAAAAAGCTGGACATAATAAAAGACTGAAAAAAAATCCAGCCGTGTACCCGAAATTTTTCTTGAAAATCTGAACTTTCGTGTTAAATTAAAAATATGCAGTATTCAGAAGAATGGTTAGACAGTGTTTATAGCGATGGTTCAAAATATTTTGTAAGCAATCCTTGTCCAAAAAAAGGCGAGGCGGTAAAAATTGCTCTTCAGATACAAGAAAATTCTCCTGTGAAAAATGTGTTTTTGTGCGGAAAAAAGAATGGAATCCGCATTGATATAAAAATGCAGGAAACCGGCTCAAAAAATGGGCTTTGCCGTTACGAGGGTGAAATTGTTATCTGGGAAGATGAATATTCGTATTATTTTATTCTTCCGACAGAAAATTGCATCTATTATTACACGCAGGATGGTATAAAAACTTATATTCCGGATGAAGGCGGAAATTTCAGGATTCTTACTGATTATGCTCAGCCTGAATGGATAAAGAATGCGGTTTTCTATCAGATTTTCCCGGAAAGATTCTGCAATGGAAATCCGGAGATAAGTGTAAAAGACAACGAATATCAGTTTGAAGGACATCCTTCAATTCAGGTAAAAGACTGGAATCAGGTTCCGCAGGATTATTCAAAAGTTTTTTGCCTTGATTTTTATGGCGGCGACCTTATTGGAATTAAGCAAAAAATTCCATATCTGAAAAAACTTGGCGTTACGGCTCTTTATTTGAATCCTATTTTTTACGCGGCGACTGTCCATAAATATGACTGTCTGGATTATTTTCATGTTGATCCGCATTTTGGCGGCGACAAGGCTTTGCAGGATTTAATAGAAGAGCTTCATAAAAATGATATGAAAATCATTCTGGACGTTTCAATAAATCATACAGGAACTGCAAACCGCTGGTTTAACAAGGAAGGCGTGTTTTTTCCAAAATCAGAAGGCGCGTATAACAATCCAAATTCAGAGGAGCTCGAATATTATTTCTTCAATGCGGATAACAGCTACAAATGCTGGTATGACGTTCCTTCTCTTCCTACATTGAATTACCAGAGCCAGAAATTGCGGAACCGGCTTTACCGCGACAAGGATTCTGTTGTAAAAAAATGGTTAAAAAAGCCTTATGGAATTGACGGCTGGCGTTTTGACGTTGCGGATACAATGGCCCGCAATGACAAAATTCAGCTTCATCACGAAGTTTGGCCGGAAATCCGTAAAAGTATAAAGGAAGAAAATCCTGAGGCGTATATCCTTGCCGAAGACTGGACCGACTGTACATCGTTTTTGAACGGAAACGAATGGGACAGCCCTATGAATTATTACATTTCGTGCCGGGCAATCCGCAGTTTTTATGGACAAGTTGATTTTCATAATTCCCATGTTCCTGAACTTAACTGCGTTCATTTCAGATGGACAGCGAAAGATTTTTCAAATTGTGTGACAAAATATCTTTCAAGGCTTCCGTTTGTAATCCAGCAGAATTTGTTCAATCTTTTGGATAGCCACGATATTTCGCGCTTCCACAACGATAAAAATATGAAGCCGGATTTTGTGCGCGGCGCAGTTATTCTGATTTTCACATTGCCGGGCTGCACAAATGTCTATTACGGCGACGAGGCGGATATCGATGGATTCACAGAAACAATTGAAGGCTGCCGCTATCCAATGCCATGGAACAAAGATATTGAAAATCTTTCCGCATACAAACTGTATTCTTCCCTTTGCCACATAAAAACTTCTTCCGCGGCGTTCAAAGACGGAGGTTTTAAAGTTGTAAGCGATGACAACAATGTTTTTGCATACGCACGTTTTACTTCCCGGGAGTTGTGGTTCACAGTTGCTTCCAGCGACGAAAAAGAACGGATAATTGAGCTTCCTCTAAGGATTTTCGGAGCAAATTTTGCAGAAAAAGCGGCGCCAGAAACAGACGCGCTTGGCTCAAAACTTGAATGTTCCGTAAAAAATGGAAAACTGAACCTAAAAGTTCCAGCCGGCAAGGCGTTTCTGATTAAAATGTAAGCCGCTTCGCTCAATTTCGCTCAATTTCGCTCAATTTTAGTTTTTCAAGGCAATCGCGCTCTTTTTGGGGCTGCATTTTGCCTTGTAATTTTATTGTCTAAGCGGCAATTTTTTTTTATAATGAACCTATGAGTACTCACAAACAAATTGACGAGGAGACGCTGAACAATCTCCTTTATCTTTCGCGCCTTTCTCCGGAAAGCACAAATCTTGAAACCCTAAAAAAGCAGGTTGACGAAATTGTCGGATATTTCGATATTCTTTCAAAATACGACGACAGCGAAAATCCGTATGATGCATATCCTTCTACAGAAGCCGAAAAGCTTCGCGACGATACAGTTGTGCCGGGACTTGATATTTCCGATGTAAAAAAAGTTACCGATGAATTTATGGACGGATATTTCCAGGTTCCAAAAGTTCTTGGCGAGGGCGCTTAATGTCATGCGGGGGAAAGTCTTCCCCTCGTTTGCACTTCGTTGCAAACTACCCCTTCTCCTAGGGGCGTCGCCCCTAAAACCCCATTAATCTGAAGGAAAAACTATGTATACAATAAAAGAAACCGTTGAGGCTTTAAAATCCGGAAAGACAACCAGTGTAAATCTTGTAAAAGACTCGGTTGAAACTTTTGAAAAAGATAAAGCTTCTGAAAAACCGCTGAACGCCTTTCTTGAGCTTTACGCAGACGCGATTTTAAAGGCTGAAGAAGCGGACAAAGAAATTGAAAAAGCAAAAAACGAAGGAAACCTGGAAGAGCTTTTTGAAAAAAAACCGCTTCTTGGAATTCCTTTTGCAAATAAAGACAACATCAGTTCAAAAGGACACAAGCTTACCTGCGGCTCAAAGATTCTTCAGGGCTACACAGCGCCGTACAATGCGACTGTTGTAAGCCGTCTGGAAGCCGCCGGAGCGATTCCGCTCGGCCGCTGCAATCAGGACGAATTTGCGATGGGTTCTTCAACTGAATATTCTTCTTACGGCGCAACAAGAAATCCTATCAACCGCGAGTATGTTTCGGGCGGTTCTTCGGGCGGTTCCGCGGCGGCTGTCAGCGCAAACCAGGCTTTGTTCTCGCTTGGAACGGAAACCGGCGGCTCGGTCCGTCTTCCAGCTTCTTACTGCGGAATCTACGGCTTAAAGCCGACTTACGGCGTTTTGTCGCGCTGGGGAGTTGTCGCTTACGGTTCATCGCTTGATCAGGTTGGAATTATGGGGCATACGCCTTCTGATATTGCGATTCCTCTTTCAGCGATGGCCGGCGAGGATTTTTATGATGATACTTCCGCGGAACTTCCTGAGGCGGAAAAATTAAAGAATCTTGAGCCGTACAAAAATATGGACTCACTGAAAGTTGCGATTCCAAGGCAGTTCCTTGAAACAAAAGGTCTTGATTCTGATGTAAAGGCGGTCTTTGACCAGACAAGAAAATGGTTCGAGTCAAAAGGCGCAAAGATTGATGAGGTTGACCTGCCTGTTCTTGATGCTTCGATTGCAAGCTATTACGTTATCGCGCTTTCAGAGGCGGCTTCAAATCTAAGCCGTTTTGATGGAATCCGTTACGGCGCGCGCGTTGACAACGGTCATGGCTATGATGAGCTTTTTGTTGATACGCGTTCAAATGGTTTTGGACCGGAAGTAAAGCGGCGTATTGTTATTGGAAACTACGTTCTTTCAGAGCAGTTTTCCGGCGACACCTATAAAAAAGGAATGACAGTGCGCGCAAGAATCCAGCGTGAAATGGCAAAACTTTTTGAAAGCTACGACATTGTCCTTTGTCCTACCTGTCCGACTCCGGCATTCAAGCTCGGCCAAAAAGTTGATAATCCGCTTGAAATGTATTTGAGCGATATGTATACAGTTTTTGTAAATCTTGCGCGCATTCCTTCTATTAATGTTCCGGCAGGCAAAGCGGTAACCTCTGACAATATGCCGATTGGAATGCAGTTTGCAGGTCCTATGTTCAGCGAGGCAAAATTGCTTCAGATTGCTCAGGTTTGGGAAAACGATCATCCTGAATGCGGAATTCCAATTAAAAAATAAGCGTTAGGAAGAAAATATGGCTATTGATAAATATGAAATTGTAATCGGATGCGAAATCCACACTCAGCTTCTTACAAAGACAAAGGCGTTCTGCGCCTGCGAAAACCGTTACGGCGGAATGCCGGATACTCGTGTCTGCCCTGTTTGTCTTGGGCTTCCAGGCGCTATGCCGCGCATCTCAAAAGGTTATGTTGAGCTTGGCGCGGTTGCGGGGCTTGCCCTGAACTGCGATATTGCGCGCTTTACAAAATTTGACCGCAAGCATTATTTTTATCCGGACTTGGCAAAAGGCTATCAGATTACACAGTACGATTTGCCGCTTTGCACAGACGGTTTTGTTGATCTTCCGCTGATTCACTATCCAAAAGATGAGCAGCCGGGCGGCGAAAAATTCCGTTCAAAGAATTTTATTGGCGAAGACTGCATTGTTGACGGAAAGTACCGACGCGTGCGAATTGAACGCATCCACCTTGAGGAAGACGTAGGAAAATCCCTGCACCTTAAGGGAAACCATTCCTACATTGACTACAACCGCTGCGGAACTCCTCTTATAGAAATTGTAACAAAACCTGATATGACCAGTCCGGAAGAAGCCGCCCTGTTCATGCAGACTGTTCAGGAAATCCTGCGATACGTGAAAGTAACAAAGGGTAACCTTGAGGAAGGAAATATGCGCTGCGACGCGAATATAAACCTTAATGTCTGGGAGGACGGAAAACTTTACCATACTCCGATTTCTGAAATTAAAAACCTGAACTCGTTTAAGTCAATCCGTGAAGCCTGCGCGTATGAGGCGCAGCGTCAGCTTAAGGAATTTATTGAAGACCGCCAGGAATTTAACCCTGGATTTAAAAACACAATGAACTGGGATGAAGTAAATGGCGTTACCCAGGTCATGCGAACAAAAAATTCTTTTGTTGACTACCGCTTTACAACAGAGCCGGACATTAAGCCGTTTACTGTAAGCACAGAGCTTGTGGAAAAAGCAAGCGGCCAGGTCGGCGAGCTTCCGGAGCAGAAAAGGGTTCGTTTTCAGGAAGAATTCGGTCTTACACAGTTTGATTCAGAAGTTCTTACAAGCACACGCGAGCTTTCTTTGTGGTATGAAGAGGCTGCTGATTCTTCAAAGAGTCCAAAGCGCGTTGCGAATCTTATAATTGCCGAGCTTCTTGCGGTTTTGAATGAAAACAAGCAGACTATAAACGATGTGAAAATCACGCCGAAGCACATTGCGGAGCTTGCCGATGCTCTTGAAGAAAAGAAAATCACTTCAAAGCAGGGAAAAGAGGTTTTTGCTGATATGCTTGCAACGAATAAAATGCCTTCTTTGATTATAAAAGAAAAAGGCATGGAAGTTGTCAGCGATTCTGGCGCGATTGAGTCGATTGTTGACAAAGTTATTTCCGCGAATCCGAAAGCAATTGAAGATTTTAAGAAAGGAAAGACAAATGTTGTGGGCTGGCTCATGGGGCAGGTTATGAAAGAATCCCATGGCAAGGCAAATCCTGGTCAGGCTACAAAAATGATAAACGAAAAACTTGCAAGACTGTAGTTTTTCAAGAATGGAAGTAGGATGTCAGATATAGATTTTTTGACTTCAGAAATTTATTCAAGATTCGGTTCTGTAAAACGCGCGAAAAAATGCTTTTTGTATACTGCAAAAGGTGTACGGCTTACTGATATGTTCCAGGAAAACGGACGCGCGATTCTTGGCTGGGAAGGCGGCTCTGCATTTACAATGTTCAAGAATGTCCTTTGCCGCGGAATTGCCGGAAGTTTTGACACAGATTTTCCGTACAGGACAAAAAGGGCGGTTCAGGAGCTTTTTGCTTCAGAACGAGAGCTTTTTGTCTATTATTCAAAAGAAGAGGCGTTCAAGGCGGCGGTTGCGCTTTCTCCGGCCGGAACAAATTTCTTTCGTCCATGGAATTCTGTGGAAATAAACTGGGCTGAAATTGACTCTATCGTTTTTGAGCCGCCTCTTCCATGGGCTGAGCCAGTCTATTTTGTCGCGGCAAAGCCTGATTGTGTAAAAAACGCTTTTGAGCGCGGTGTTGTTTTTTCAACAGGAAAAAAACTGCCGGCTCCGCTTCATGCGGCGATTGCCCGCTCGGTTTATAATCTTATTTCCGCGCTTCAGGTTCGCTCTGAAAAAGACTGGTTTTTGTACGACAAGGTTCTTTCAAGGTATTGGGAGCGAAAAGGACCGTATCTTTTTCCAAAAATCTTAAAAGAAAATTACAGGGCTTTTGCTCTTCATTGCCTTGACTGCGGTCTTGTAATAAATCCGGATTTTGCAAGTCCTTCGATTGTTCCGTTTGGCGCAGACAAGGGTGTCTTTACAAAACTGAAAAATAATCCGTTCGAGGGCTAGCGATGACTCAGAGCCAGATGATTTTATACGCGATAAAACTTATCTTAGGCGGAATCGCCGCGTTTTGTTCGATTTTGCTGTGGTCAAAAACAAAAGACGCGGTATGGATGAATCTTGTTGTCGGTGTCGTTGCAAAATATGCTGGAGTTGTCTATGAAATTCTTTTGGTTCTGGGAATAATTTTTCCAGAATCAGTTGTTTTTTTTGGAATTCCGCTTACCACCTTGATTTTTACGGCATTGCCGGACATTTTTTTTATAACAGCGTTTATTTTAATGCTAAGACGCAATAAATAAATAGATAAATAGAGGGAAAATATGGCTTTGTCTTCCGCGGATGAATTCTGGCAAAAATTTATAACAGAAACTGGAACGGACTCCGATTCAAAGTGCGCAGGCGATTTGACTTTTGAATCCGCCGGTTTTACAAATGACGCGCAGATTGCAAATATTCTTTCTGGCCGGCGGACGGCAATTTTTTCAACTTTTGCCTCGTATTCTGTTGACTGCGAGCCGCTTCCTGCTTCCGGAGAACTGTATCTTGTTTTTGACCGCGGAAATAATCCCCGTGCTGTAATAGAGATTGAGTCTGTGAACATTCTGCCTTTTAGCGAAATTACTTGGGGAATGGCCCAGAAGGAAGGCGAGGATGAAAACCTTGAGCAGTGGAAAATCCGCTGGCAGGAAAACCTTGAAGAAGAAGGTGAAATTGTCGGCTTTAAATTTTCCCCGGAAATAAAAATCATTTTCCAGACTTTCAGGGTTTTGTACAAATAATTTTAACGACAAAACGCCGGGTTTTATAAATTCAGCATAAAAATTGAAGGAGCTGCCAGAAAAGCGCGTCAATTCGTTGGATAGCAAAACTGTCTTGCGATGGGCGTAGAAAGTGGCAGACTAAGCTATAAAAGGAGTTTATTGGCTGATTATGAAAAAAGTTCTTGTATCTATTGTTCTAATGGTTTTGTATGGATTATGCATGGCAAAGCCAAGGATAATTTCTTCTGAGCCGTGCGAATATCGGGATGTAAGTTGTGATTGGTATGATTATCAAAACTGGTTTAAGGAAGAAATTTCATATAGCCAGGCTTTGGAAGATTTGGATATGCTGGTTTATTTATTGAAATCCTCGTATTCCGGGTATGAGGATGCCGTAAAACGTGGCCTTAAAATAGAGAGCATAATAGAATCGTTTAAGAAGTCGAATACAGAAAATGAAAATATAAAAGTATCGCAATTGAATGAATTTATATATGACTTTTTAAAACCCTACATACAGGATACCCATTTTTGTATTGAAAGCAAAAATCTTCAAAATCGCTTGATAACTCAGCATAGAGTTCTATATTCAGATATTTATGTAAGGAAATCAGGCGAAGTTTTTGTTGTGGAAAAATCTGGTAATCAGGAATTTAAGGCTGGCGAAAATATTGAGCCCGAAACTGAAAATCTTTTTTTATATCCTTCAGAAGGAAGCTGTATTTACAGGATTGGAACGTATGCGACAATGGATGAAAATGAAAAATATATCTCTGTAAACTGTTCTGGAAGTGAAAAACAGATTCTTTGCAATATATCTAATAATTATCTGTATTGGAATGATATAACCACATATAAAGAAATTGAAACCAAGGATTCTGTTTATATTTATATTCCTACTTTGATGAACTTGCACAATAATGATAATAGAAAAAAGAAGTTGGAGGAAAATTTTGAAAAATTTCATTCTGTTTCATCGCGTTATCCTGAAAAGAAAAATATAATCCTTGATTTACGAACAAATGGAGGAGGAAGTTCTCTGCATACTTCAAGTTTTCTGGCAAATTTGTATTTCTTGGAAAAGAATTGTAATCAAAAAAAGTCATTTGTTAATATAAAAAAAGAATGGATGTTGATAGGTTCAAACGGTGATAAAATAGATTTGATTTCTCCGCCGGTTCTGCAGGCGGAAATTTGGCTTTCAAAATATGTATATTCACAGGAAGCTGTTTGGATAAAAGAATTTGCGCAAAGAAAAAAGGTTCTGGACAATAGAAATTTGCGGATTACATATTCTGAGCAAAAAAAAGTAAAGCCAAAATCTGGAACTCCAAGATTTAAGGGAAGATTGATTATTCTTTCCGGCAAGAATACATGTTCTTCAAGTGAATTGGCGATTTTTGAAGCAAGAACTATTTTTTCCAAGACAAATCAATTTTTTCAAATCGGAGAGAATACCGGAGGATGTTACGCCTACGGAAATGTCTGGTGCTATCAGCTGAACAATTCTGGAATAGCTTTGCATCTGCCGTCTATTGTAATTCCTTTTTCTGATAAATGTCCGGAAGGTCTTGGTATGATTCCAGATTATTGGGCGACAAATGATGATATTTTAAAGGCTGTTGTAAATATTACTTGCGATGAAGAATTATCAGAAAAATTAAAGGATATGAATAATAATTTGTAATCCGGCTGCAATTCCGTGGCGCATTTCTTATTAGAATACGCCACGCGGCGCTTGCCTTGGGAGCGCATTGTTCTTTAATGGCGCTATTTCTGGCAGAAAAGTTCTGCAAGGGTCAGGGCGTCCTTTACTATGTTTTCCACAATGCAGTATTCGTTAGGCATGTGCGCAAGTTCGTCCATGGTGCTCCAGACAACGCAGTGCATTCCTTCGCGTCTGAGCTCTGCGCCGACCGTTCCGCCGCCTATTCCTATTGTCCTTGCCTTGATTCCGTGTACAGCTTCCAGCGCATCCTTTAGTTTTGTTACAACCGGAGCTGTTTGCGGTGTGGCAGGGCTTTCTGAGCTTTGAAGGATTTCGTAGGAAATTTTTACTTTGTATAGATTTTCTGTTTCTGCAATTTGTTTCTCAGTTTCTTTTAAGACTTCGGCGATTGTGTAGCATGGCAAAATTCTGCAGTCCATGCAAAAAACGTCTTCCCCTGGAATTATGTTTACTCCTTCAACGTTTGCGGAGCGCATTGTAGGCTGAAATGTTGAATAGTCTGGTGTAAAAAGCGGGTCTTTTCTATTAAATATGTTCTGCATTCCGTTTAGCCGGATGCAAAGGTCGCAGGCGGCAAGGCAGGCGTTGTTTCCCTGGTCTGGGCGCGAGCCGTGGCTCTGTTTTCCTTTTACTGTAAGTTTTAGCCAAAGAATGTTTTTTTCGGCGATTTCGATGGTCTCGCCGTTTTTATCCCCGCCGTCCGGGATAAGGTAGATGTCGTTTTTCTGAAATATTTTTGTATTGCGCAGAAGCCAGATCATTCCGTAGGCTGAACCGACTTCCTCATCCGCCATAAAAAGCAGTTTTACCGTATGGGCAGGCTTTACGTTTTTTTTGATAAATGAAAGTCCTGCGAAAACTCCGGAAACCAGGCCCTGCTGGTTATCCTCTACACCTCGGCCATATATTTTTCCGTCTTTTTCTGTGACGCTCCAAGGGTCGGTGTTCCACAGCTTTAAATTTCCGGGCGGAACAACGTCAAGGTGCGCCATGACCCAGATGTTGAAGTCGTCTTTTTCGCCGGGAATTGTTACCACAATGTTCGGGCGGATTCCGCTTTTTACACGCTCGTCCGGCGCATCAAATTCTTCTATCTGGGATTCGCTTACGCCCTGGGCCTTTAGCCATTCAACAAGCGCTTTCGCCTTTTCCAGTTCTCCCTGTCCGCCGTTTTCCGGGGCAAGAGCCGGGTGCGAAGTCAAAAGCGCCTCCAGCTGAACCATCTGTTCTTTGCTTTCTTTTATATACGAAAATAATTCGTTTTTTATCTGTTCGTTCATGGGTTTATTATAATGGATTTATACATTTTTAGGCAGATAATCTTTTTAAAATATTTTGATAATATTCATCATTTATTTCAAAACCTATATAATCTCTGTTCAAATTTTTTGCGGCGACTAAAGTTGTATAAGAAGATTACCTAAAATTACATGGCACGATGGGCGGCAAATATTTTTATACTTCATTTCCCCAGCAATCCCAGCCTTCTGCCTGACGCCTTGCAAAAAGTTCTATTTTTTTTGTGTTATAACCAAACAATTTTTCTATTCTTTTCATTATTTCGTCTGGTTTTATTGAATGTCCTAAACGAGGATGCATTAAAACTTGTGGAATTGTTTTATCTACACTTTTTATATGACCACGCATGGCAAGTAAACACAATTCTGCATTAGATTTTGTGTAACTTCCCATTCCAGCTAATGGCTGTCCATCCTTTTTTGTTTTTATCCAAGTGAATGCACAAGTTTTATATTTGAATCCCCAAGCCTCAATGACAGAAAACACATCTTTTAAGCAAGGCATTGTTGCCCATATAAAAAGTGCGCAATTTTTTGCACGAAGTTTTTTTATGGTTTCTCCTAGAGCGCATATTTCGGGAACTTCCATTGTTTTATAATGCTTTTCTGGACAAAAATTTCCACCCGTTTTACCCTTTCCCCAAAGGTAGGCCCATGGTGGGTCTGCGTAAATTATATCATATTTGTTTTCGGTTTTTGTAATATCTATTTTCATCTTAAAATAACTGTTGATAGTAAGATTTTGCTTTTTCATATTTCAGTGAAGTAAAAAACATTTTTCCAGCAATAGTTGGATTTAATTGCTGAACTTTCATAAAGTTGAAAGTTATATACTTTCCATCGTCTTTACAATCTTTTGCATAAACAAAGAAGATAGGTGTGATTTTATACCCAGAAATTTTTCGGACGGCTCAAAATCAGATTATCTGATAATTGACGGACAGCAGAGAATCACTACAATTTCGCTTCTTTTTACCGCAATGGTCAATTTGCTGAAATCCGGAATTTTAAAATCACAAAACGAAACTTTGCAGCAGGAAATTGAAGAAACTTTTCTGGTCGATAAATACCGCAAGGAAGAAAGAAAGTTCCGCCTAAAGCCAATAAAAGACGACATGGAAGCCTTGGACAAGCTTCTGTATAACGACAGTTCAGATTTTGTCGCAGGTTCTAACATTACCGCAAACTATCAGTTTTTTTTATGACGAAATACAGAAAATGCCTATTTCGATTGATGAGTTTTATGATTCAATTGGAAAACTTGAAATCATTGATATTTTGTTGAGGATGATGAAAATTCGCAGCTGATTTTTGAGAGTTTGAATTCCACCGGGCTTGATTTGTCCGAAGCTGATAAGATCCGGAACTTTATTCTTATGCGTCTGGATAATAAAAAACAGGAAGATTTTTATGAACGCTATTGGAATAAGATTGAAAAACTCACTTGCCTAAAAGGAACAAAAGATTACAAGGTCAGCGAATTTATCCGCCATTATTTGACTTTGATTACAAAACGGATTCCGAATATAAACGATGTTTATTTTGTATTTAAAAATTACGTTCTTGAAGAAATCAGGCAAAAGCACCTAGCCGACTGCTTTATATTCTGAAATACGAAATCGCTTATGTTCATGCGCAAAAGAAACTTGATGACGGCTCTGTTACAGTTGAACTTCAAAAGCACATTATGCGCTACCAGCAGCTTTTTGCATTTTTTGCGGTTACAAAGAATTTGGGCAATGGGATTAAAAAAGGCGTAATCTGGCACACTCAAGGCTCAGGAAAAACAGCCCTCGGCTATTACCTTGTGAACATTCTTACTGATTATCACGCAAAAAAGAATATTGTTCCAAAATTCTATTTTATCGTTGACCGTATAGACTTGAAAAAACAGGCCTGTTTAGAAAATAATGGAGTTTAACGGAAGCATAAAAAATATTTCCTTGAAAAAAGATAAGAAGATACTTTAAAGACTCTCTAAATTTCTGCTATATTTTACAATATGTACTCTACGGAAAATGTTTACTTAATAAATCATTCGCGGAAAATTATAGCAAAAACTGACGAAGACGCTATTTACGCACTCACTTTTGAATATATAAACCAGAATTCTATAAAATCGCAACCTACAAAAGAATTTTATGCACGAAAATATGCAAAAATTCTTTTGTCAAAGAAAAAAACAGTGACAGACGGACTTCAAATTATGGAAAGTGGATGGACAGAAATGAATACACTTTTTCCTGAACTTTTTAAGATTCCGTTTCCTGCTCCTGAAAATCCTAATTTCACATTTATTGATTTGTTTTCTGGAATTGGTGGCTTTCATCAAGCAATGCATCAACTGGGTGGAAAATGTTTGCTTGCAAGTGAGATTGACAGTTTTGCGATTGATACTTATTTGGATAACTATGGAATTGATTCAAACAAAGATATAAGAAAAATTAAAGATGAAGATTTTCCAAAACACGATGTTTTGTGTGCGGGATTTCCTTGTCAGACATTTTCAAAGGCGGGAAAACAGGCTGGGTTTGCTGATCAGACAAAAGGAACACTTTTTTTCGAAATTATCAGAATACTAAAGAATAAGAAAATTAGACCGAAATATTTTATTTTAGAAAATGTCCGAAATCTTCTTTCTCATGATTATGGAAATACTTGGCGTGTAATTCAAAAAGCACTTGATGAAGTTGGTTATAACTTTAAGGAAGTTATAATGAGTCCGCATCAATTAGGAGTGCCACAACTTCGTGAACGAGTTTATATTCTTGGTGTTAAAAAAGATATCTATAATGACAAACTAAAATTCGAAATTCCACATATTCAAAAAAATTCTCTTGATATATATACGACAGGAATTATTGATGAAAATCCTGATTTAAAATATAACGTTAGTGAACACGAAAAAGAAGTTTTGAACTGTTGGGATGAATTTTACAATGGAATAAATCAAAAAGTTATTGGGTTTCCAATTTGGTTTGATGAATTTAAATCAAATTATGATACAAAAAATTTACCAGATTGGAAGGCGGAAATTTGTAAAAAGAATCGTACTCTATATATTGATAATAAAAATTTTATAGATGCCTGGCTTAATAAATGGAACGATTTAAATGATTTTACCCCAACCGAACGCAAATTTGAATGGCAGGCTGGAGAAAGCATAAAATCAGTTTGGGATGGTTTTATTCAATACAGACCATCGGGAATCCGAGTAAAACGTCCTAGTTCATTTCCTGCGTTGGTGGCGATTGTTCAGATTCCTATTATTGGAAGATATAAGAGAAGATTAACTCCAAGAGAAGCAGCTCGACTTCAAAGTTTTCCAGATGAATTTATTCCGAATACAAACGAACATCAAGCGTATAAACAATTTGGAAACGCTGTAAATGTAAATTGTGTGAAATTTCTTGCAGAACAATTATTCAAATATGGAACGGAGAAATAAAACAATGGCGAAAAAGTATAAAACAGGCGAATGGGCAAAAAATGGTCGTGTAATGCCTGGTCAAAGAATTAAAGAAAAACGAATCGATCAATTATTAAAAGACGGAACTGTAGAAGTTGTTGGTGAAGATCAATTATTTTCGACAAAAGAAATTAATGAAATATTAGTAAGTTTATTTCCTAACAGTCAAATAGAAAACGGTAAAGTTTTTTTACATAAACAAACTTCTAATGGTAAAGCCATTTCGTTTTATACAAGAAATGTTTATCATTTAGGCGGAAATTGGAGTTCAGAAAAAAAGAGAATTGAAATAGGAAAGGATTTTTTAACTTTTTATAAAAACAATAAGGAACAAAATGTCGAAACTGTTTTATTGGGTGTTTATCACTACTATCCAGATGAGAAAGATGGTGTAATTCTTTTTGTTTGTTTCAGTGCTGATACTTATGCAATGAGATATGTAAATAATTCCGCAGCACATGTTCATACTTTGGATTTACAAAATGCATTGCAATATGGTATTTATCGTAGGCTTGATAAATCAGATAATGAAGTTCTTGTACTTGATAAAGAAAATTTTATAAAGCATATAAATGCGTTACGGAATGGAACTGGAGAACTTCAAGAGATAAAAACTGACCGCCAACTTTTAAGTTATTTTGATGATTTATACAAAAGTCTTCCAAAAACGCTTTATGGTATAAAATGTTACGAGGAAATGTTTGTTGCTGATGATCAAAATAAAAAACAGGGAGCATGGGAAGGTTGGTATGTTGAATATTTTGTAAAGAAATATTTAGTAGAGCATCCTGTTAATAGTATAATCTGGTGGTCTAGCAAAAAAGACGGTGAGTTGGATTTTGATTTAAAATTTACACACGAAGAGAATTTTTATGGTGATGTAAAATCTGATAATGCCAAGAAAAGTGTTCAAGGTAACAAGAAAAGTAATATAGATATGCTTGTAAAAGAGAAAAACGGTCGGCTTTGGTATGTAGTTTTTGAGTTCACACCTGAAAAGGATTCAGAACACAATAATGAAACTACAATATGGTGGAATAAGAAATTGGGAAAAGAAAATTTGCTTTCTTATTCTACAAGAATGAAATATTCAATCACTTTTCAAGGCTTGAATGTGTATGAAATAAATAGGTTTGCTTTTAATTATTTAAAAGTTTTCTATGTAAGTCCTTGTGCTGGAAAACCTCGGGAACCAAAATATAGAATTCCAAATAATATGAAAGAATATCTAAGAATTTATCAGTGCTCATAAAACATATATTTTAGTTGGCTTAGCTTAATCGTATCTATATCATCAAAAAGTGTTTTTTGGTAACAATCTTTTTTCATATTTTAAAATATATAAAATTTCTTGTTTTTTTTCTACTAGTTCAGAAATTTAGTATTTTACTGCAATGCCATTAACCTAAGCAGTATTTGAACTTAAAGACAGAAATGTTCTTCAAGAAAATATACAAAGGATGCAAGCTTCTTGCCTGTAACGGAATCGATGTAAGTGTATATCTTAATACAGACAGACTAATTAAAGAAACTATATTTAGAAAGATGGAGAATTGAATTGTTTTGCAGAAACTTGAGACATACGTAGGAAATGAATAATCTGAATTCCCTTGCGCCGTGGTGGAGCGGTTTTGCCGGTGGCAAAAGGACTGGCGCGTGCGCCAGGACCGAGCGTTAGCGGGCCGCGGAAGTGCGGTTTTCAAGAGTGATTTGTGTTTTGTGGAGTTTCTGACTGTGATGAAGGAATTCCGCCCGTAAAGATAAAAGTTAGCCTATGCTAATTCAATCCTTTGTGCTGTAATAAAATAGACACGTTTTTTTGGTTATTGTATAATTTATGATATGAAAAAACTGCATACTTTTAGAGGTGGCATTCACCCGAAGGAAATGAAGGAATTGAGCAATAAATGCCCTGTTACGCCTGCTTTTCCTGCGTCAAAAACGGTAACGATTCCTGTGACGATGGGCGGTGCTCCGAATACTCCTGTTGTAAAGGTTGGCGATGTTGTAAAAAAAGGTCAGGTTATTGCAAATGGCGAAAAATTTATGAATTGCCCGGTTCACGCTTCTGTGGCAGGAACTGTAAAGAAAATTGCAAATAATCTTGTTACCGGAAATGGTCTGGCGCAATGCATTGTTATTCAGGCGGATGATTCTGATGCGACTGATTTTATGGAGCCGCTTGATCCTTTTACATGCGGTCATGACGAGGCTCTTGCCAGGATTAAAAATGCCGGGATTGTCGGAATGGGCGGCGCGTCTTTTCCGGCTCATGTGAAGTTGAATCCGCCGGAGGACAAGGAGATTGAGTATGTTCTTGTTAATGCCGCTGAGTGCGAGCCTTATTTGACCTGCGATGAGCGGACTATGCAGGAAATCCCTGAAAAGGTTATCGATGGGCTTGCGATTGTCTTGAATCTTGTGGGCGCCGCTGGAATCATTGCGCTTGAAGACAATAAATCCTACATAAAGCCGCTTCTTGAGGCGGAAATTGAAAAGAAGGGCTACGGTGATGATATTTCTGTTTGTCTTGTAAAGACGAAGTATCCTCAGGGGTCTGAAAAATTTATTGTTGAATCGTGCCTTGGAATTGAGATTCCTAGCGCAAAGCTTCCGGCTGATGCTGGCTGCATTATCTGCAACGTTGGTACTGTCTGCGCGATAAGCGATGCGTTCCGGCTTGGTATGCCTTTGATCGAGCGAAGCCTTACGATTTCTGGCGGCGCGGTGGAAAATCCTTGCAATATCCGCGTGCCTATTGGAACTTTAATCAGCGATTTGATTCCGGACACTTTTTCTTTGAAAGAAGGGGCTGCCGTAAAGTGTATTTCCGGCGGTCCGATGATGGGCTTTGCGATGAGTTCCACCGGATTTCCGGTTGCAAAAGGAACAAGCGGCGTTGTGTTTCTTACTGAAAAGGAAACCTGCCTTTTTGAGGAAGACCCGTGCATAAGCTGCGCCAGATGCGCGAATACCTGCGCAATGCATTTGAGTCCTGTAATGATGCTTCGTTCATTAAAAGAAGGAAATATTGACAGGGCGAAAAGGTTTGGCCTTATGGACTGCATTGAATGTGGATGCTGCGCGTTTGTGTGCCCAAGCCGTATAAAGATTGTTCAGAGAATCAGGCTTGGCAAGGGAATTGCACGCATGAAGATGGCGCAGGAAAAAAATAAAACTGAAAATAAAACTGAAGGAACGGTAAAAAAATGACAGATATAAAATTCCATATTTCTTCAAGTCCTCATTTTTCGCTTGGAAATTCTACTCAAAAAATAATGGCTTGCGTTCTGCTTGCGCTTCTTCCTGAAGTTATTGCCGGAACTGTGTTTTTTGGATTCAGGGCGCTGGCGGTTGTGCTTTTTAGCGTTGCCGGCTGCGTATTTTTTGAGGCGCTTTTTCAGAAGATTACGGGGCAAAAGGTTGTTGTTGCGAATCTTTCTGCCGCGGTAAGCGGTGTTATGCTTGCTCTTGTGCTGCCTTCTACAGTTCCGTTCTGGATTGTTCTTGTCGGCGATTTTGTTGCGATGGTTATTGCAAAAGGTCTTTTTGGCGGAATAGGAAGCAATGTTTTTAACCCGGCTCTTACAGGCCGCGCGTTTCTTTTTATAAGTTTTCCGGCGGCAATCGGGGCTACCTGGTTTAATCCGGATGCTTCCGCGGTTTCCGGAAATCTTGCTGAATGGGACGGCATTACTTCCGCTACGGTTTTGAGCCAGCTTAAGGCAGGTGTGTCTGAAAATTTTGATTTTCTTAAGTTTTTTGTAGGAAACCGCGCCGGTTGTATCGGTGAAACTTCGATTCTTCTGCTTTTGGTTTCTTTTATGTTCCTTTTGGTTGCAAAAATCATAGACTGGCGCGCTCCGCTTGCAATGGTCGGGACTGTTGCGGTATGTACATTTTTTGCAGGAATTTCTTCCGGTTTTTCAGCGGCGGTCCGCGATGTTGGAATCGCGCTTCTTACCGGCGGTTTGATTTTTGGCGCGACATTTATGATTACCGATTATGCGACTGCTCCTGTTACTAAAGCCGGCCGGCTTGTGTTTGGCGCCGGAGCGGGTCTTATTACATTTTTAATCAGAAAATTCGGCGGCTATCCGGAAGGCGTTATGTTCAGCATTCTGATTATGAATGCGGTTGTTCCGTTCCTTAATAATCTTACGGAAAGAATGTATGGCTACGGAAAAAAAGGAAACCGTCGTCCTGAAACGGCAAAAATCAACATGGAATTTGATTTGAATTCTGCGGAGGAAAGAAAAATTGAAGCCGGAGGCAAGAATGACTGACACAAAAAATGATGATTCGATTTTTAGCATGATAAGACTTGGGATTACTCTTGCTGTTTATGCGGTTGTTTCCTGCACGGTGCTTGCTGTTGTCAATAATTTTACGGCTCCTAAAATCGCGCAGAATCAGGTTAAAAAAGTTAATGCGGCGATGGCTTCGTTTTTTCCGGGCGAAGGTTTTTCTTTTGAGCAGAAAAATGACTACGAGCCAAAAAATATTGGTTCAATCAAAATTGAAAGCCTGATTATTGCGGAAAAAGACGGAAAGGTTGCCGGCGGCGCAGCCCAGGTTTCAGGCCCGACTTATGATACTGCGACGCTGATTGTTGGAATGGCTTCTGACGGAACGATTACCGGTGTCCAGTTTTTGAAAAATACTGATTCTCCGGGGTTCGGGTTAAAAGCCAGCGATTCAACCTTTAAATTGCCAAACGGAAAAACTTTCTACGGACAGTTTGAAGGAAAAAACGCAAAAGATGGTTTTGAAAAAGACAAAAATTTTGATGCGATTTCCGGCGCGACAATCACAAGCCTTGGAGTTGCAGATTTATTGAAAGCCGGTACGGAAACTTTGCTTTCATATATTGGAGGTAAGAATGAATAAACCTCTTCAGATTTTTACGAACGGCTTTATAAAAGAAAATCCGCTTCTTGTGCTGAATATCGGTTTGTGCTCGTCTTTGGGTGTAACAACAAGCATTTTTAATGGTCTTGGAATGGGAATGGGAATGCTTTTCGTTCTTGTTATGAGTGAAATTGTAATAAGCGTTTTTAGAAAATTCATTCCTTCCGCGGTAAGGCTTCCTGTGTTTATTATCATCATCGCGGCTTTTACAACGATTGTTCAGCTTGTTCTTAATGCCTACGTTGAGTCGCTTTATGAGGCGCTTGGCGTTTTTCTTCCATTAATTGTAGTAAACTGCATTATCATGGGCCGGGTCGAGGCGTTCGCTTCAAAAAACAATGTTGGAAATTCAATTCTGGACGCGCTTGGAATGGGAATTGGATACACAATTGTTCTTGTTCTGATTGCGTTTTTCCGCGAGTTGCTTGGCGGCGGAACTTTGATGGCAGGAACTCCGCTGATGGTTACAGTGATTCCTGAAGCGTATCGAATCGGCGTTTTTAACAGCGCTCCGGGCGGATTCATGGTTTTTGGATTTTTAGGCGCGCTTGTTCAGTTTGGAAAATATGCTTCTGCAAAGAAAAACGGCAGAAAGCCTGAGGAGCAGGACGCCGAGGATTGCTCGGACTGTTCATGCTGCTCGTCTGCGTGCGGCGCAAAGCCTGCTGAAACAGAAAAAACCGGAGGAAAATAATGCTTGATTTGATTAAACTTTTTTTGAAATCTGCGATTGTTGATAATGTTGTTTTTATTCAGTATCTTGCAATTTGTCCTTTTATCGGAATGACCAGCGAGACAGATAAGGCCGCCGGAATGGGAATAGCGACTTCTTTTGTTATTGTTCTTGCTACTGCCGTGACCTGGCCGATTTACAAGCTTGTGATGGTTCCGCTCGGACTTCAGTTTCTTCAGACTTTGTTCTTTATTCTTGTGATTGCATCGCTGGTTCAGCTTGTGGAATTCTTCCTGAAAAAATCAATTCCTTCGTTGTATAAGTCAATGGGTGTTTACCTTGCTCTTATTACAACAAACTGCGCTGTTCTTGGTGTGACTATTAACTGCATTGGAAAAGATTACGGCTATGGCCAGAGCTTGATTTATGCTCTTGGAACGGCGGCCGGATTCCTGCTGAGCATGGTGATTATGTCTGGTGTGCGCTCAAGGTTGAAGACAGCGAGTGTTCCGCAGAGTTTTAAGGGCGCTCCGATTCTATACGTGGCGGCAGGACTTCTTTCGCTGGCATTCATGGGCTTTAAAGGATTGATTAAGTAGCTGAAAAAATCAGGAAATCAAAGGTAGAAATATGAATTTAATTATATACACAATAATTGTTGCCATTGTAATCGGATTTGCGCTTGGTCTTTTGCTTGGACTTTTTAAGAAAATCTTTGCAGTCCGTGTGGATTCTAAGGTTCAGGAAGTGCGGGATGCTCTGAGCGGCGCGAATTGCGGTGGCTGCGGTTATGCAGGCTGTGACGCATTTGCCGAGGCTGTGGTAAATGGCGAGGCTGAAGTGACTGGCTGTATTGCTGGCGGCGCTTCCGTCGCTGAAAAAGTCGCCGAGGTTATGGGTGTTTCAGCGGGCAGTGCAGAACCAAAAATCGCTTTTCTGGCGTGCGCCGGAACAAACGAATGCGCGCATGAAAAGGCTGAATACGAAGGTGTAAAAACTTGCGCGGCGGCCCAGCTTACAATGAACGGAACAAAAAAATGCGCGTTCGGCTGCATTGGTTTTGGTGACTGCGTGGAAGCGTGTCCGTTTGATGCGATTTCAATGGGGTCGGATGGACTTCCAAAAGTTGATGCGGAAAAATGCGTTGGCTGCGGAAAATGCGCAAAAACTTGCCCGAAGCATTTGTTCACTCTTATTGCAAAAAACACGGCCGGAGCGATTGCGCGATGTTCAAACCATAGCGACAACAAGCCGCAGATTAAAAAGGACTGCTCTGTGGGCTGCTTTAAATGCGGAATGTGCGTAAGGAAATGTCCGGTTGGCTGCATAAACATTGCCACAGGAATTCCGCAGGTTGACTACAGCCAGTGCGTAAGCTGCGGCGAATGTGTAAAAATCTGCCCTGACCACGTTCTTACGCTGATTGGAAAAGTTAAGCTGGCGTAGAAGGCTGGATTCTTGTAAGTTATGTTCCGCCCGAATGATGAGTTTTTTATGCTGAAAATTAAAAGAAACTATTATCTTCGGCAGCTTGTTTCAAAAAAACAGTAGGCGTGCTAAACACTTCCTTGCTTAATAAAAGAAGCCATCTTTTCAAAAAAGAATTTGAAAAAATGGCTTTCTCTTTTCATATTTTCCCTAACTATTTCTTTTCCGCTTTTAAATATGCTTTCCAGGTTGTTTCTACGAGGGTGTCCACGTCGCTGTATTTTGGTTCCCAGCCTAAAAGTTCTTTGGCTTTTTTGCTGGTTGCGTAAAGGTTTGCCGGGTCTCCTGGGCGGCGGGGTGCTTCTTCCGCAGGAATCGGCTTGCCGGAGATTTTTCGCGCCGCTTCAATGATTTCTTTTACGGTTGTGCCTTTTTCTGTTCCAAGGTTTAGCTTCAGGCTCTTGTTGTTTTTTGCGATGTAATCCAGAGCCATGACGTGCGCGCGCGCAAGGTCTGTTACGTGAACGTAGTCGCGGATGCAAGTTCCGTCGCGTGTGTCGTAGTCTGTTCCAAAGATTTTAAGCGAACGTCTTCCAAGCGCGGCTTCCATTACGCGTGGAAGAAGGTTTTCCGGATTCTGTTCAAGTCCGCAGACAACACCTTCCGGGTCGTATCCGGCTGCGTTGAAATATCTTAACGCGGCGAATTTCATTCCTTTCAGCTGGTCGTACCAGTCCATAAATTCTTCAATTTTGAGTTTTGTGAATCCGTAGTAGTTCATCGGCTTTTGCGGATGGTTTTCGTCCATCGGAAGGTACTGCGGTTCGCCGAAAGTCGCCGCGCTGGAACTAAAAATCATTCTAAGGCAATTGTGTTTTACCGCGGCGTTCATTATGTTCAATGTTCCGTTGATGTTGTTCACTGAATATTTTTCCGGTTTTACCATTGATTCGCCGGCCGCCTTAAATGCGGCAAGATGAATGAAAGCGTCAAACCCTTTTTCAAAAGCGTTGTCCAAATCTTCTGGAAGAAGAATGTTTCCGTAGATAAAATCGTTTTCCGGGAAAAGATTCTGTCGGAGTCCGCTTGAAAGGTTGTCAAAAACGGTAACCTTGTGTCCGTTTTTCATAAGTTCTTTTACAACATGGCTTCCAATATATCCTGCGCCGCCAATAACTAAAACTTTCATAAAATCTCCTGTTTCTATCATAATTTATCCATTGCGGTTTCCCACGCCTGGGTTAAAGTTTCTATCTTTTTGGTTGTTTCGTCAATCTTTTGCTGGATTTCTTTTGCTTTTGCGCCGTTTGAATACACTTCCGGCAATGCCATCTTTGATTCCAGCGCGGATTTTTCTTCCTCGGCTTTTGCAATTTCCGTTTCAAGCCTTGCGACTTCTTTTTCGTTTTTGCGCCTTTCCGCCTCGGTTTTTTTCTGTTCTTCCCAGTTTAATTTTCCGGCCGATTTTGTTGCGTCGGCTTTTGCTTCGCTGGTTTTCGTGGAATTTACGCTGCTTGTGGCGATTCCAGTTCCTCTTTCAAACTGTCCTACGATTCCGGCTTCCTCCGCTTCAATGCGTTCCATATAATATTTGTAGTTTCCAGGAAATTCGCGGTGGCTTCCGGGTTTCAGCTCAAGGACTTTTGTCGCAAGTCCTTCTATAAATCCCCGGTCGTGGCTTACAAAAATCACTGTTCCGCCAAAATCTTTCAGCGCATTCATCAGAACGTCTTTTGAATGCATATCAAGATGGTTTGTAGGTTCATCAAGGATAAGAAGATTGTTCGCCCGCAGCAAAAGCTGAAGCAGCGCAATCCGGCTTTTTTCACCGCCGGAAAGAACATTCAGCGACTTAAAGACATCATCGCCGCGGAAAAGAAAACTTCCAAGCATATCGCGGACTTTTGGAACAAGTTCAGTCGGTGCCTGGCTTTCCACATATTCAAGGATTGTCTCGCCGCCTTTTATTGTTTCCGCATTGTCCTGGCTGAAATAACCGATTTTTACGCCAGTGCCGGGAATCACTTCTCCGCTTGTTATCGGGTCAACGCCTGCGAGCATTCTGAGCAAGGTTGATTTTCCCGCGCCGTTTCTTCCGGCAACAACAAGCATTTCGCCGTTTTCCACAGTCAGGTCAAGGTTTTCTATCACATTTGTTTTTCCGTCGTAGGATTTTGTAAGTCCTTTTGTCCGCAAAACAAGATGGCCTGCGTGCGGAGCTTCAGGAAATTTAAAGTGGATTTTTTTAAGGCTTTCCGGAATTTCTATTTTCTGGGCAAGGATTTTGTCCAGCTGTTTCTGCCGTTCCTGCGCCTGCGCCGCTTTTGTCGCCTGGACACCGAATCTGCGGATAAAATCCTCCAGTTTTGCAATTTCATCCTGCTGTTTTTCGTATTCAGCGATTAAAGTTTTCAGCTCGACTTCGCGCACTTGCTCGTAGTGTGTAAAATTTCCCTTGTAGCGTTTAAGGTCGCCGCCAAAAAGCTCGTATACTTCGTTTACCGTAACATCCAGGAAATAGCGGTCGTGGCTTACAAGAAGAAACGCACCCTTGTAGTTTGAAAGGAATTTTTCCAGCCATGTACGCGCTTCAATATCAAGATAGTTTGTAGGCTCGTCAAGAAGAAGAATGTCCGGGTTTTGCATAAGCGCCTTTGCAAGGGCGATTCTCATCTGCCAGCCGCCTGAAAATTCTTCCGTCTGTTTCTGCAAATCTTCCTGCGAAAAACCAAGACCCATCAGGACGCTTTCCGCAGTCGCCTCGCGCCTGTGCCAGCCGGATTCTTCCAGCTTTGCAATAAGTTCTGCCTGGGTTGCAAGCAGGTTGTCTGTGTTTCCAGTTCCTTTTTCAAGCTGCTCGCCAATCTGGTCAATCTGTTTCTGAATGTCGTAGCCGAATTCAAAAGCCCTGTCCGCCTCTTCTTTTAATGAGCATCCGTGGTGTGTAAGTCCGCTCTGCGGAAGATATGCGATTCTTGTTTCTTTCTGGCAGATTCTGCTTCCGCTGTCAGGTTTTATCAGCCCTGCCATTACTTTTATCAGCGTTGATTTTCCAGCACCGTTTGCGCCGGTTAATGCGGCTTTTGTGCCGGTCATAAGATTTACGCTTACATTCTTTAAAATATCCCTGTCGCCAAATGCCAGGGAAACTTGTGAAAACTGTACGAATGCCATGAAACTATTCCGCTTGCTTAAAGAATATGATTAACGGTGAAATTCCTCTTTCCCGGAAAATATTGCCGTCTAAAACTGCACCGGTCGCGTCTTCAAATCTAAGTCCATTTTCTTCCATTTTATATAAAAAGTTGACTTCTTTGTTCATTCCTTCAAAATTAAATGTAAGGACTCCGTCATAAGCCTGAGCCAGCGAACGGATAAGGAAGTATTTTATCTGGACAGTTCCTGTGTTTTTTGCTGAAGAAGAAATTACTCCAGGCACAAGAAGGTTTTTGTTGTTCCAGCTGAAAGTGTGGTCGTCCTTAAAAGAAAGCTGGCCGTAGCTGGATGAACGGAAATTCGGGCCGAACATATAAATCTGTTCGTATTCTGATTCGCGGCGTTGAATTTCATCCTGTACGAGCTGGCTTATATCCGCATCAATTGTGACAAGGTTGAAATCTTCCGGTTTTCCGCTTTCCCCTGTGTAGCGCGCGACGATGTAAGTTGATTTTTTTACGGAAACGATAATCGGAATATCGTTCAGCTTGAAAGCCTTTGCGTTTACAATCGTGCTGTCCTCGCTTGCGCCTGTATAATCCCATTCTTTTTTGATTCCAGGCATGGTGAAAGTGAGTTTATTTGTTTCTTCATCCAGATGAAGGTTGTAGTTCAGGTTGATTTTTGCCGGATCGATTCGTCCGGTGTCAATCATTTTTTTGTATGAATCAGGATACCAGATTCCTTTAAGCATTTCTGTAAGTTCTGTGTCGATGCTGTTTTCTTCCTCGATAACTTCGCCGCTTATCTGGATTCCGTTTATGTCTGTTTCAAAAGGCCTCAGGTTGTAGCTGAAGCACCAGCCGGTTGTGCCGTCAGATGTAAGGACTCTTAGCCAGTCGCCTTCAAGCGGTTTTTTTCCGGCGTAGACAGCCTGTCCTTTTCCTTTGTAGAGAATTTTTATTGTTTCCGCTTTTTTTAGTCGGTAAACCTGTTTTGCGGTGTTTACCGGTTCTGCGCGCATAGGAAGTCCATCCATCGCCACAGAGGCGTAAGTGTGCCTGTATTCCCCGAACTTTTTCGCCGTTTTTTTTGCTTTGAATTTCATTTCCGGCTCAGTAATCTGCCACAAAGGAATTTCAATTTTTCCCTGAGAAGTTCCGATTACATAAACCTGTGAAATATTTGAGCGAATGTAAACTGGAACCAGATCGCCATCCTGCAACTGGTGCTCCGGAAGATTCCACAAAAGAACACCGTAGCCTTTAATACGGTTTTCGCAAGAAATGAAACAGCCCAAGTAAAGAGCCAGTAAAGAAATCAAACTGAATTTACGCATACCTCAACTTTAACAGAAACACGCAAGAATGAAAACAAGGGAAAAACGTGAAAAAAACAATCGTGGTAAATCATGGAGCTAAGGCAAATAGGGCGAATTTGTGGTATAATTTTGCTGAAATAAACGAGGAGAAAAATGAGTAAGCAGGCGGATATAGAATTTCTTTTTATATTAGCACTTGAAAATTATGCAAAAACCAACAATTTGACTTACGAAGAAAGTGCAGGTATTTTCCATAAAAATAATATTATGGAAAAAATGCTTGTCCAGCATGAATATCTGCATCAGGTTGCTTTGGAAGAAGTTTTTGATTTTATCAGTAAAAATATCTCGGAAAAAAAAGGGCTGATTTTATATCATGGGTCAGCTTCGTTTTTTGAAAAGATTGATTTGGCAAAATCTCAGAACAGACGTGATTTTGGGAAAGGCTTTTATACAACAGTTCTTGAAGGGCAGGCAAAAAATTGGGCATATAAGCAGAGTCTTAGAAATGGAAAAACTGAAAGTTATGTCTATAAATTCAGTTTTGAAGAATCACAAGATTTGAATATCAAACATTTTGATTCTTTGGATGAAGAATGGCTTGAGTTTATAAAATTAAATCGAACCAAAGGCGGAGTCCAGCATGATTTTGATGTTGTGATTGGACCTGTTGCAGACGATAACACAATGCAGACTGTTCAGCTTTATCTTTTGGGAACAATAAATGCGGCTGAAGCTGTTGAAAGGTTGAAATATAATGATGTCAATAACCAGGTTTCTTTTCACACGGAAAAAGCGATAGAAAAACTGGTTTTGCTAAATAGGAGCGTGATAAAAATTACATCCGTGTAATTTTTATCACTAAAGTTTGTTCATGCGTTGCATTCACAAACTTTTATTCAGTGCTTCCATGCACTGCCGCTAACACGGAGTTTTATAGGAGCGTGTATGCCTGAAAATCTTTTTACATATAACGGAAAAGATGTGACGATTAATGTCTGCCTTTCTGTTCTTGCAGTTGCAAGGGAAATAGCCAGAAGAAGAAATATTTCATTCGAGGATGCAAATCTGTTGTTTTCAAAAAGCAATACCTGCAAACTTCTTCATGAGCCGGAAAATGCGCTTTGGGCAGAATCTGCCGGATATATCGCAGACAAATTTGACGAGGAAAAATCCTGTTAAAAAATAGACTGGACTTTATATCCGTTCACTTTCAATATTTTTATATTAAGCTAAAATTTATTTTTTCAGCTTTTGGAATTTTGCTCTTCGTCAAATAGGGCGGATTTGTGGTATAATTTTTTTGTCAGAAAATAAAAAGGGAAGAAGACTGAAAATGGCACAAAATAGGCAGAATAAATCACAATCAGTAGAGCCGAATATCGCGGATTTGGCGAACGGCTGGCTAAAATCATACAAACTTGACTACAAACTGGAACAGGAATCAATCGGAAATTCAGAGATAGACAAGGCTCTTGAAAACTATGAGTCAAAGCAGGGCGGAAACGGAGGAAACCGTCCTGACGCAAAGCTGTTGCTTTCAGATAAATATAACAGACTTTATCCTGTTCTTATTGAATACAAAGGCTATAAGGACAAACTTGTAAAACTTGACTCAAACGGTCGGATTGCAAACAAAAAGGCGAACGGCGAGCCTGATTTTGCTAACATAAAATCTTACGCTGTGAATGGCGCGGTTCACTATGCGAATGCGATTCTACATTATACGACTTTTGAAGATGTTATTTCCATTGGAATTACAGGCTATAAAGACTCTTCCGGAACTTTGCAGCATGAGATTGGCGTTTATTTTGTTTCAAAAGGCAATTATGGAACAGGACAGGAAATCGGCAAATACACAGATCTTTCATTCTTAAAGGAAGAAAATTTCAATGACTTTATACAGACTGTAAAAAATCTGAAGCTTTCTCCAGAAGAACTTGGAAAAATCAAGGAGCGGCGTGACCAGGAAATCAGCGCGAGCCTTGTAAAGCTGAACAATGATATTTACCAGAATGAAAAAGGCTTGGGCGAAAATGACCGGGTTTATCTTGTTGCAGCTTCAATCATTGCCACGCTTGGAATCATTGACAAGGACAATCCGAACAGATATAAGATTACTCCGCTTGAAAAAGACGAGCTGAAATCCTTGCAGGAAGAAGGCTCTCGCGACGGAGATATTATCCTGCGCAAAATCAAGAATTTTTTGAATGAGAAATCAATTCCGCAGGACAAAAAGGATTTGATTGTCCGCACTTTGCAGAACACGCTTGCAACAGACAACATAAATAAAATTGAAAAAGGCAAAACAGAAAGCCAGCTGAAACGTGTTTTTGCCAAAGTTGTTGATGACCTGGGCATTTACTACAAAATCGGTCTTACAACAGACTTTACCGGAAAACTCTTCAATGAGATGTACAGCTGGCTTGGGTTCACTCAGGATAAATTGAATGATGTTGTTTTAACGCCTAGTTATGTGGCGACGCTTCTTGTAAAACTTGCCCGCGTAAATAAAGATTCTTATGTGTGGGATTTTGCCACAGGCTCGGCAGGTCTTTTGGTTGCGGCTATGAACGAAATGCTTAATGACGCAAAGGATAAGATAAGGTCTCCTGATGAGCTTGCGAAAAAATCTGCGAAAATCAAGGCTAATCAGCTTTTAGGGCTTGAGATTTTGCCTCAGATTTATATGCTTGCCGTCTTGAATATGATTATGATGGGCGACGGAAGCTCGAACATTCTGAACAAAGACTCATTAAGCGATTTTAACGGAAAATACGGATTCGGAGATATCAACGAGGATTTTCCGGCGGATGCTTTTGTTTTGAATCCGCCGTATTCTGCGGAAGGAAACGGAATGATATTTGTGGAAAAAGCTCTTTCTATGATGAAAAAAGGATATGCCGCAATAATCATTCAAGGCTCGGCAGGAAGTGGAAAAAAAGCATGCGAGTTCAACAGAAAAATTCTTGCGAAAAACACTCTTCTTGCAAGCATAAAAATGCCGATTGACCTTTTTATTGGAAAATCCAGCGTTCAGACTTACATTTATGTTTTTAGGGTAGGTGAGCCACATAAGGCAAAGAGTGTTGTGAAATTCATTGATTTTTCAAATGACGGCTACACACGCACAAACCGCAAAAAGGCAAGCGTTAATCTTAGGGACACTGACCACGCAAAGGAACGATATGCGGAAGTTGTAGATCTTGTGGAATTTGGAAAAGGAAGCCTTAAATATCTAACCGAAAACGAATACTTTGAAGGAACAATTGACCCTGAAAAAGGCAACGACTGGAACCAAAATGCGCTAGTAGACACAAAGCCAACTTTGGATGACTTCAAGAAAACTGTCGCGGATTATCTTGCATGGGAAGTGAGCAATATCATAAAAAGCGAGGCATGCGACAGCCTGGGAAAATGAATGCCCCGCTTAGCAAAAAACTGAATGAAGTTAAGTGGGGCGAATTTAAGATTGGGGATTTGTTTGAGATTCAAAAAATTTCAAATATGTTGTCTAAAGAAGATTTGTCAGATGATTATAGTTATCCAGCTTATTCTTCTGATTCTGAAAATAATGGAATTATAGGCTATACAAATAATCCTGAATTTATTTGTGATGAAAAACACCCTGTCTATATTACATTTGGAGACCATACTAGAACTTTAAATATTGCTAGAAAAAGTTTTTCAGTTTTGGATAATGTAAAAGTTTTGCTACCTTGTACGAATAAAAACAATTCTTTGCTTTTTATGATTTCGGTATGGAAAAAACAAATACCAAATTTAGGATATGCAAGACATTGGAAAGTTGCAAAGAATTGCATTCTTTCTCTCCCTATAACTCCAGAAAACAAAATCGATTTTGATTTTATGGAAGCGTTTATACGCGAACTCGAAGAGGAGCGTATACGCGAACTGGCCGCTTACCTAAAGGTAAGCGGCTTCGACAACTACAAGTTGTCGAAAAGCGAGAGCGAAGCTCTCGCGCACTTCAATGAATTGAAGTGGAAGGAATTTTCCTATAGTGAAATTTTTAATCATATTAAGCAGGGGAGAAGACTAAAAAAAGGAGAGCAAAAACCAGGAAAGATTCCATTTGTTATGGCTGGAACAACGAACACTGGTATAGTTGGTTATATCTCAAATCCTATTGCAACTTTCCCCAAAAATTCTATTACAATAGATATTTTTGGAAATACATTTTATAGAAATTATGATTTTGGCGCAGGAGATGATACTGGTGTTTATTGGAATGATGATAAAAATTATTCTTCTGAGCAAATGCTTTATTTTTCTTCTTGTATGGAAAAATCTATTAGAGGAAAGTTTTCTTTTGGAAAAAAATTACGAAGTTCTCAAAGTTTTAATTTTAGGATTTTTCTTCCAGTTACTTCCGACGATTCCCCCGACTACACCTTTATGGAAACATTTATCAGCGCAGTCCAGAAGCTCGTAATAAAAGATGTTGTCCTCTACGCAGATAAAAAAATCGCCGCAACAAAGCAGGCAGTCCACAAAAATCCGTCAGACTATAAAACATCCGAAGGCTTTGGAGCTTTAAAGGTTGCGGAGCATAATTAAGGAGAATGAATTTATGGCAAAAATAAATGTAGACAACAAAGAAATAAGTGTAATCTCAATTGATGAAAGAGATTATATTTCTTTAACCGACATGGTGAAGAATATAGAAAATGGTCTTGCTCTGATTGAAAAATGGCTGCGCAATAAAAATACAATCGAGTTTCTTGGAATATGGGAAGAGATGTATAATCCTGATTTTAATTCCCCCGAATTCGAGGGAATTAAAAACGAGGCTGGGCTAAACAGATTCATTCTTTCTGTAAAGCAATGGATAGAAAAAACGAATGCTATTGGAATCATTGCAAAAGCCGGGCGTTATGGCGGAACTTACGCACATAAAGATTTGGCTTTTGAATTTGCTTCATGGGTTTCGCCGCAGTTCAAATTATATTTGCTTCGGGAATTCCAGCGTTTAAAAGAAGAAGAGCAGAAACAGCTCGGCTGGTCTGCAAAGCGGGAGCTTGCAAAAATCAATTATAGAATCCATACGGACGCAATAAAACAGAACCTGATTCCGCAGGAGCTGACGGCCGCACAAAAATCTTTCGTCTATGCTGACGAGGCCGATATGCTCAATGTTGCGATGTTCGGAATGACTGCAAAGCAATGGCGGGATTCAAATCCAGACTTAAAGGGCAACATCCGCGACTATGCGACAATAAATCAGCTTATATGCCTTTCAAATATGGAAAACCTGAACGCTGTTTTTATAAATGAAGGCTTGTCGCAGAGCGTCCGCCTCGAAAAACTGAACAAAATCGCAATCCAGCAGATGAAAGTTCTGGAAAACATTGATGACAGAAAATTGCTTGCGGAATAAAAAATCTAAATTGTATCATTGCTATCAGAAGTGTGTTATATTATAAAAAACAAAGACGGAGGAAATACTATGAGTTATGAAACAGTTTTGGAAAAGGTAAAGACTGTGCCGGAATCTTGTCTTGATGAAATTTCAGAATTCATTGATTACATTATTTTTCGTTACAAGGAAAAATACAATAATCAGTCAAAATTGCTCAGATTGATTTGGCTCGCGCTACGATTGAATTAATTCTGGTGCTCCGCACTTTAATTAATTCAATCGCCAAAAATCTTCACAAATTGTAGATCTGCCTGCGCTTTTATTCTTTCTACAAAAAACTCGACATCCAGGCTATATATTGTAAGTGGTGATAATGATTTGCTTTCGCTTGAAAGTTGTGCAGATATAAAAAGATGATTAACAATAATCATTTTGCAGACGGAATTTTAAAATTGGAGAAAAACTATGAATATCAAGAATAAAAGAATGCTGGCTTGTTTACTGTGTGAAATATGCGGCTGTCTTTGCTATGGAATCGGCGACTGGCTGATGATGTATGGCGAAACTTCCCATCAGGGAAAATTGTTCTGGCTTACAGAAGGAGTTGCAAATATACCGGCATGGCGCAACAACGTGGCAATGATTCTTGCTTTTCCGGGAATTATTTTTTACGGAATTGCATTGTTTTGACTGGAATCACTTATAAAGCCTGAAAAAACACGGAAAATATACCATTATCTAAATGTGTTCGGGCTTACTCCATGGATGTGCCTGCATATTTTTTATATTATGATTTTGTATTTATACGCCTGGATGACGAACAACGGATACAGCGAGGCAGCTCTTCCGGCGTGCGAGGCATTGTTTCAGCATTTGTCGTGGGTGGTGGCTGCCAGTGAAATTATGATGGTGCCAGTGTTCATATTCTGGTTTTACGCTGTTGTTTCCGGGAAAACTTTTCTGCCGAAAAAAGCGGCGTTCTTCAATGTGCTGGTTTTCTATGTGGTTTTAAAAGCACTGACAGTTCTTCTGCCAAACACAGCATTCCGCAGTGGCTTTACAAATGGCCTGATGAGCGAAAGCATGGTTCTGTTTTTTGTGGTTATATGGCTGTTTTTCAAGAAAAATAGAAAATTTCAAGGAAAGAACTCTTCCGTAAAACATTAGTTACTTGACGCTAACTTTTTGAAATGATATATTTTTCCTGAAAGTTACCAATGATAACTGAACTCTCTTTTGTTTTCGGGAAAATGTATGCCTAAGAACAAATCTGAAACACATGAAATTATTCTAAGAGCCGCCAGGGCGGAGTTTTCAGAATGTGGCTTTGAAAAGGCTTCCATCCGGGAAATTGCTGCAAGGGCGGGAGTTACTTCGGCAGCACTTTATCGGCATTGTGCAAACAAAGAAGATTTGTTCTGCCAGCTGGTTGAGCCTTCCGTAAAGGCTTTCCGTTTATGGCGGAAAAATCATATTTCCTTGAAATATATGCAGATGGAGCAGAATATTCCGGTTTCTGAACTGCTTAAAAACAACGATATCGATATGGTTCGCGAGGTGATTTATCCGCACCGGGAAGATTTCCGGCTAATTCTTACAAAAGCCAAGGGCACGCGGTACGAAAATTTTTTGCACGATGTTGTGAATGAAGACCAGAAGGAGATGATAAAAGTGCTAGAGTTTTTAAAGACGCGCGGAAAAAACGTTGTTGAATTCAGCGAAAAAGAAATGCACATGATTTTGAGCTCTGCGTACACGGCAATGCTTGAGCCGGTTGTTCACAATTATTCAATGGAGGAAATGGAGCACTGTCTTGCGGTGATGGAAAAGTTCTTTATGCCGGGCTGGCAGAAAATTATGGGTTTTTAGAAAGAGGCTTTTGAGCCTCTTTTTTTTATGCTGTTATCATTTTTGAAAAATGGTAACAAACGGGCAGAAGAAAATGCCCGGATAAACTGAAATTAATTTTATAAAAAGTCTGCAATTGAAGCGCAGGCTTTTTCAGGAGTTTTTATGGAAAAGAAGAAAAATTCGGTCGGCGAGCTTCTGAAGTTTGCCGGAGGACACAAGTTTTTTGTGTACGCTTCATGGATTCTAGCTGGAATAAGCGCAGTTCTTGCGATGACACCTTTTTACTTTATCTGGCGGCTGATTCGTGCCGTGCTGGCTGTGCGCCCTGATTTTTCAAGGACGGCCGGCGAACTTAAGCTTTACGGCTGGCTTGCGGTCGGCTCGGCGGTTCTTGCGCTTTTTGTGTACGTCTGCGCTCTGATGTGTTCGCACATGGCGGCCTTCAGAATTCAGACGAACCTAAGAATAAAGCTAATGCGGCACATTATGTCTCTTCCGCTCGGGCTTGTTGAAAAAGAGGGAAGCGGAAAAATCAGGCGGATTGTGAACGATTCTTCCGCGGCGACCGAAACTTTCATTGCCCACATGCTTCCGGACAAGGTTGTTTCTGTTGTTACGCCTGTATGTCTTGTTGCGATGATGCTTGTCTTTGACTGGCGGACCGGGCTTCTGTGCCTTTTGCCTGCGCTTCTTGCATTTCTTGCCATGAGTTCTATGACAGGAAAGAAAATGCGCGACGACATGGCGAAATATCAGGATTCTCTTGAAACTATGTCGAATGAGGCGGTTGAGTACGTACGCGGAATTCCAGTTGTAAAAACGTTCGGGCAGTCGGTGTTCTCGTTCAACCGATTCAAGGCGGCGATTGACGGCTATGAAAAATGGGTTGTTGCCTACACAAAAAGCATGATGCGCCCGATGATTCTTTTTACGCTTGCAACGCAGTCTGTTTTTGCGTTCATTATTGCGGCGGCATACATTCTTGGCGGAAAAGGACTTTCAGAAACGCTGATTTTGAATCTTCTCTTCTATATAATTCTTACGCCTGTTCTTTCAACAACTCTGATGAAGATTGCATATTCCGGTGAAGTCTCAATGATTTTGTCGGATGCGCTAAAAAGAATAAATACGATTTTATCGTTCGAGCCACTTCCTGAAACTGAGACGCCAAAAATGCCTGCTGATTCTTCAGTTGAATTCACCGATGTTGTTTTTTCATACGAAGAAAACAAAAAAAATGCAGTTGACGGAATTTCTTTTGAAATCAAGGCAGGACAGCATGTTGCGTTCGTTGGTGCAAGCGGCAGCGGAAAAACAACTCTTGCTGCGCTCATTGCGCGCTTCTGGGATGTGTCGCGCGGTTCTGTAAAAATCGGCGGAGTTGATGTGCGCGATATTTCTTCAAAAGAGCTGATGAATGAGGTTTCCTACGTATTTCAGGATTCAAAGCTCTTGAAAATGTCGGTTCTGGAAAATGTGAGGCTCGGAAATCCTTCTGCAAAAAGGGCGGAAGTGCTTGACGCGCTTGAAAAAGCCCAATGTTCTGACATCATCGCAAAGCTGAAGGACGGAATCGACACGGTAATCGGCGCAAAAGGCGTTTATCTTTCAGGCGGCGAGGCGCAGCGCATTTCAATTGCCCGCGCGTTCCTTAAAAATTCAAAAATACTGATTCTGGATGAGGCGACCGCCTTTGCCGACCCGGACAACGAGGAAAAAGTTCAGGCCGCATTTGAAAACCTTTCCGCGGACAAAACGGTTGTCATGATTGCGCACAGGCTTTCAACCATTGTAAACGCTGACAAAATTTTTGTTCTTGCCGGCGGAAAAATTGCGGAATCTGGAACTCACGGCGAGCTTTTGGCTGGTGGCGGACTTTACGCAAAAATGTGGAATGAATACAACAAGGCCGCGGAATGGAAAATCAGTTCAGACAGAAATCTAACAGAGGTAGAAAAATGACATTGAATGAAAAACTTAAGCATAAATATGCGCTTTCAGATTACGGTGCAAAGGGAATGCTCCGGGCGTTTGTGGCAGTTACGCTCGCGAATCTTGTGCTGATGCTGCCGGTCGGGATTTTGTACCGCCTTGTGCGAAACCTTCTCAGCGGAAGAATCCTTGTGTCCAGCCTGCCGTTCTACGTGTGCGCTGTAGCCGCTGTGTGCGTTCTGATTGTGCTCACAACGCTTTTTCAGTACCGCTCAACTTTTTTAACAACCTACGTTGAAAGCGGAATCCGCCGCCGCTCGCTTGCAGAAAAACTAAGGAAGCTGCCACTTTCATTTTTCGGCAAAAAAGACTTGTCTGACTTAACAAGCACGATTATGGGCGACTGCGCTGTTCTGGAAACCGCAAGTTCCCACTGGATTCCGGAGCTGGTCGGCTCGCTGATTTCCACAACGCTTGTGGTTCTTTCGCTTTTCTTTTTTAACTGGAAAATGACTGTTGCCGCTGTCTGGGTAATGCCGGTTGCGTTTATAATAGTTGTTTCTTCAAGGAAAGTTTCAGACAGAATCACTCGAACGGGAATGAAATACAAGCTCGCCTGTGCAGACGGAATTCAGGAAGGGCTTGAAACAATGCGCGACCTGAAGTCTTACAACGCGGCGGAAACCTATCTTGAAGGCTTTGAAAAAAAAGCCCGCGCGGTGGAAAAACATTCAATTGTCTCAGAATTTGCAACGGCGGCATTTGTTGTTTCCGCCCAGATGATTCTGAAGCTTGGAATCGGAACAGTCGCAGTTGAAGGCGCGGCACTGCTTGCGTCCGGTGAAATCGATATTCTTACATTTTTCGCATATCTTCTTGTAGTTTCCAGAATGTATGATCCGCTCCAGGTTTCGCTCCAGAATCTTGCCGCAATCATAAGCTGCGACGTGCGCTGCTCGCGTATGGACGAAATCTTGAGCTGCAAGGAACAGGACGGTGAGCCTAAGCTTTCCAACAGCGGATACAATATTGATTTTGAAAATGTAGGATTTTCTTATAATGATGGAAAAGAAATATTGAATGACGTAAGTTTCACAGCAAAGCAGGGCGAAGTTACAGCTCTCATCGGGCCGAGCGGAAGCGGAAAAACCACAGTAAGCCGCCTTGCCGCCAGATTCTGGGACTTGAACCGCGGAAAAATCACCGTTGGCGGAATGGATATTTCAAAAATCGACCCGGAAACGCTTCTTTCAATGTATTCGATTGTCTTTCAGGATGTAACGCTGTTCAACAACACCGTCATGGAAAACATAAGAATCGGAAGAAAAGACGCCAGCGACGCGGAAGTGAAGGAAGCCGCCCGTCTTGCCTGCTGCGAAGAGTTTGTTGAAAAACTTCCTGAAAAATGGAACACAGTAATCGGCGAAAACGGCTCGGAGCTTTCCGGCGGAGAAAGACAGCGCATTTCAATTGCCCGCGCATTTCTAAAAGACGCTCCGATAATCCTTCTGGACGAAGCGACCGCAAGCCTTGATGTTGACAGCGAAACCCTTGTTCAGGAATCGCTTTCACGCCTTATAAAAAACAAGACCGTGCTCATAATCGCCCACCGAATGCGCACAGTTGAAGGCTCAGACCACATTGTAGTGCTCAAAGACGGAATTGTCGCCGAGCAAGGCTCGCCCGCAGAACTTAGCGCAAAGGCTGGAATCTACAGCAAAATGGTTTCCACCCAGCTAAAAGCAGGCGGCTGGAAATATGAGTAGGGGATAAAAAAATTGCTGAACACGATTTTCTGAAAATTGTAAAAACGGCTTCGTGCTCAGCAAGATTTCTGCCGTATGCAGAAAGGAATAAGTCAATTAATTTTTAGAAGATTTGAAGTAAAATATTTTCAATGTGTTTCTCATCCCTTCCCGAACTCCGGTTCTTCCTCTGCGGCTAAAAGGGCGGCGTTTGCAAGGTCGTCGATGTACTGGGCGTCGGCTGCTTTTTGCCAGGTTGTTCCGGCTGATTTCAGGGAACGCATCTGCTCTTCTTTGCGTGCGTTGCGTTTTTCCAGGAGGCGTTTTGCGGCAAGGATGATTTCTGTGGCTTCATCCGCGCGCACGTGCAGTGTCTGTGCGACTGTGCTTTCGTCCGCGGCGCACATATTTTCCAGCGTTGTAAAAGTTTTTGTAAGCGTTCGCGCTCGTTTTTCGCCTATTCCCGGAATTTCAAGGAAAACGCTTACTGTGTTTTCTTTTGTTCTGAGCCTCTGGTTTCTGCTGGTTGCAAAGCGGTGTGTTTCATCGCGGACTCTCTGCAGAAGACGCAATGCGTCGCTTCTTTTTGGAAGACACAACGGTTTTTCCGCATAGGGCCGCCAGATTTCTTCGTCGCGCTTTGCAAGTCCGGCGACCGGAATGTCCAGGTTCAGCGATTTTAATACCTGGTCAACTGCGTTTACCTGGCCGATTCCGCCGTCAATAAGAATTAAGTCCGGTAAATCCGACTGTTCGTTCAAAAGACGCGTGTAACGCCGGCTGGTTGCTTCCCTCATCGACTGAAAATCGTCTATGTATCCGTCTGTTGTCTTAAGCCTGAAATATCTGTAGTTTTTTTTGTCCGGATTTCCGTTGTAAAAACTGATTAGCGAGGCTACCGGGAATTTTCCGCCGATGTGGGCAATGTCAAATCCTTCAATTCTTACTGGAAGTTTTGCAAGCCCGAGAATTTCTTTCAGCTCTTCGAGCGCCGGAATGTCGCCGCGTTCGCGCAACCTGCGGATTATGTCTTCTTTTGCGTTTTCCGCCGCCATGTTCATCGCGGCTTTGTGGCGCGGAGCGTTTTCTATGTCATCGTTTGCAAGGATTATCTGAGGGTCTGAGTTAAACTGATTTTTTATCCATTCAGAAATTATATTAAGTCCGTCCTCGGTTGGAACGAATATTTTTGGCGGAATTTCTTCCCGGGAGTTGTAGTATGCGCTCATGAACTCGGCAAGAAGCTCTTCGTTTTCGTTCATGCTCTGAACGCGGTAATTGTCGCGGCCAAGAAGTTTTCCGTTCCGGATTTTAAGGACTGTAAAGCTTACAAGTTCGCCTTCCCTGTACCAGGCCAGATAGTCGCGGTCTTCTGAGTCAAAGCTTTCAACAATATTCTGGTTCTGCATCACCATAAGCGCGCGTAGGCCGTCCCTCAGCCGTGCGGCTTTTTCAAAATTCAGCTGTTCCGCGGCTTCCTTCATTTTTGCCGTAAGTTTTTCGGTTGTTTTACTTCCGTTTTCCTTAAGAAGATCGCAAATTTCTCCGAAAAATTCATTGTAGGATTCTTTTGAAATTTTTCCGCAGCAAGGCGCTTTGCATTGCCCCATGTGATAGTAAAGGCAAGGCGTTTCCCGCATTGTAAATTTTTTGCAGTGTCTTAGCGGATAGATTTGATAAAGTGTGTCTATAAAAGTATCAAGGGCGCTTGCGTCCGGATATGGACCGAAATATGTCGAGCCGTCGTGAAGTATATTGCGCGTCTTAAAAAGCCGTGGAAAATCTTCGCGGGTAATTCTTAAAACCGGATAGGATTTCCCGTCCTTTAAGTTGATGTTGTATTTCGGCGAGTATTTTTTTATAAGATTGTTTTCAAGAAGAAAGGCTTCGTATTCGTTTGCAGTCGTGATGTATTCGATGCTTTTTGCATTTGAAATAAGCAGCCTTGTCTTGATATCCTTTTTGCCGGAAAAATAAGAAGTCAGCCTGTTTTTAAGGTTTTTGGCTTTTCCAACATAAATCACGGTGTCCTGTGGATTTTTCCACATATAGACGCCGCTGGAGGATGGTGCTTTTAATGCAGTTTCATGAAGAATTTCTCTGTACATATCGCAAAAATAATTATATATCAAAAAAAAGTGTAATTCCATTTGTTTTTGCAGTTTGCGCATTCGTTTTCTGCTCTTTTGCTGCCGGCGCTGAAATTTATGAATTCGGCGGAAAAACCGGCTGGAGCGAGGTGAATGTGCGCAACGGAATTACAACCGGAAAGGGCCGCTTCGGCTTTGAATGTCTTGAGCTTGAGACAAATTCCAGTCAGCCGGATGATTTTACTGATTGCCTTCTTGATTTTGAAAACTCAAAGATTTATGACAAAGCCGGAAAGTACAAAATCAAGAGCAGCGGAGTCTACTTTTCAAAAAAAACGGCCTTGGGGAAAACTTCTGTCTTAAGCCGCGGCCGCGGCGGAATCGACATTCAGGGTGATGAAACAAGCCTTTTTGGCTCGGAAGGTCCTGCCGGTTCATTTGTCATTGATTTCTGGATTTGCCCTTCAACTGTAGAAAATGGAGAAGTCCTGCTGAACTGGCGTTCTTCAAAAAACATAGGCGGACAGGTTTTTTACCAGTTGATTTCAACTTCTTTCTATAAAAATAAAGTTATCACGCTTTTTTCAAATATTTTTGAAGGCTATACTGAAAACAACGGAGACGTTTCCCTTTCTTCCTCCAGGACGATTATTCCGAACCAGTGGAGCCATCATCTTATTTCTTTTGAGGAGCAGACTGGAATTCTTGAGTACAGGATTGACGGCCAGCTGGAAGACATAAAATATCTTACCGATACAGGACACGAAGGCGGAACTGTCTGCAATGCCGTTATGGGTGTCGCCGCAGAATTGCGTATTGTTCCTTCGTATATCGGTCTGCTTGATGATTTTAGAATTTTGCGAAGCTATACGGATTTTAATAGGGAAGACAATTCTGAAAACATCAGGGTTGGACTGCCTGAGCATTACAAAATCTCCGGCGGACGCTTTGAGTCAATTCCTGTCCTGACAAAAGAAGGAACAGTTATAAACAAGGTTTTTGCGGAGGTTTATGAGCCTTCGCAGACTGAAGTTTGCCTTTATGTCCGCGCAGGAGACAATCATTTCAACTGGACGGAAGATTATCCGGAATGGATTCCTGTGGTTTCCGGGCAGGAGATTGAAAATTTGAGCGGGCTGTATTTTCAGGTTGCGGCGGAGCTTTTTCCGGACGGCGGCGGTCAAAAGACTCCTTCTGTAACGGAAATAAAAGTTGAATATACGACATTGCCTGAACCTTTTCCGCCGTATAAAATTTCTGTTGAAAAAGGCGATGGTCAGGTTACGTTAAGCTGGAGTTATTCGGTTGATGATTCTGCCGGAGGATATTATATTTATTATGGAAACCGTCCGGGGGAATACCTTGGCCGCTCCGCCGTGCAGGGAGCTTCGCCTGTCAACGTAGGCAATGTTACCAGCGCGACTTTAACAGGCTTAAAAAATGGTGTAATATATTACTTCGCGGTGGCAGCCTATTCAAAGCTGGACGAGCGGATTTGCGGCGCGCTTTCAAAAGAAGTTTATGCCCGCCCTGAACGAAAAAGATAGTTTGCAAGGTGAATAATGCGAGGAAGCTATGGAAGATAAAGAAATTGTGTTAAGAAGGGCAAAGAATGCTGTTATTTCAAGGGATTTTAACCTTGCTATAAGGCTGTACAAATCCCTTCTGCAGGAAGATGTGAAGAATATTGAATATTTGTCTGCGCTCGGAAATCTTTACATGAAAAACAACGATGACGAAAAAGCGCTTCCGTATTTTCAGCAGATTCTTACTTTTTATCCGAATAATTTTGAGGCGATGAACAGCATGGGCGGAATATACCGCCGCATGGGAAGGTATCAGGAGTCAATTGAAATTCTTCAAAAGGCTCTGGAAACTAAAATTAATCCGGCCCAGGTGAATTACAATCTTGGCTTTACATATAAACTGATGAAAAATTATTCAGATGCAATCGATGCGTTTGAAAATGTTATTGCCGTAAACCCGACTGACGTGCTGGCGTACAATCATCTTGGAACAATTTATGCGGCTCAGAACAACCACGAAAAGGCGGTTGCAACTTATAAACGCGGTCTTCAGATAGACCCTAACCATCCTATAATTCAGTTTAACCTTGCAAAAAGCCTTGAGGCTATGCATGACGACACTTCCGCGATTCAGGCTTATGACGCCGCGCTGCGTGCAAAGCCGGGCTGGCAGGAAGCCGTGATTGAATACGCAAAACTCTTGCTAAATCACCGCAAGACCAGGCTTGCCGGCGAGCTTGTGCAGAATGCTATTGGCCTGCATCCACAGGATTTTGGGCTTTATGCCCAGATGGGGCAGATTCTTATGCGCCAGAGCAATTTTAAAAAAGCCGCAAGTTCCTTTGAGATTGCAAACCGGCTTGTTTCGGGAAATGCGGAAAACCTGAAGAACCTTGCGGAAGCCTTTGAAAAGCTCGGAAAAAAAGAAGAGGCTGTCTTAACCATAAAAAAGGCGGAAAGCGTTGAGCCGGAAGACGAAAAAATTAAAAAATCAGCGGCTTCAATTCTTCTTACGGCTGAAAAATATCGTGAGGCGGCTGAAGTAATCCGTCAGCTTGGCTCTGCGAACAAGAATGACTGCGAGGCGTTGGACCTTGCCGGACAGTACAGCATTTTGATTGGAAGAAATGATTCCGCCCAAAATTTTGCGTCAAAGATTAAAAAAATCGACCCGGATTATGGAATTTATCTGTATTCGTTTGCCTCAAGATTTTTTCAGAAGGGAAATCTGGAGGCCGCAAAAGAAAATGTAAAGGCGTTCATTGATGAAAATATGAAAAATATTCCGGCGTGGCTTCTGCTTGGCCAGATTGATGAAAAACTTGGCAATTCAGAGGAGGCGCTGGACGATTTTTCAACGGCAGTCGCTTTTGACCCGAACAATTTTCTTGCCGAAAAACTTGCGAAAGAACTTGGAAACAAAATTGATTCTGAAAAAACTAGCCGTGATGAAAAAAAGCCTGATGACAGCGCGCTTTCCGGTTCACAGGAAATTTCTCTTGATGAATTTGGTTTTGGCGATGATGAAAATGCCGCTTCAGAAGAAAAATCTCTGGAAACACATGAGCCGGCTCCGGATGAACCTGAAAATTCAAACGGTTCTGCCGGTCCGGAAGATTCAACAGAAGATTTGAAAGTTGAAGATAAAACCGACGTTCTTGCCTTGGACGAAAAGTCCGCGCTTTTTGAGGACGGCGAAAAAGATTCGGAAAGCGATGATGAAATTTCTTTGGACGAGATTGATAAGAATACGGATGAATTTAAGGAAGATGAAGAAATCCTGCCAGAGCCGGAAGAGCTTGAAGAAGATGATTTGCCTGGTTCAGAAAAGGCGAATGTTTCTGCGGACGCTTTATCTGGCCCGGAATTCTTGCCGGAAACGGAAGAGAACGCCGCGTTGAACGAACCGGAAGATTCCGCGGAAAAACACGCGGACAACTTGAATCCGGAAGAAGTTAAAACGCAGGAAGAAAATGGTGCTTCAAAAATTGAAATAAAGGCAGAGCCTGCGAAATCTTCAGAAACAACGCCTGCCGCTGAAAAAAACGCCCCGGCCGAGCGGGCAGAACCAGCTGAATCTGTTGGACAAGCAGAACCAGCTGAACAAGCAGAAGCGTCTGAACAAATAGAACTCGCTGAACCAACTGAAAAAACAGCCGGTTCTGAACAGGAGCCGGAACTTCCGGAAGAAATTCCGCCTTACGGAGATTCGGAACATTCTGAAGATTTGTCGGATGAAAAAGATTCTTTTGCCCCGGATGCTGCCGCGGAAAGAAAGGAGGCGGAAACAGCCTATGAGACCCTGATGAGCCAGGTAAGCGATGTTTTGCCTAAACTTTCATCTTTTATAGACAGCAGCGAAGAAGAGGCAAAATTCCAGAAAGAAATTGAGCTTTTTAAGCGCCTGCGTCAGTTTGGTGAGCAGCTTCCGTTTGAGCAGCGCGCAAAATTCCTTGCCGGCAGGGTACGTCTTTTGCTTGATTACATAATTGCCCGGCTTTCCGGCAGGCCAGGGCTTTTAAGAACGGCTTCTGAAGTCCGTAGGCAGAACAATATTCAGGAAAAGGATATGCAGATTGCAATAAACGGAAATAACCGCAGGGATATTATAAACGTCCTTAAGGATATGGAAAATCTTACCTTTTATCTTGAGGATAAGAACCTTTCTAAAGCGCTTATCGTTGTTGCAGAGGAAGTTGTGGATAAGCTTTCCTAAATAGCCCGAATTTCGAGTTTTTTTGCAAATTCTGAAAGAACGCTCTCGGCAGATTTCCAATTTGCTCAGATGGATTTGGCTCGAATTCGGGTGCTTCGCACTTTAATTAATTCAATCGCCAAAAATCTTCACAAATTGTAAATC
>OLGV01000015.1_pt1 | contig 72843 bp, 141 predicted proteins | sample 1605761 | NCBI WGS metagenome assembly OLGV01 (sample SAMN03283245) | human gut metagenome | biome: human-associated habitat; material: feces | host: Homo sapiens | place: Peru | collected 2012
GTTCCGGCTGTCGACGGAAAGGACGCCCATTTTGCGATAGCGGAGGAACAGTTCGTTTTCCTCGGCGGTAATGTCCGCAAGGGATGCGCCCGCTTTGACCTTCCGCAGCAGCGGGAGCAGCTCGGAAACAACGTCCTCTTTGCGAACGACGTTCGCCGCGTCGCGGTTCAAGTCCGGGACCGGATCCGCGGTCAGGGTCTGATTCCGCCGGCGCGTATGGCAAAAATCCGCTTCAATCTATAATCAGTTCTGAAAAAAACAAAAAGAAGGGGAAAAATCCACTATGCTGAAGAAAATAATGTTGACACTTCTCATCGGAGCCGTGATGTTCGGCGCCGGGAAGGGCTTCGGTTTCGCCATCGAGCTGGCGCTCGTCTGCGCGGCCGTCATCGCCCTCCTGGTTTTCACGGCGGCGCTGTTCAGTAAGACCGCGAAGTACACCCTGAAGGGCGGCATCCGGAAGATCGAGAACGCGGCGCAGCTCGCGAACGCGGTCGAAATCCTCGAGGAGAAGAACTCGGAGATGTCCGACGAGTACTTCAAGGTCTCCGTCGCGCTGAAGCGCCTTGACGGGCAGATCGGGCATTGGACAAAGAAGGCCGCGGTCAAGAAGGACGGCACCGACATAAAGAAGGCGTTGGAGGACGGCGTCAAAAAGCTCGAGGCGGCTAAGGCGAAGCTGTCCGCCCTCAAGGACCGCATGCACATAAGCCTGGCGGAGCACAAGTCCAAGGTCGAAGTGCTTAAGACGAAGCTCCTGGAGCTGGAGTCGCTGAAGACGGTTAACTCCTACCTGAAGGACATCAACGTGGGGACTGAGCTCGGCGACGGGATCAACGACCTGGTCGACCAGGCCCTCGCCAACGAAGAGGCCATGAACGAAGCGCTGAGCGAGTTCGAGTCGATTCCTACGACTCATACCTGAATGTTGGCGTGTTAAAAGGACATCTAGACAGTGTTTATCACATTGTCTAGATGTCCTACGGTTTTTAGAAATCGGATTGAGAGAACGGAAATGAAAAACTGGAAAAACGACAGGAAACCAGAAAATAACGAACTCAGAATGAAGGCTTTCTTTGAATGTGAGACGCCATATAAATATAAAATCCAGGTTTCGACGTTCGGGTTCAGGCCGGCTCTCTGGATAACAGATCGGTATTTCATGTATTCATTTGTATGTAGAAGCAGGATTCTAAGCTGGTTCTTTTCGTCCAATACGCTGGATATACTTGGACCATTATTTCTTATATTAGGCCTCATTGGTGGTGAGATTTTTATCATGAGTGGTTTTATTTACGGGGGTTTTGGCCTGGCATGTGTGCTATCAGCGGTACAGTGTTGTACTTTGTCGTTTACAGTGCATACATCGCAGTTTATAGCTGGCTGCAGAGGACTGATTGCCGTCTGGCAGAATTTGCGAAGAAGAATAAGCTGAAGTACGAGTCCGTGATTTGAAAATTAAAGAGATTGATTAAGGGAAACGCTCTACGATACAAAACACAAACTCGCCGGTGTTAGACCGAAGCGGCCGGAGGGCGTGCCGCGGCGAAAACGGAAATCCAGACATGGTTGAATACATGTGCGAGAAATTTTATCTGACTGTCAACATGGATGCTGGAAAATTCCCGGCGGAATGGGGGTTGTCCGTCGTCTATTCAACGCCGGATTTCATCATAAACGGCATGCCAGTACCGCCTATCTCCGTTTTCTTCCAGGCAGAAAATCCATGCGCCGAATTCAAGCGGTATATAAAATACTGGACTGCCATCGGGATAAAGGTGTATGCGGACATGTCGTTCGGGGAAGTCCGTTCGGTGTTCGCGCGCATATTCAAGTCATACCTTGAAAAAGGCGTGTTTCATTGGTCTTCTAAGCGGTTTTCCGGCGACAGATACGGGACAGAGGCGCGCAGGATATGCGGGCTTGGCGGACAGGACATGGTCAGCGGGATCCGCTCGATGACCGACGACGAACTCGCCAGGCTGGATCTGGCCGCGGCGCTTCTGGGCGTCGCCGGCTGATTGCCAAGTTTCAAGCGTATGGAAAATCCCTATATGAGGCGTCCTCGGCAGGGGCTGGCCCCGTGGCGAAAACTGAAATCCTGGCATAGTTTACGACATGAAGAAGTTTACGCATGAAATGTTCGAACGCATAAGTCTGGATCCAGACGGCTGGTTTATATGTATGATCACCCATGACCAAGGCCTTCAGACAAAGCAGGGAGATCTGCAATTGGAGATTCCGGCGAAAATCGCGCCTATGGCCTCCGCCGGAGTACCATTGTGTCTGTATTTCATGCGCGTCAACGCAGTTAAACCATGCGATTTCGAGCCAGACAAAGGTCCGTCGTGGTTCGTAAAGACAAGCCTGGGCTGGGCATGGGTATTCGAAAACCATCAGAATCCAATCGTATCATCCAGATCCGATGCCGTGGATTTCGTATACCACAAGATAGAGTCGCTGTTCGGAAAATACGACGCCCGGAACATCGCGCAGATGGTTGATTTGAACCTTTCAGTTCACGGCATTCTGCCGTGAACGCTGGACGGATTCAACGCTTTCGCCTGTCAACGCGGAGGTTGGCTGATCCGCGGCGAATCCCCGAATCCAAGCATGGTTAACGACATGAAGAAGTCTATGCATGAAATGTTCGAACGCATGCGCTTGGATCCGGACGGCTGGTTCCTGTGCGCATTTTCCAATATCCGGGATTATCAATTGAAGCCGAGGGATCTACGCCTGGATATTCCGTTGAAAATCCCGTCTGGCGAAGTATTGTTTAATCTGTATTTTATGAGAGTCAATATGGCAGAACCATGCCATTTCTGCTCCGACAAAGGTCCATTGTGGTTGATAAAGACCGATCAGGGCTATAAATGGCTCGTATTCGAAAATGAATGCCCGAACCCAGTCGTATCGTCCAGGTCCGATGCTCTGGATTTCGTATACCGCATGCTGAAGTCGTGCATCGGAGAACGCGACATGGGGAATATCGTGCAGATGGTCGACATGAACCTCTCCGTCGCGGGCATTCTGCCGTGAACGCCGAAACCGCGGCGAATCCCGTGTTTCCGCCATCTTTAAAGGCATGAAGCTCACCATCATACGCGGCATTCCCGGATCCGGCAAGTCAACGTTCGCGAAAGAACGGTACAACTGCCTTATCCTCGAGAACGACATGTTCCACATCCGGGACGGAGAATACCGGTGGTCCAAGTCGAAGATGGATTCCGCCGTAAAATGGTGCTTCGGCACGGCCAGGCTCGCCCTTGAATCGAGCATGGACGTCTGCGTGTCCAACACGTTCACCAAGGCGCGGTTCATAGACAGCTACCGCGACATGGCCAAGCGGATCGGAGCCGACTTCGAGGTCATACGGCTCGACGGCGATCCCAGGTGGATGAACTCGCATTTCGTACCGCCTGAAGTGCTGAAGTCCATGAAGGACGGATTCGAGCCGTATCCGGACGAAAGGATTTTCCGGTTCAAGGACGGGCTGTGGTCCGCGGCGAATCCCCAGGACTGAACCACAGTTGAAAACATGAACGACTTAAACGACAGAGAATTCCGTTCAAATCGGATCCAGCGGTTCTACGCGAACGTCAACTTCAATGAAGGGGACGTGAGAGGCCTGGCCAGGTTCGGCCTGACGTATCTGTTCAGCATGGGAATTGGGTTCTGGCGAAGCATCAGGTACGAGACCATTTCATTCCTTTACTGGGATATCGTCGATCCGGTATGCCCGATAGACCGAGGAGAGCCGTTGAAGTTCTTGGTCCCGCGGCGTGTGCTTGGTCCGTTCGTCTTCAAATTCATACAGACGAACCTGACGTGCAGGGGCGACGCGGCGTCGTTCGCCTCCGTTATATCCACGTTCATAAAGCTGAATTCCAACGGAGATCCCGGCATTCATGCCCGGTTCATGGACGAATTCAACGCGAGGTTCGAGCTTGAAACCGCTGTCAAGGGAATCGAATGCGGAAACGTCCCCGCGGCGAATTGTCCGTAAAAGCCAGTATTGAAGACATGAACAAAGCGTTCTACGTATTAAGGGGCATACAGTTCTACAGCGGAGTCCGGTCGAAAATCGAGTCAGTCATCGGCCGGTGCGTGTTCAAAACGGACGGATTCCGCCACAACGGCTGGGCTGTGCCCTCGTACCAGGTGTTCGCGTATTCGGGCGACGCCGAAATGACAGAACTCAAGTCGAGAGCCGGGGCTGACTGCTTCGGCATTAGATTCATGTTTCCGGTCACGGATCCGAACGCCGCCGAATACATGAGGCGGTTCTGCGTGGCGTATTCGGATTCCGCCGCCGGAATAGTCGACAAATTCGCGGAAATCGTCTCGTCGGCGCTCAGCCTGGCCGTTCTGTCCAGCGGCGGCAACGCGGTCGACTCCGGCACGCCGCCTGAGCTCGCGGCCGCGGCTTCCAAGTCGAAATCCGAGCAGAAGGATGCCGCGTTCCGGTATATCGAAGTCTTGCGGTCCAGGCTTGACCTCGAGCTTTCGATGAGGGGGCTGTGCGGATCGTCGTTCAACGCCGTCATGGAAAAACGCAAATGATTTTCAGCATCTGCAGAAATTTCAGCGAATATTCTCCGCCCTCGGTCGAGTTCAAGCATTGTCCTCCGCCGCCTGTCGTCTTCAAAACGTCCCAGTATTACCTGAACGGCATAGAGATTCCCGCGTTTGGCGTAGCCGTGTCCGAATCCAATCCGGAAAAACAAGTCGTCATAACAAATGAGTGGAAGTTTTGCGTACATGGCATAACGATATTCCGGCTCGACGGCCGTCTTGTGTCGGCTTACCGGATGATTAACACATCCTCGATACAGGATCTTAAATCCGGATTCAGGCGCCTCCTCGGCGACCGTCTGGTCCTCGCCGCCGACTGCAATGGGGATAGTTCAAATCTAGTTCCCGAAGGGCTTGTCGGCGAAGACGGCCAAGTCGGAATCCCGAGCATAGACAGGTTCCTCGACTCGGAGTGCGACAGGCTGGATCTCGCGCTCGCCGTCGGTGGATATACGTAAGCCGTGTGTTTCCGTACGGGATTACGGCGAATTTCAAATTCATGGTATATTTTTAGATGTATGGACGAAAGATGCAGAATTCTCGTCAAGTTGTCTTACTACAAGCCGACAACTAAACCCGATCTGTGGTTCATGAGCCTGGAAAAGATGCTCTGGAACAGGATCGGCAGCGAGTTCGACATGTCTGATCTGCCGTATATCATGGTTGACGCCGTCACAGGCGATATCATCAAGCAGCCCGAAGCCGGCGAATACCTCGTTCCATGCAGAACCGGCGTCTACCGGATGATATGCAAGAGCACGGCGTGCAAGACCGAAGAACTGGCGGGAATTCAGGAGTTCTACAACGGGTTCCTGGCGGCGGACGCCGAAGACGTCGTTTCGAAATACTTGGCGTATGCGCGGTTCTGGCGGTCGCCGGCCGTCAGTTTGAATCTGTTTACGCCTGAGCGCATTCGGTGTATTTCAGACATCATCAGGCTTGAATGCGCCGTCAGGGGATTTCATGAGGAATCGGCCCCGCGGCGAAGTCCCTGCGCAGGATTACCCTTGAAAGCATGAAGACGAAGCAGAAGCGACGTGCCGAAGCCGACGACTTCTAAGGAAAGCCGCGTTTTTTCGATATGGAAACCGTAAACGAATTTCTCATACGCCTTGCCGAAAACGGATGCGGGAACGCTTATGTCGTACTCGTATCGAAGATCGCGCGGGACATTTCCGTCGGAATCGACGACTTTATGATAGATGTTCCAGCCCTGGTGTCTGGACTTGACTGCGATTTGTTCATATATTTCATGAAGGTCCGTTCCGTCGTACGCTGGTTGTCTGGAATACCTTCGCTTCCAGACACATATCAGATCAAATGCGACAAGTACAGGTGGTTTTACAGCGTAAAGTGGAAGAACTGCAACCTGGTTGACAGCCGCGCCGCGCTGTCCGAGTACCTGAACTGGAAAATGACGCAGGAGTTCGGATCTGTTTCGCAAGGACTTCTGGACACGGTCGATTTAAACCTCTCCGTCCGCGGCGTCATGCGGTGACCGGCGGCAAAGCTCGGACGTAAGGCATAATTCATACCGTGAACATCTACGATAAATTCATGACCGTCGGGGAGAATCGCAGGGCATGGGCCGTCGGTCTCGTCTACGCCGACCGCGACGCGGCCGCCGGATCGTATTTTGATTGGACGAATGTCCTCGGCGGCCTGGAGGGCATGCCGCTCCTCGGAATCGCCGAAATTCTGTCGCAGACTGACCATAGGGCGCGGACGTTTGCGGGGGCACCGGTCCGGACGTTCGACGTCCGTCTGTCGAACGGTCGCGACTATCGTGATTTCCTGTATATGCAGAACGAGAACCGCAGGTGGAAGGTGCTGGTCTCGCCGGACGGCGTCGGGAAGATCGCGTATTCGGCCAGCGAGATGCTCAGGTTTTACCGGAGCAGGGTAATCAACCGCCATTGGTCGAAAGATGTCGCCGACTCGGTCGAGATCATCGGCGCGCAGCTCGCCGTTCTCGGAATCAAATGACCTGCGGCGAAGCCGCGTGGTTTCATACGATAAAAGCAGAGGAACTTGATGAAATACGAGAACAAGATGGAGTACGAGTCACGGTTTGAAACGTAGAAGCGGCTTGCGGACCTGTGGATGAAGTGCGACACATGGGAGGAGTTTAGCTTGAAGGCTTGGTGCGACATCCCAGAGGCGTACAGGCGCGACCTCCGCACGTGCAGGCTGTACTGGTTTAAGAAAACCCACTCAATCGCGTACATGCTTTCGCTGCTGGGGATGCTGTTCGGATCTGGGGCGGTATTCGGATTCGCGTTCCTCTGCGCTTCTGGTTTTTCGGCCAGTCCGCAGTCTTCTGTATTGGTTGGGTTTTTCGGATCCATGATCGCGTTTCTGGTGCACGTATTCATGCACTGGGATTTCATGTCAACCCTCGAGTGGTATGAAACATGGCGTCCGATGGAATACTGACGCGTCCCTTTTTGATTTTACCGTAACATACGCCGATTCGCGGCGAAGTCCCGGTTTCGTCCATCGTTCAATGCATGGATTTCAGAAAATACCAGAACAGCCTGCTCCTGCAGTCTGTCGGCAAACACGATACGGCCGGTCTATACATGGTGCAGGTCATTGATTACTTCATCTACAGGCTGGAAAACGGTTTTACTGTTGAGGTGCCGAAATCGATGACTGAACGCATGCGGACGCTGTGCGTCGTCGCCATGCGGATCACGCAGGTTCTCCGCATAGCCGACGACTGCTTCGTATGCGAATGCGAGAACGGCAACTGGTATCTCGACCAGAGCTGGAATCCGGAGAACGGCTACATGATGTGCGCGGATCCGTCCGCGGCGGCCGAGTTCGTCAAGTCGAGACTTCCGGCATTCGGGGAGATCGGGCCGAATCCGCGCGCCGCCGATTTCATCGACCTCGGTCTGGTCTTGAACTGGTGAGACGCCCAGCGGCGAATTCAGGAATCCGGTCATCGTTTAACGCATGCACATGATCATCGTCAAGAAAATCCATCCGGACGAAATATGCGGTTTCTGGAAGTTCCAGCATGTGTATTCGACGTCGCCGATCTCGGTCGGGTACGGCGGGTTTGTTCCGCCGTATACGGTCGCGCTGTACGGCGACTGCGATGGATCGCGCCATGACGTAAAGCGGCGCCAGTGGCTCAGGTCGATGATCGCGCACGGTCAGGCGTTCGTCTACGTTTCGGCCGACAGCCTTCTGTCGTGGTTTCGTTCGGATCTGTACATGGAGCTCGTCCGGCTCGCGTGCGGCCGGATGTCTTCGCGCGCCGTCGCCGCCGAAGTCGACGGCCAATGCCGGCGGATGGATCTGGCGCTGTCCCTTGCCGGGCTTTCCGACGGGTGATTTTTTCGCATGCCGGGCGTACCGGAAAATCTTTTCCGCGGTATAATTTAATAGTTCTTTGAAATTCGGCGCGTTTGGGAATGTCCGCCGGCGCATGGAGCGGACATTGATAAAAGACTTGATCGGTTTACTTGTTTCGATCTATGGTCTCCAGTCTTCCGCGGTCGGTGGTTTGCCGCGTTTTAGAAGAGACCGCGTTTTTCCAGTCCCATCGTCTAACGGTTCAGGACACGGGCTTTTCATGCCTGTAATATGGGTTCGACTCCCGTTGGGACTGCCATTTAACATAATTGGAAGCGTATGTTAATTGGTAAACAGCCGATCTTGAAAATCGGTGGGGTTAACGCCCTTACAGGTTCGATTCCTGTCGCTTCCGCCATTTTAGCCTCGATAATACAAAGGACAGTATGCCGGACTTCCATTCCGGATATGCGGTTTCGAGATCCGCTCGGGGCTCCATTAGTTTTCCTGCCCGGATGCATGCGGCTGTGCCGGCGGTCTCTAAAACCGCAAGCCCTCTGAAGGCGATGGATTGGGTTCGACTCCCAACCGGGCAACCAATCTGAAATCCGGGCCGCCGCGGCGAATCGTCCGGTTAGACTACAGTTGAATGCATGACCATATCTGACTACAGAGAATCATGTTCTGGACCGGTTCGGATGTTCTACGCGAACATCAATTTCAGCGAAAGGAATATGGAATATCTCACCAAATTCGGCATGATGCATCTGTTCAGCATGCCCGTTCCGTTCTGGAGAGGCGGACGGGATTTTGTTTCCGTTTTGTACTGGGAAATTCCAGAGCCAGTCAGTCTGATGGATCACGGAAAACCGTTTTTCATTCCACAGTTCGTAAGTCCGTCTCTTTTCAAATTAATAGAGACAAATATCGCGTATGCTGAAAACAGGGCGGAGTTCATTGAGAGGGTGTCCAAGGTCGTGAAACGGTCTTTAACCCTGGATTCTCGGACCCGGATCCGGTTCATGGACGAATTCACTGCGAGGGTCGAGCTTGAAGCTGCGATTAAGGGAATTGAACACTGAAACGCGCCCAGCGGCGAATATCCCTGAACGCATATGATTTTAATTGTTTGTTTGTTTGTTTGTTTGTTTGTTTGTTTGTTTGTTTGTTTGTTTGGAGAGTCCGGCTGGCCAACGGGTGTCAGTCGGACTTTTTTAACGGCCGGGCATCCGCGGCGAATTCAGGAATCCGGCCATTGTTCAACATATGAATCAACTTGACAGACTCATGCGAGTGAACGACGGAGACAAGGCGTACATCGTCGCGTGCACCAAGCTGAACAGCTGGATGTATAAGAACTTTACCTGGATCAAGTCATTGAATTTCTTTCCATATTTCGGAATTACGGAGATAAAGGACGTCAGTTACTATCAGATGTGGGAATGTGACACATTCAAGATCGACTACAAATACGCCGGCATGAACCACGGAAGTTATTTCCTCGCCACGCAGATCAGTAAAGACAATTTCAGGTTTCATTTCTGTCCTCCGTACATCGGCGTGGCGTATTCTGGGCGCGAGGCCGTGCAGAAATACGCCGTCGAATGCCGGACAATGTACGCCGCGAAGTACGTAAGGCAGGTGAAGGAGATACTGGACCTGCAGCTGTCGGTGCTCGGCATGCAATAATGACTCGAAAACAGGAAAAGATCCCATGGTGAAGTTTCCCGGCACACGAAAAATATACTATATCCTGGCCAATCCATTACGCAAAGACCTGGAGAAGGTATGTGCATCCCTGTGCACGCACGGGTTCAGGACTGTCTTTTCATGGTCGGACGCGGAGTATCCCGAGTACAAGCACAGGCTCGTGGAGTTTTCCGGGGTTGTTCTGTCGTATGACCCGGACGGCGCGGAATTCGAATTCATACGGGAAGGGAGGCACGTCATCCCCGTTCCAGTCGGCATCTACGCCATATACACAGACGCCGTCGCGGCGATCGCGTATTCACTCGAGGAGACCCGGGCGCAGCTGGAAGTCCTTTTCACGTACTTGGCGGAATCCGACGTCAAGATCAGGCGGCTGGTGGATCCAGATGCCGAATTCGGCGACGCCGACCGGAAGTTCGTTGATTCGATGCTGGCCAGGTTCGATCTGGACGCGGTGATAAACGGCACGTGCTGAAAGCCCGCGGCGAAGATAGAAGTCCAGACATCATTGAACATATGAACATCTACGAGAAATTCAAGCAGGTCGGCCGCTGCCGCCGCGCGTGGTTCGTCGAGCTTTCGATTGCAGCCAAACCGGGTCAGACAGACGTCGTCCGTCTTCCTAAACGCGGGGTCGTTCCGAGGATAATGGAAATTCTCAGCACAGAAGAACATGAAGTTAACGGATATCATGTATTCACGCTCAGGCTAGCCGGCGGGTACAAGCTCGTAGATGCTGTCAAATTCAGGCGGACAAACTCGAAGTTTCATCAGGTCAGGTCTGCCGGCGTCGTCGCGTATTCGATAGACGACGTCGTCAGGTACCTGAACTACATATACTATTATGGGCTTTCTCAGGAAGAATTCGAAATACTGGATCTCACGCTCACATTATGGGGAATACCGGGACTAAAAAGAAAGAAACGACCCGTACAGAACATCGGGGATCATTGACGAATTCCTGGACGAGGGAGTCGAAGCACGGCTCGCGGTCCTCGATGTCCGGTTTGCCGTCATCGGAATATCCTGAACCCCGCGGCGAAATACCCGTTCCGGCCATGGTTGAACGCATGGACTTCAAGAGCTATATGATGGACATGTGCGCCAGGAACGCGTCGAGGACCGGGCTGCTGAACGGCGTATACGCGGTCTCGTTGCACAGTTTTCCGAGGAATTTCACGGCCGGCTTCGACATCGAGCTTCCCGGATGCAGACATCCGGCATACGCCTGCTGTGCCCGGATCGACAGGATAACCAATATGGGAAACAAGACGTTCGCGTGCCACGGCCGCGACGGCATCTGGGTATACAACTCGGAGCTGTTCGACGGCAGTGCGTCCCTTATCTGCGACGCGCTGGCGCCTGCCCTTGAATTCATCAGGGCGGGACTTCCAAAATACGAACCGGAAAACATCCTGGATCTCATGGACTTCGTCGAAATCCGGCTTCTGATGAACTGGAGCTGAGCGGTTCGGTCTGGAAACCTCCAGATGTGAATTTATGAATTTCCATCAAGGTTGAATGCATGGACTTTACGGCATATCAAATTGGCATCCTGCAGAGGTATTTGAACAAACAGATCGGCGGCGACGTTTATATTGTAAAGTTGGACATGCAGAATTTTTCGTTTTATTCAGATATCGTAATCAAACTTCCGCATGAATTAACCGGCATTTCACGCAGGCCGGATGTATATTTATATCGGATCGATTCTATTAAAATTAAAAATAGAAAGAATTATGATAGGTCGTATTTCTGTGAAAGTAAATTTTTTCGATGGTATTTTTCGAAAGACTGCGACAATTTGAAATCTCATATGCTATGCGATTCGCCGAAGGCGGCAGCCGAGTATGTCAGGTATGCGCTTTCCAATAATTGGAAGTTCAAGGGGGAGACACTTGACGCGCTCGTGGATTTCTTCGATTTGGAGGTGAACGTCAGATGGTGAAAGACGCTGGCCGGTTCAAATGAGCCCCCGCGGCGAATTCAGGACTTTCCATCAGGATTGAATGCATGGATTTTATGGCATATCAAATCGGCGTCATATAGAGGCATCTGAACAAACGGATCAACGGCGGCGTCTATGTCGTATCAGTTGACGTCCAGAGAGTTCCGGGCTATTCTGATATAGTAATCAGGCTTCCATATAGACAGCTCGTCGCATCATGCGAGCTATACGTGCATTTGTACTCCATCGATTCGGTTAAACGCTGGAAGAAGTGCGGAGGCAGATATCTATGCGAAGGCAAGAACATACGGTGGTATTTTCGAGGGACGCGCGAACTTCTGAAATACAACATGCTGTGCGATTCGCCCGAGGCGGCCGCCGAGTACGTCAGATATTCGCTTTCGAACAATTGGAAGCTCAGCGGGGAGGACCTGGACGCGCTTGTGGATTTCTTCGATCTGGAGGCAAACGTCAGATGGTGAAAGACGACGGCAGACTGAACACGGAAACGGTATTTTACATGGTCATGCAGGACGAAAGACTGCCGGATCCGCCCGGATTCAAGGTTTTCGACATGACCCTTACGTCCATGCGCTGCGGCAAGCTCGTCGACAGCTTTTTGCGGATTTCGGCGTTCTATCCAGGACCGGAGGGTCTGACGACGCTTATGCCCGTGCGCGACAGCCTGACGCCGCGCACGCTCGGCTACAGGATGCAGCCGGCGTGCCGTATACCGCAGTCGTGGCCTTCATGGCTGGTCGACGAAAACTGCCTGGTAGAATGGACGACTTCGCCGTCGGATCTCATGTTCAGACTGAAGGTCGCGCTTTGGGACTGGTTCCGGCTCTACGGAGAGTTCGACGGATTCTACAATGAGCAGACGTTCGCGAAGCAGGTGGTCATGCCTTCGCTGGAGCGCCTCGACGTCGAGCTTTCCGTCCGTGGTTTTAAGTAAGGCCTGCGGCGAATCCAGGGGAAAGGCGTATGATTCAGGCATGAAGATTCTCGGCGGAATTCCAAAGTCAAGGTTCTGGGTCGCCTGCTCGGGGGGTTCTGACAGCATGGCCCTCGTCGACCTGCTCCTCAGATATCCGAAAAACAGGTTTGGAATCCTGCATTTCAACCACGGCACCGAATGCTGCGGCGAGGCTGAGGATTTCGTGCGGGATTTCTGCGGAGAACACGGCATCGAGCTCGTCGTCGGGCGGGCCGGGCGCACGAGGCGGAGCGGCGAAAGCTGTGAGGAATGGTGGCGCGACATGCGGTATGCGTTCCTCGAGGCTCACGCCGACAGGCCGATTCTCATGGCGCACCACCTGAACGACGTGGCGGAGACGTGGATCATGACTTCGCTGCACGGTCGTCCGAGGCTCATCCCGTATTCGAATCCGCGGTACAGGCTCATCCGTCCGATGCTCGCGACGCCGAAGGCCGACATCGAGGAGTGGAACCGCGTCCACGGCGTGAAATGGGTGCTCGACCGCTCGAATCTCGATACCTCAATCCCGAGGAACATGGTACGGCATGAAATCATGTCCAGGGCGCTCGCAGTTAATCCCGGGTTCCTCACGACGCTGCGAAAGAAAGTCGAGGCCGAATACCAGGCTGAACGCGAGGTCTGAAATGAAAACGAGCATGTTCTATCTATACATGAGGGACTCGGACACCGATGAAGACGGCGAGGCGTTCCGGAAAATGAGCCTTGTGTTCAGGCTTCCGGGCATAGGGGATGACTGGCATCTGAACGAGATATCGATCTGGGAATATTCCGGCGATCCCGCTGAATTTGTATTCAAGAGGGCGCGGCATGGGGTATTCATTGTTCCGCCCGGTTCTTTTCCGATAAAATTTCTGCAGCGTCAATTCGCTTCGCTTGACGACGCGCGGCTGTGTATTGTAAGCATCCTCTCCTGCTGGCTGGATAGCGCGAACCATAATCTGTTCACGGATGAAACATGCGCGTACCTGGAGAAACTCGTTTCGCGGTTCGGCGAATCCATTAGGGAATTCTGCGGAAAGTGGTACGGCGGCGTGAAGCGCGAACTCGACATCTTCGACATCGGGCAGTCCGTCCGCGGACGGCACCGCCTCGCGGCCGCGGCGAATCAGTGAATCACGGCAGGATTAACGACATGATTGCTGAAACCATCGAGCGCATCGTCAAGTCCGGGTATGAAAACGCGTATGTCATGACGGTGTCGATCAACGACATTTACGGCATGGACGAAGAAGTCCGGGGAGACCTGCGGATCATGATTCCGGACTCGGTCTCCGACGCCGGATATGATCTGGTTGTCGATTTGTACAAGATCTGCAGCGTCGAACCAGGGGGAAGGGTCTACACAACGGGGGATCCATTCTGGCGCATAAGGGGGAAAAACAGCATATGGCTCATGTCAAGCCGCGACGACGAATATTTTTTGGACGTGGGTTTCGTTCCAGTGGACCGCCGCGAAACGGCAGTCAGGTTCATATCGTCGCGGTTTCTGAAAATCTGCCAGATGCCCATGTCGGCCGACGCCCTTAAATTTCTCGATATCAAGCTGTCCGTCACCGGGATTTTTCCCTGAACGACGGAAAACCCCGTGGCGAAAACGGAAACCATGTTAAAATAGAAAACGTATGAGAACAGACGAAAAGAGCAAGTTCGGCGAATTCGACGTCAGGGATCTGGTGTTCGTAGGCAGGAATCTGGATCCCAGGTATTTCAGGAAAATCTACTCGATCGAATTCAAGCCGGGAAGCGCGATGGCGAAATTCGCGTTTTCAGTCGGACGTCTTCGCCGGGACGTGTTCAAGAACCGTGAATGGACGCTCGTTTCGGGATGCCCTGTCCCGACAAGGCTGGACGACGACGGGGAGTCGCTGACCCCGGACAGCCAGAGGCTGATCAGGAACATGTTCAGCAAATGCCTCATCAACCCGGACAAGGTCAAGGACGCCGTCGCAGAGGAATGCGAGAGGATCGCGCTGGAGGCTGTTTCAGAAAAGAACCGCCTGGCGGTGAAGGCCGAGTCCCTGAAGGCGAAGGCCGAAAAGCTGATGGCGGAAGCCGAGTCCCTGCGCGGGCAGGCTGAAACGGTTTCGGCGATGGCGTCGGACGATTTCATCAAGGCGGAATCCGAAAAGGCGGATCTGGCCTTGAACATCGACGGGAAGTGAAAGGCGCAACGGCCGTGGAATACAAGCGCGAGATAATGAAAAAGCGCCGGAACGAAACGCGGAAGAGGCTGATCAAGCTGTGGGTGGAATGTTCGTCGTTCGAGGAGTTCGACCTGAAGACGGCGACGGACATCCCGGACGCGGATCGGATGGATCTGTTCGCATGCCGGCTGTATATGTTCCGCAAAAACCATCCGTTCATGTACAGTCTGATCTGGATCGCCGTCATTCCCGCGCTGACGGGCTGTTCGGGCGCTGCCATCGAGCACCTGATTTGGCTGACAACTGGGCATAATCTTGTCCAACTTGGCGTTTTGGCCGGATTTCTGCTGTACGTATTGGTATTTATGCTTCATTCGGCATATGTGGGAACCGTCATGCACGCGCTTGAATGGTATGAGAGGGAATATAGGATTGCGAAGGAATATGGGATTAACCATTGACGGCGTGGAATTTCCTGCCCGGATGCATGCGGCTGTGCCGGCGGTCTCTAAAACCGCAAGCCCTCTGAAGGCGATGGATTGGGTTCGACTCCCAACCGGGCAACCAATCTGAAATCCGGGCCGCCGCGGCGAATCGTCCGGAAACCAATAATCTTATACTTGATGGACGTACCTGAAGTAATAATGCGCATGCGCGCCGGCGAGCGGTTCTGGCTCGCGCATCTGTCCGGCGAGAACGACGGTCCGGGTTCCGGCTACGCCGGGTTCAGGCTTACGTCCAGAACGTTCATATACGTCAAGACCGCGACCGCAGAACTGGCGTACATGAAAAAGAACGGACTCGGTCGATTCGACCTTCCGCGGGGTGAACGGTATCTGGTGCGCGCCGCGTCTGAGATCGCGGCGGACGTCTCAAGGCTTGACTTGTTTTCAAACAACTACACGCTTTTCTTTTCGGCGGAGGATTTGATTAAATACGTCAGAATCATGATAGTGGCCAGTGCGCCGTTCTACACGTTCAAAGACAAGAACCTTGACGCGAAGGCCGCCGAGTTCATGCTCTGGCTGGACTGTGGGGGAATGGGATGAACGGACGCGAAATCTGCGCCAGGCTGAACTCTGGCGAGAAATACTGGATCGTGTATTCTATACTCCAGCCCTCGACTGGATCCGCCGCCGCGTGCCAGAAGAGAATGGGATGGCGTCAGTTCAAGTTCTCGAATGGAATCATCCTGCTGATTTTGGTGTCGAGCGGCGGGCGCGCCGCCGTCCTCGGCAAATCCGGCGTATGCAGATATTTAGCCGGCTGCATGGAAGCGGCGTTCATAAGCTCGGATTTCTGTACTTTCTGCCTGAACGAGAACGGAACATCGGTTTTTTCGGCGGGCCCGGCGAGCATATTCTTCGACTCTGTCGAATTCCAGAAATACGCGGTCAAATACACGCGCGGTGAAGACGAAGCCGCCGCGTTCGAACTATGGTGCGCATGCGAGGGCATTCTATGATTTCAGCCGGGAAAAGAAACCTGGATTCATACCTGAAAAACGTCGTCGCGGCCGCGGACGGACGGTTGAAGGCGTACACGATTGACGTACGTCCAGCCTGGCATGATTTGAACGATATAGTCGGGAAAAACCCGATCAACATCGAATTTCCTCCTGAGATTTCGTACGGCAAGGAGCTTTCAGTCAGAAACGTCCTGATCGTCGAAACGGCAGTGGCGACGGCCGATCCGGCGCATATAGTCTGTCAGTCGTACAGGCGCTTCGAACGCCTGCTCAAGATCAGGTATCCGGCGGGATACGGAACCGTCATAGCAGGAATCAACGGAGACGGGACGGCGGAAAAGCTCGAAACGGGTTTTTCGCTCGGATTTTCGGCGCGGGACATCAAATCGATGTTCATCAAGTACATGAACTCCGCGAAGATCGCGATGTCCATGTACGGGAATCTCTTTCCTGAAGACAGGCGCCTGTTTTCCGACGAAAACGTCCGGAAGCTGATCGAATGCCTTGACCTGAACCTTTCGCTCAACGGAATCGGCCTCGCGGCGAATTCCGGAAAAAGGACATGATTTACGGTATGAATACGTTTTCCCCGGGTATTCCAACAGGCAGAGAACTGGACTTAAAATCCGGGAAGTGCGGGTTCGAATCCCGCTCCGGGGACCATTTTGAAACTGGCAGATAACATGAACGCATACAGATATGGCCTGATGTGGAGCCTTGACCCGCTGTTGGACATGCCCTTCGTCAAGAACGGAATTGGGAAGTTCATTTCGTCCGTCATATTCAGGTCGAAGCCTTTTCAGATACGGTGCAATGTTTTCGAGCTCGCAGAGGAAATCGACCCGCCGAAGGACAAATACGTCAAGCGCCGCGTAAACGGGGTCGAGTGCGGCATCCTGCACGAAAATAAAAACAGGTACTACCTGTCATACCAGCACGTCGTGGCGATGCTCGCCCGCGGCGTCGAGGACATTCTGGATTCCGCGCGAGAGGCGTACGCCGGGGCGGACGCGCTTGTTCCGTTCGAAATCGACCTGCTGCAGGAAGGCATACTTCCGAACGCCGCCGCGGCGAATCGTCCGGCATCCGTATAATTTAAGATGCACGCCTCCGTATGACGAAGTCAGGCTGTAGCGTGAAACAGAGAAGGCTGGAAAACCGAACATGACAAAGATCGAAGTCTACGAACTGTGCGAGGAGAATCCGGAGAAGTGGGAAACGGTCGCGAAGGACTGCCTCCTCGATATGCCGACTGACGACCTGGAGGACGTGTGCAGGCGCAACGGCTGGAAACTTCCCCTGGAGTCGTACTTGTACCATTGGGACCTGCTCATGCCGCATGTCCTGGAAATGTGCGAGCGGGATCCGAAGATGTGGGAGAAAACCGTTAGGATGCTCATCGACCACATGCCGGCCGACTTCGTCGAGTACCTGTCCGAAGAACGCGGCTGGTAGCCTGCCGGGCGAAACGGCTCGAACCCGAACCGTATAATCAAGACATGAACAAAAACCTTCTCAGGGAAATGAAGCCAGTCATCGAGGAACAGTCGAAAACGCCGCCGCCCACCGGCGGCGAACAGTCCGGCGTCCGTATAATTTAAGAGACAAGCCTCCGGTAGCCCAATCGGTTAGAGCAGGCGACTCATAATCACTCGGTTGCAGGTTCGAGTCCTGCCCGGAGGACCAATTTCACGAATTGACATGAACTACGCGCTGAACATGGAACGGAACGCGGCATGACCGTACGGAGAAAAATCTACACAGGCCTGTATTCGCGCGCGGCGTATTCGCTCTTCTGGAATATAATGTATTTGTGCCGGTCGTCTGACGCGTGGCGGTTCAAGTTCAAGATCGAGGAATGCGTCCGCGAAGACAACGGCGAGACGACGGTCGTCATGTCCTTCGATGAGAAGTCTTCGCCGAAGTCCCTGATTTCAGACGCGTTCGGCGACGTCGCCATTCTGGGTATTCTCGGGATTCCCGCCGAGGACGGAGGACGCCTCAGTAATTTTTTCGCCGGGAAAAATGTTCCGGACATGGACGCGTGGCGCGGAGAGGAGAGGGATCCGGTGACGGCCGGGCTGTGGAGGGAGTTCAAAAGGGAACAGCGGAAGTACATGGACGAATACTATTCCAAGATAATATCCGCGCATGGAGACCGCGCGCGCCTTTCAAGCCTGTACTGGGAACATGCGGAGGCGCAGGACAGGATCAAGACCAAATACAGCGGAGATCTGGATTTCGAGGACTGACGTCCGCGGCGAATTCCGGAATCCGGGCATATTTAAAGCGACGGCGCCTTCCGGCCAATCCGGCGCGTCCGTCTTCCCGATTCAGAAAGGACGTTTCCATGCAGACAGAACAGCACGCGGATTTTCCGGTATACGTATTCTTCAACTACAGCACGTATTCCAGTACCCCCGTATTCCCGTCCGGCCAATCCGGATAAGCTCAGCTTGAGGCTGATGGACGCAGTTTTCAACTTTTCAGTCGAATTTTCGCCGGACAAGACGTATGTCTTCGCCATGTACAGGCTCAAGTTCAAGCCGGATTTCAAGCCGTGCGATGGAACGTATGACGGCTGGCGGTATAAAGTGGAGAAGATGGGCGACCAATACGTATTCATGGATCTACACGAGGGAATCTGGTATTGGATGTACGAAGGCGTGGAGATGCAGCCTCTCCGCGAGATATCCGACCAGAGCGTCCGCGCCCGCCTGGATCTGGAATTCGCCGTTAACGGAATCCCCGAACACCCACCGCGGCAGATTCAGGCGCGGCATCAGGATTAACCGGGATGACTTTCAGAGACTATATGGCGTACGCCGGCTCGATGATGGACAGGAAACGCGTCCCCGTGCTGTTCATCCGGCGGCCGGTCCTCGACAGTAACGGTCCGTACAGGCGCTTCAGTGAGTTTTCCATGCAGGGGTACGAGGACAAGCTCCTGGTCGTCCAGGGCGAAAGACTGTTCGGACGGGGTCCGGGCTGGTACGACGTCGAGGCCGACGGCATGCTGTACAGGATCCACATGCCGCATCCGCGCGGGGATTCGTTCAGGCAGTCTTTTTTCTGGCCGGTCTTTTCGTATGACGACATACCCTCCGCGGTCAGGTTCTGGCGCTCGCGCATGCTGGATAAGCCCGTTGCCAGGCTTTCCGGGAAGTTCAAGGATTTCGCCGACCGAGTCGAGATTTCGCTTGTCGCGAACGGAATCCTCTTACTGGAATCCCGTTCGGAAAAACAGAAAAAACTCCGCGGCGAAAAATTCCGGATACGGTATAAAATAGACAAGATTAAATCTTGTTAAAGAAGATTAAAGTTTCAATCTTCTTTTTATTGTTTCTTGTCCTGAAGACCGCGTTTGAAGGCTGCAGCGGGAACCGATATTTTAGTTTCGATTCTTTGATTATGCCTGCTAGACCTTTCCAAGACATGTAGGCTAATTCTAGTTCTTTCTTCCATTGATTCCCTAGAACCTCTACATACCTTTGCTATGAGACATCATAGCTTGGATAGATCCAGCCTTTATGAAATTTCTTATATGCTCTCCTTGCAATCTCGATACCGGCAGCGACCATGTCCGGACATGTGTCGCTACCATGTATGAAGTTGCCGATGATGCTGCTATAAGCAGCGTTGACTTCAATGAGCTCGACCCCATAGACTGAACAAAGAGTTTGAAGATGCTACTTGATAAAAGAGTATCTGAATTGGTTTCTGCAAAGCTTGTTTTTCTTTTTTGACCAAAATCTGTTTGACTTCTTGAACTTCAAGTCTTCAACTGCAAGACTTGGCGACACGCCAAGTCTTGCAGAGCTTCAAGATATGATGGTTGATCTCATAGAGCTCAAACTGGATCTTGTTCTTCGAACAAGCCTAAAGCTTCTCTAAGTCTATTGCTTCTTTGTAGATGACTTTATAATTGTCTTTTCTATCAAACTCAAGTATGCTGATTCCGAAGTAGTTAGGATTCAAGTCAATTCCCAAAATCCTATTCTGAAAAAGATTCTTGAACTGCTTCTCTTTCTCGACTGTCTTCTCGTCATATGAGATGTAGATCTTGTCTTTCTTCAGCCTGAAAGTCACAGGAAGCTTCTTCTCTTGCATCAAAACTTGAAGCTTCTGAAGAATTGCTTTTCTCTTGTCATTCAGCTTCTCGACAATCTCAAGATCAAAATGCTCATTTCGGCTTCTCTTATAGATGATTTTTTGATTCTCAACGTCAATCTTAAATAGTCTATTTCCTCTATATGGAACTTCACCTTCCGACCAAATTCCACAATTTCTCGAGTCTTTCAGCTCTTCTTTCGAAATCAAGCCTCTTTGAAATCTCTTGAACTTCCCAAAGACAACTTTCTTGTCTTTATTCAAGTTATAGATTCCACTAGCTTGCCTTGCAGCGCAATTCCTAAGATGAGAGCCTATTTGAAAAGTCTTTGCTAAGATGTTGTAAACTTCTTTGTATGAACAACCTTCTTTGTACCGGTTGAATGAAAACCTGACCATAGAAGAATAGATTCGTGAGTCTTCAGAAACCACTTTCTGAAGATCATCGGTCATCTTGATCTTATATATAATGGTCTTCATCCGTCTTTATTTATTCTTTTGCTTTGCAAATCTTTGTAATTATATAATTTTATTTACTCTAAAGTCGTACAAAAATGATAAAATATCACATGAAAATAAAATGAATTAGTTAACTTTTTAATGAAAGTTTGGTATAATTAAAGACATGAACATTGAGACAGGTTCAAGTTGAAAATTTCAGGGAAGTGTAGCTCAGCAGGTAGAGCAGTTGACTTTTAATCAACGGGTCGGGAGTTCGAGCCTCCCCACTTCCACCAGATTTCGACATGGAAGGCAAATGGAAATGCAGGTTCTGCGGAAAGGATTCGAGGACGCGCGCTGAAATGTACGGGCATCTGAAGCGCGAGCATATGCCCGGCGGATTGTACACGTGCCCATATTGCGGTCAGGGGTTCAAGACCGGATGGAAGCTCGGCGCGCATTCACTGCATTGCAGGATGCATCCTAATTTCGCCGAAAATCTGGAAACAGTCCGGAAGTCCGCCTCGCGGCGTCTGGGAATCAGGCTTTCGCAGTCACATCGCGAGAAGATATCCGAAGGCATGCGCCGGCATCTGCTCGAGCATCCGGACAGGACGCCGTATCTCCTGAACCATTCGTCGCGCGAAAGCTATCCGGAGGCGTATTTCAGGAAGGCGTTCGCGAACGAGGGGTTTCCGCCGTTTGTCCAGGATCTATATGTACGCGGGTATTTCCTGGATTTCGCGTTTGAAGGCTTACGCCTGTATGTGGAAATAGACGGCGAGCAGCATTTCACGGATCCGAGGATTTCAGCGCACGACAAAGTCCGCGCGGCGAGGCTTGCGTCTTCCGGCTGGAAATGCGCGTGCAGGATCCGGTGGTCGAGGTTCAAGCGCCTGCCGCCGATCCGGAAGTCGAAATTCATGTCCGGCCTGAAGTTGAAGATCGCGGGCTTCGCGGCGAAAATCACGGATACGGCATAATTGAAATCGTAAAGTTCAAAACCTCCGGTAGCCCAATCGGTTAGAGCAGGCGACTCATAATCGCTCGGTTGCAGGTTCGAGTCTTGCCCGGAGGACCAATCCTGGATAACAGAAGTCATGTACACAGAAGAAATAGACTGGCGTCCGAAGAAACTAGTCCCGTCAGATCTTCCGGGAAAGTTCGTGGTGTGCGTCACGCCGCCACGCTCACTTCTGCCGCCGCCGTTTGAGTTCATATTCGGGCATGAACGCTATATGAACATATTCGCGTTCAGGATTCCGAAGGAATCAAAATACGGGTACGCGGACGACGGATTCAACGTCGACTGCCGGTGTTTGAACAGGTGGATCAGGTTCTCGCAGGGTCCTGTCTACGGCAATGAAAACCGGTACATACTTACGTTCAAGGGAACGGGCTGGACATTCGAAGGATCGGTATTCAGATCGACAAAGGAAATAATCGACATGTATTTTCCGTATTATAATTCCAGGACCGTAGGCGAAGAAATGGCCGCCGCCGTCGATCTCGGGTTTGCATGCCGCGGCTGGAGCGCGTGAAATGGAAAACTATATCGATTTGTACACAAAGCTCTATTCGCCGGCGTCGACGGCGCTGTTCAGGAGGATGGAAGGCGTCACGGGCAACCAGTTCTGTGACTAGACATGCCCCGGCGTACGCCTGACGGCGGCGGATCGGCTTACGACCGGCGAATGCAAGCTCATGTTCTATACGCCCGGCGCGATTCCCCATGGGAAAAAGACGGACGCCGCGAAGGCGTGGATCCGCCTGAACCTGTCGTGGCGCAGGAGGAAATGGCAGACCGACGATTTCGGAGACGTCTCCGAAAGCGATTTCGCGTTCCTCGCCTCGTATCTCGACGGCGGACGGCTGGACTGTCCGGATTTGTCCGCAAAATGGGTGGGGCGCGAGCGGGATCCGGTCCTCGCCGAAGTGTGGAACAGCTGGATCCAGGAACGGTTCAAGGCATGGAATCTGGGCGGGTTCATGACACGATCCGTTGAAAAAATCGGGGAATGCGTCGCCGAAGTCGATCGTAGGTTCATGAAACTCATACGCGGCCTTGATCCGGCCGAGGACTTCGAATGCCTTCCGATATCGTTCATTCAAATCGGACCTATTCAATGCGAAAAGAAATGTGGTTAGGCGACGCGGGAGGTTTCCGCTTTTCCGGAGATCTCGAGACTCTGTCAGGGCGAGCTGAGGGTTATTTCGGAGAGGACAGCATGATAGCGTGGTTCATGACGCCGTGGGGATCGCGCGTCTCGCATTTCCGCGGAAATTTCGCGGTGGTCAAATATCCGTACACGAAGCGCGACCTCTGCGTCTATGTCTCGAAATGCGTCTTCATCATGCCAGTCCGGTTCAAGACAGGCAAAATCCTGTTTCCGGACGGCTATTTCGCAAAGCATCCGCATGGAAGCGCGAGCCGGTTCGAATACATCGCGAAGGACGATTCGGAGCTGGCCAGGGTGTACGGAATGTACGTCAAGGACATGACGAAGGACGCTGCTCTGGCCGAAAACGCTTCCGCGTTCGTCGACGCGGCCATGTCGGTGCGGGGATTTTCTGGTCCCGCCGCCGAGGCGCCGGACCTGGTCGGATTCGAAAAATGGACATGAGCGTCCGCGGCGAATTCCGGAATCCGGCCACAATGCATAAGCAAGGAGACATGGTATGGACAACGACAACGATATCGGCGGGCGACTCGAGTTCGGACAGACCACGCGCATGAACGCGGTCCTGAACGTCTTCAGACATATCCAGGCCGTATGCGCCGAGGCGGCGCCGGACGCGGAATTCTCGATCAACAAGGCAGTTTTTTCGGACAGGCTTACGTCGATTAAGTTCAAGTGCGAATGCGCCGTCGACGGAAGCGCGAAGTTCGACGCGTTCAACCGCGCGAAGACGTACGCGGCGGAACTGTCGCAGTGGCTGTTCGGAGAGGCCGTCGACGTCGGCGTCTTTTCCGGAAACGAAAACAAGCGGCCGTATTTCGAGATAACGGCGTCGTTCATCTGATTCCTGGAAAGATATGGACAAAGCGAACGCAGTCTAGTCAGGCGAGGATTCGTGGATCTGCGGTTCGGAAACCGTCGTTCTGGCGAAAGTTCATTCCGTCGCCGTGTCGAAATTTCCGAAACTCATCAGGTCGAAGTACGATTTCATAATCGATCCGCCCCCTGCGCTGTTTGGAACCACCGGGCAGATGCCGAAGATATCGCTCGCCCTGGTCGCGCTGATAGGCGAATTCTAGTATCATAACATCCAGCGGGTCAGGCATTTGTCCAGCGGAATTATCGAAAGCGTAAACATGTATTTGAACTCCATTCAGTTTATACGTTCGGCCGCCGAGATCTCAGACATGTACGTTCGATATCTCAGAATGCTCAAAGACGACGGACCTAAACCGTCAGCGTGGCTGAGCGCGGTGATAAGCAAACGGAAACCGATTCTGACGTGGTATGATAATATAAATCTGGAGCAGAAAAACGTCGACGCGTTCGCCGCGTGGATGGAAATCCAGTGCACGGTCCTCGGCGTCGACTTCGGAGACGACAAGGCCTGGATCAAGGAGAAGACCTGATGAAAGCCGACACGTACATATACAACTTCGCCTTAACGACATTTCCTGTGAAATCGGATTTCATATTCCGAAGCACGGATGTCGGACATTTCGCGGATCCAGTCGCGTTCGTCGAATTCCAGATGAACGAAGAACCCGGCACGCGGTTTTTCATGGACGAATCCTGCGCGCGGTTCTCCATGAACATCTTCAGGCTGAAGTTCGCGCTTCCGGAGTTTTCCGGACGAAAAAAGATCTGGGGGAGATTCCAGAAATATCCGTACAAGATATACGCTCTGGAGGATGTTTTCATAGACGATTCATTTTACAGGTTTTTCATATACCGGGGTTTCGAGCGTCTTAAAATCCCGGAGATCTCGAACCGGGATTTCAGGGACAGGCTTCGGTTGGAGCTCGACCTGTGCGGATTTCAATGACATGGAAGGCATAGAAGACATGAACGGCAACACGCAGGCGGAGCAGGTTGAAATCCAGGCAGTGATATTTCCGCCATACCAGACGCTGGCGCCCGGTTTCGACTTCGTCCTCAATCCGCCTGGTTCCCTGTTCGATACGCCGGGACAGATGCCGAAGATATCCCTTTCGCGGATAAAGTACGTACGCGACGTCGAAGTTCGGTTTATCGGATCGAATTAGCCCAGTTGGGAAGAACCGGTCGTTATAAACGACATTACCACGAGTCAGGTCTCCTGTCCGGAGGACATCGTGAAGATGTACGTCAAGTACATCTTCAACAGGAAGATGTACGTCAAGTACATCTTCAACAGGAAGATGGCGATCTCGAACCAACGGGTTTTTGGGTCGTCGTCGTTCTGGTCGACGAGCCTGTCGTCGGCCGCCTTCGTTGCGCCGACTACGAGGATTCAGGACGACGAGGACTGGAGCGACGACATCCAGATCGAACAGAAAAACGTCGACGCGTTCGCCGCGTGGGTCGACGTCCAATGCTCGGTGCTTGGGGTGGGTTTCCGATGAACGGCCTTCTAGACGATATCGCGGGCATGTCGCTTTTCGTGCTCGTGAAATACTGGCCGCCCGGCTTGTATAGACAATGTGATCCGACGGATTCAACCAGCCTGCATGTTCCGTTCGAGTTCCTGTATGAATCCGACGAATACGGCACGGCGTATCTTCCGGCCATCTGTGTCAGGCGTTTCGTCTTCGCGTCCGTCGGTCTTGAAGAGTGCGGCGGTGGGTTGACGGACAGACGGTATTTCTATACGCTGGTCAAGCATGAATCCGGATCCGAGCGCCTGATGTCGTACGTCCAGGACGGAAAGACGTGTTTCATAAACGCGGGTTTCATACGATCCGCGGACGAAATCCTCGCTTTGTATACGGAAATCGTCTCCAGGAACTTGATGTCCGCCCCGGACGCCCTGTTTTCGCGTCAGGGGCGCGGAATCTTCTCCAGATGGAACATCGAGAGGATTTCGGACTTCATCGGAATACAGGCCGCGGTCCTTGGGCTGTAATCCGCGGCGAAGTCCGGAATCCCGCCAGAATTAAACATGTTTGAAAAAAAACCATAAAGGAGAAACGAATGACGACCGCAGAACTTGACATCTTCCTGGAAGACGATCCGAACCCCGTCGAATGGTATGAGATCAGCCATGACGGCTATCTGTCGGCGGAAGGTGGGTTCCTTGATTTCCTGAAGACTTTCCTTATCGAGAACCCGAATCCGCCCAAGACCGTCGCTGAGTTCGTCAAGCTCATGGCATGCCCGCCCGACGGCGGCTGGTGCTGGCTGCGCATCGATGCGTCCAGCTCTGACAAGTTCGGCAACTGGAATCCCGGACCGTACACGACGGCCGCCGACGGCGGCTGGAAGACCTCGACCGGATATTCGTACCGGGTCCGCCTCCGCGCCGGGAAGTGGGAAATCGACTGCAACCGCTTCCATAACCTGGACTTCCAGAAAAACATGAAGCGGATTCAGAAAAAGGGCGTGAAGGTCGCGAAGTCCGGGATTCAGGCCCTCAACGGAAATCCGTACAGGCCGGTGGTCGACGCCATCTACAAGGACTGCGTCAACCTGCTGTGCATGCACAGCGGCGAGATCTATGCGTTCGCCGACGAAATCCTCAAGGCCGCCCGCGGCAAAAAGCCGAAGTCCGGTAAAATTAAAAGCGCCAGCAAAAACCAATGACGCAAAGGAAAACCAGAAGATGACAATCACGTTCGACGGACGCAAGGACGAAATCATGAAGTTCATGGCGGCCATGTATAATGCCGGCTACGACGGTTCCGCCAAGGCCGCTCCGGAAAGCGCCGAAAAGCCGAAGGCGAAGCGCTTGCCTGACCGCCGGCGCAAGACGAACGGGACTACCGACAAGGCGATGAAGATGATCGGCGAGAAGACCGGCACGAAGTTCGTTGTCAACGCGGCGGAGATGCGTGAGATGTTGGATTCCAAAATCAAAGAAATCGAGTATATGAAAGACGCTCCGCTTGACGGCTGTTTCGAGCATCAGGAGACAAACGGCAATAAGCTATGTGCCAAGTTGGATTTCTATGAGTTCGCTAAACGCATCCTTCGCGGCGATGCGGTAAAGAAGCAGAAATGAACTACAAAATAACAGAGTCAGATGTTAAAAACATCAAGTATGCAATTTCCGCGATAGAGGCAGAGACTGGCGACGCTTTCGCAGAAGACGAATGTAACGGGAGAAGGTGTTTCAAACACTGCTTAGAGCGAAACGCTTGCCTTCTTCGCGCAAAGCTCGTACTTGGAAGGATCGTAGCTAAAGCGACAAGGGTAAAAGAAGTCGCGGAATGAGCGAAATGAGCAACGAAAAGAAAGGATAGACCAGATGGGCAGATTCGACATGGCGTTTTCATTCGCCGCGCTTGTCCTGATGGGGGTGGCGATTGCATGCCTCTGCAAGATAGCTGAATACAGAAGCCAGGCGAAATTCGCGACCGAACGCTATGAGGAGATGAAGGATTCATGCGCGAAGATCGAACGCGACGCAGACAGGAAGATCTGGGAAACCGAGGCCAAGTGCAAGGCTGAAATCCTGAAAACGGAGCGCGATGCGGAAATCGCCGAGAAAGAGCAGGACCGGAAACACTGGCGGGAAATCGAAAAGACGCGGACTGAAATCGCCGGCAGGGACGAACAGATCCGGGCGTTGGAGGAGCGGATTGTCAAGCTGTCCAACGACGCGGTCAGGGTCATAGCCAGATACCGCGCCTAGAACCATGCCAGATAGGCCGTTCCACTGCATACCGGAACACAGACGGTCCGAACGGGCTCGGCCGGAAAAGTCATCGACCGTTCATGCGACAGCTGCGGCGGGAAAGGCAAGATTTCCAGAAAGGAAACATGCACGGCATGCGGGGGACAAGGCCATTCCGTCAGGACAAGCCCAGGCGGAATCACTTGGGTCAGAAACGTATACGGACATTCATACGCCAGCAAACCGCGGTACACGACGGTCAAGGATAATTGCAATGTATGCAAGGGCAAAGGCTGGGTGCGGAAATCCATAGACTGCGCGCGGTGCAACGGCGTAGGGCGCGTTCCGCTGGGGAAGTGATCCACACCGGAAAAAAACAGATGTTTTCCGGCGGCAAAAAGAAAAACCATGGTATAATTTATACATCTACGATGCGGGATGCACTAGTGGTTAGGTGGCCGGGCTCATAACCCGGTGTCGAAAGACTCACAGGTTCGAATCCTGTTCCCGCTACCAATTTTAATGCCGGAAATGAGCTGGGATGGTACAGCGCATGATTTGGGTTCATGAGTTCCCGAGTTCGAGTCTCGGATTTCCGACCAATTTTTTGGCGTGTACTCAACAGGTAAGAGGCGGCGCTGTTAACGACGGAGATACAGGTTCGAATCCTGTCACGCCAGCCAATTTCAGAAGATGAGATTTCCGTTCGGAACATGGGAATGCCAATACAGTGATATCATATCTATGATATGCCTGTAAGGCTCAGACCGGACGGAAAAACTGTTTCATGGAACAAAGGCCTTATCTCCGCAATATTCATGGGATTTCCGCGGCAAATAATGCGTTGAAGGCATATTTAAAGCCATGAACAACATCAGAGTCATATTGCATTCAAATGCGCGGATCGGACTCAAGGCGCGCGGCGTTATCTCGGGCGAAGGCCTGCCTCTTGACGCAATTCCGCCTTTTCGGATTTTTTCCGTGAATATCGGAAAACCGCTGGACGACGCGGATCTTCCGCGCCAGAACGGCATGAGGTTCTATTCATATCCAACCGGAGCCGTCGCCTGCATGCTTAAAGACCGGTTTGACGGTCTTCTGCACATCAGGACGTACAAAAGCCTTGAATATCTGAAGACGTATGGCGTCAATGCCCCGGATTTCGACGTGCAATGCCTGTCTGAAGACTGGGAACTGGCTGAGTACCTCAAGTTCGAATTCCGGCTCAGTCCAGACGAAGCATCCGTAATACTCGCCAGTTTGTATCTGTACGAGGCAACGAGATCCGCGGCGAAATTCGCGTTCAAGTCAGAATTTTCCGTATGACGAATCTGTACAGACTTACGTTAATCGACGATGCGTGTATAGGCATTGTTTCACCGGAGACGCGCGCCATAGTCATCAGGTTTTCCGAGAAGTTCACAGAAGGAAGCCGCGTTTCCGGCCTTCCCGTGCTTGTCGTGCAGCCGTTGAAACAAGTGACTTTCGACACTGAGAAGTATGTGACAGTAGAGCTCATGAACGGCCGCATAGTAAGGAACTGCAGGTCTGGACTTTACTCAGCGGTCGTATCGTCTGCGTCCGACATCCAGTCGTTTTATTCAGCATACCTCGACAGAAAGGCTAAATCCTTAGCCGGGAATAACCGGCAGGCGGTGTTGGATTGGCTCGACATCAGACTTTCGACGGAGGGGATCGAATGACGTCCGGATTCGAATATGTCTTCTGGTTTCAGGGAATGATCAGATCCGCCCGGAACGACGGTTGTTCGTACTGGAATCATTTTCCGACCGACTATATGCGCTGGGAGTTCGATCTGACGTTGACGAACCCGAAATACGGCCCATACATATTTTCGATGTACAGGCTCAATTTTACGCCGTTATGCGGGCCGGGCATCAAAATGCACGGCGAGCTGAGATATTCGATCGACGACGACGGCGAACACCGGAGGTTCCACGACCTGAGTCATGGGTTCTGGCTTTATGTCTACGACGGTCCGAAATCTCTCAGATTCCGGGAACTGAACAGCCGCATCTGCAGGGCCATGCTGGACCTTGAACTCTCCGTGAGGGGGATCTCCGCGGCGAAGTCCGGATCCGGATTACGATTCAAACCATGAAAGACGAAGTTCTGAAATTCCTGATCGACACCCTGATCCTGATCTTCAAGACTGCGGTTCTCGTGTTTCTGTACTGGGCCGTGTTCAGGCTGCTGTTCGGACGCTTTATGTCAGACGAAGGGCTTTTCATAATCGCCGCGCTCTGCGCGCTTTCCGTCAATCCTCCAGACAGGAGCTGATTTTTCCGAAACAACCTTCAGCCAATGCGACGAAAAATGAGACAGACTCCGTGGCTTTTCTGGTGGTGCAGGATCAACGGCGAGGAAAAAATCAGCTCGGACATCCGGATTTTGACAGATTTCGCGGACAAGGTCATGGATCTGGATATTCCAACCGCGCCCGGGGACCGGATCCGGCTGATGATGTTCAAGCTCAGGTTCAATCCCCCTAAATTCTTTCCGTATAAAGGCGTATGCCGGACGTTCAACGGCCGCGAGTATTTTCTGGAGAAACACGTCTTCGGCACGGCGTTTGTAGACGCAGACGACGGGACGTTCGCGTTGTTCTACGAAAACGGGAGTTCGTTCAACTTCCCGGAATACACATGGCCGGACGTCGGAGACCGGATCCGTCTGGAGCTGGCCGTCAGAGGCATTCCGACATGAACGGCCATGCGGCGAATTCACCCGGCAGCCTATAGTTATAATCGTATGAAAAACGAATTTAATCATGATTGTACGAAAGACGAAGTCCTGAAAGTCCTGATTAACCTCCTGATCCTGGTCTTCAAGACCGCGGTTCTTGTGTTTCTGTACTGGGCCGCGTTCCTCTTGGTGTCCGGACGCTCTCTTTCGTTCGAAGGTCTTTTCATACTCGCGGCGCTCTGCGCGCACTTCGTCAATCCGCCCGCCGGAAAATGAGGCAGACTCCATGGCTCTTCTAATGGTACAGGATCAACAATTAGAAAAAATGAAGACCATGTGGCTCATATCCAAATACTCCGTCTGGAATTTTTATACGCGCGGCAACTACCTGAAAATCGATGGGTTTGAATCTGAGCATGGCCGGATGTTCGCCGTATATGTCCTGAAATGCCGTTTCATGCATGATTCGAAAGGCGAAGACTGGTTGTTCTTTCAGGGCAGCGGCCTGCGTCCGTATACGTTCAACGTCAACGAAAAGACGACCATTTTCGAAAAAACCGAGGCGCTCGTTGAAACGTCGGACGAACTGATCCGGAAGTATGTCGACATGGCTTCGCGGAAGGTTTCCCCCGAGGCGGCCGAAGACGCTGGCGTAAAGCTCGATCTCATGCTTTCGCTGCGCGGGCTGTCCGGCCCGGCGGCGTCGGTCAGGGATCCGGCCGGGGTCGAATGTCTGGAATGCCCCGTCGCGGCGAATTGAAAACGCGCGCCAGATTTAATTCCGTATGAACGCATACCGCATCATCATCGGAAATTCTTCGCTCGAGCAGTTCATGCTGGACGTCCTGCCAGGCAGCTGGAGCATCAGGTTTTCCGAGGCATTCCTCGCAGGTACGGGCGTCAAGAAGATTCCGTCGATTGTCGTCCAGCCTGTGACGATTGTGCGGAAGACGGCGAACTACGCGCTCGTCACCCCGCGCTTCCGCCAGAACAGCCCGCTCATGACGGTGTGCCAGACCGCGTCCATGTCGTGCCTGGCGTATTCCGCCGACGAGATAACCGCGTTTTTCAAAAAGCGTTTCATAGACAGGAAAAAGTCGATGACCCCGGATGCTTCCGGGAAAATAATCGACTTCCTGAAAATCAGCCTGCTCGTGGACGGCGTGGAATGAAATTCCGGTCCGGCCTCCGCGGCGAAATCCAAATCTGAAATATAATAAAAAGTATGAAAATCATCAGCACAGTCGGCGCATGGGCGAAGTTTTTCGAACTTCGCCGGTTCATCTATCCGGATATCTGCAAGAGACTGATCCGGCTGCATGACAAGTTTCCGCGCCGCGCCGCGAACATCATGGACATTGAAGTCTCAAGCGTGTTCCCGGACGGATGCACCGAAGACGAATACATCGAATACCTGAACGGCAGGTTCGCGGATGCGTTCGACGAATTCGAACTCCGGGTCAGGAAATCCCGCTGAAGGCGCCGCGGCGAATCAAATTTTTCCGGCATATTTTAAGGCATGAGCAAAGCGTTCGACATTTCAGAATATCCATATATCTTTTCGTATGGGACTGTTCCCCGGCATCTGTATGGAAAACAGCTTACGCGGGCTGATCTGGACGTCATGAACCCGGTCCTGCGCGTTCTGGTCTACATGCCCGAAAGCAAGGTTTTCAGGTTTGAAATGAACCAGCTGAAGTTCAGGCCGGATCCGGACATCCGAAACGGCGAATTCACCGGGCATCCATATTGGCTTGGCGGGAATGGCAGGTTCATAACTTTCGAGTATTCGTTTAAGTCATACGGTTTCTACATGGGTCTGAAATCGCTGAATTTTCCAGAAATGTCCAATCCGGACTTCAGGGACAGGCTGTTCATGGAACTGGCCGTCGCGGGCGTTCCGACTGCCGCGGAGGTAATTCCGGAACAGGTATAATTTAAGATGTCGACTTCAAGCCTCCGGTAGCCCAATCGGTTAGAGCAGGCGACTCATAATCGCTCGGTTGCAGGTTCGAGTCCTGCCCGGAGGACCAATTTCACGGGGCCGTCGCACAAAGGATGTGCAGCGGATTTCTAATCCGCCCGATGCAGGTTCGAGTCCTGTCGGCCCTGCCATATTCCAGGAAAACTAAACATGCTGACGCAAATTCTGAAATTCATCTGCGCGCTCGCCGCATTGAACGCACTTCCCGCCGTTTTCGGATAGTTCGGATTCGTCGTCGCCAGCTTCATAATTCTGTACGCGATCTGGGAAATGATTAAACGATGAAACGGGGAAAAAAGACGCAGAAGGCCAAAGTACCCCTCCGCCGCAGGTACTGCCTGATGTTCGGGTACGACATCGAGAACGAAGACCTGACGGGGTATCTGGGCGACGATCTGAAGATAACGGAAAACCAGGCCGACGCCAGGAAGTTCTGGTCTGAGAACTACGACAACCAAGCAGACTTCGGAACGCCTGAGAAATGGCTGGAAATCGTGAACGAGGACCGGAAGCTGAACCACGGCTACAGGTTTCACCTGATGCGGATGCGGGAGTTCAGACCCAGGTTGGAATCCGAATCCGCGGCGAATTAAACTTTTTCGTCATTTTTTTAAAACATGAGCAACGCGCCCGGCATTTCAGGATATCCGTACGTCTTTTCGTACGGGATTTTCTACGACTCAGGATATCTACGGGGTAAACACCTTACACAGGACCAGCTGAAATTCATGAACCCCGTCATGTGTTTTTTTGTTCCGGTGTCCAGAAGCAAGGTTTTCAGGTTCGAAATGAACCAGCTTAAGTTCAGGCCGGATCCGAAGGCGCGCAGCGGCTACTTCGCCGGGCATTCCTACAGGATCGGCAGAGGTCGCAAAAGCATATTTTTTGATGTCATACTTGATTTCTTTTATTTATACAACGGCCTGAAGTCGCTGGTCTTCCCCCAGATGTCCGATCCGGACTTCAGGGACAGGCTGTTCATGGAAATGGCTGTCGCCGGCGTCGCGGCGAATCCGTAAGACGGTTTATTGTTAAAGGCATGGAAACCAAGTACGTAATCCTGTTTACGCGCCGGACTGGCGAATGCTCAGACGCGGCGGTCGAACCAGTCCTGTACGGTTCCGCGGCGGAAGTCAGGGCAGAGCTCGGACGCAAGCTCAGAAGGGCGCTCGACTCCGAGAAGGCCGCCGCCGCGAAGCTCGATCCCGAATGGGCGGACGCTCTGACGGAGGAAAACCTGAAGGACTTCGGATGGTCGTGGGACGGCGAAACGTACCTGTCGTTCGAGTCGAAGACGGCGGTTCCCGGCCAGGATTCCGAGCCCGTCCTGACATGGAAGGCCGTCGAAGTCTCGGAAATCCCCGCGGCGAATCGCGGAAGCGCCGTATAATTGAACACGTTGAAACCATCTGTCCCCGTAGCTCAATAGGAAGAGCGGATCCGTCCTAAGGATAAGGTTGCAGGTTCGACTCCTGTCGGGGATGCCATTTACGACAACCCACAAGGAGCATTCAATGGACGAAATCGGATTTGGAGCGGCGAAGACCGCGAAAAAGGAGAAGAGCGAAACTGCCGCTGTCGAGAAGGCGTGTCCCGAAAAGCGGGACGACGGCGGATGCTTCGACGGCTGCAGCGCTTCAGATCTGTGGTGGACGCTCGGTCTGATCGCGCTCACGTGCGTCGGCGTCGGGTTTGTGGCGTTTTTCACCGGGATCTCGGTCGGAAGGCAGAGACTCGTCGACGAAATCAACGCCTCGAACCTCTCGATTACGTTTTCGACCCAGCACTGCGGGGATTCGATCAAGTCCTGGGTTGAAGTCAACCCGTCCGTCGACTGATTTAACAGGAGGCTTGCACATGAAAAAAACCGAAAAATACGTCGTGACGTTCAAGCGGGGAATCCACGGCCCTGTGACGGTGGAGGCCGAAGACGCCGAGGCCGCCGTGAAGGCCGCCGTGGCGGAACAGCGCAGGACGAGCGGCGGAGACGGAATCCTCGACATGAGGCAGCCGGCTGAAATCGTGGCGTCCGTCGTCGAGGCGTGACCCGCGGCGAATCCGGATTTCCGGTCAAGGTTAAAGGCATCTGCGTAAACCCCTTCAAAAAGGATCTGATATGAAAAACATCGAAATTCTGGCTGAGGCCGTCGCCCAAATCACGAAGGCCATGTATTCCGTCGACCAGCAGGACATTCCAGACGACAAGCTCGATTCGTTCGTGAAGACGCTCGCCGACACGGTTTCGAGCGAAGGCCGCCGGAAGGCCGAAGCGCTCAGGCTCGTGCAGGAAGACGCGAACCTCGCGGACGACGAAAAGGCGGCGTCCAAAAACATCGCGAAGCTCAATGCCGACCTCGGCGTACTCGTCGAAGCCAAGGCGCGGTGCGTGAAGACATACAAGCAGGCGCTCGCGGATCTGAAGGCGTACAACACGAAAATCAAGGAGACCGAGTCCGCCCTCGCCGAGGCGCAGAACGGGTTGGACGGCATCCACGCGCGTCGCATGACCGTGTACCGCGAGTACCTGAAGGTTTCCGGCAAGCCCATTTCGGGCGGCGAAAGGGAGATCCTCTGATGGATTCTCCCGGAACGGTCGCGCCCCGGAAACGGGGCCGCCCCCGGAAACCAGTGCTCGATCCGCTCGCCACAAGGCGCGCCGCCCTGGAAAAGCACGCCGCGGGGGAATGCCTGACTCTTGACGAAATCCGCTTCGCGATGTGGGATCCTTAGAAGGCGCGGGCCCCGATGACGACGATGGGCATACAGAAGCTCCTGACGAGGACCCTCCAGAAGGTCAAGGTCCGCATGATCGCCGCAGGGTTCACGAAGGAAGACGCCTTTCCCGAAAGAACCCAGCTGGTTGAATTCTGAGCCTGGAGGGGCATAATATGCCGTATGAGGAAACTAAAATGCCCCATGCGGCTTTTTCATCTTTCGGTACGCCCGCTGCCAGATCTTTTCGTCCGCCCGCGTGTCCCGAAACGCGATTTCGCCATGGAGGGCGAGGAGTGCAGAACCCCGAGGTTCTGCATGGCGGAATCCGTCCTCGGCTGCGTGCGGGCGCTCGGGTATTCGGATCCGGGCTGCATCGGGATGAAGTTCAGGATATACGAACCGGCGGATCCCGGCTGTTCAGTCTGGGCTTCGTGTCTAGGCCGAACCGCCTCGAGGTGCCCGACGCGTCCGTCACCGGCGAAATCTGGATAACCGCGCCGTTCTGGCTGCGGGAGACCGGACTGGCCGAGATAACCGGCTATTCAGACGGTACAGGCCGTCTGGAAAACCGGTATTTCATAAAGAACGATCCCATGTTCGTGGACGACTTCAGAATAGACGTCCGCGGCGAATCCATATGAAAGGACATATTTAAAGGCATGAACGCGACAAACACCAGAGGCCAGAACCGGACGCATGGAATACGCATCCTCACCGTCGTCGACATCGAGTCGGACAAGCCCACCGTATTCGCCCGTACGGCGGAAAAGGACGAGCTTGAAACCGCCGTCCAGGAAGCCGTTTCCAGGATTATCCCCGGTGCCGACGAACGGATTACAGGCAAGATTACGGCGAGGCTCCTCGCCGGGAAGCCGGCATGGCATCTTGACGAATACTGCTTTGAATGGTACGAGGTCTGAATGGATTTCCCCCTCAGAGAATACGAGTTCGAATACAGGCTTTTCGGCAAGCCGAATACCGCGTATATTACCGGAGCGGATTCAGACGACGCGGAGAGGAAGCTCCGGGAGGAATTTTCCGGATTCGATCTGGATCCGGTCCTGAAGGGGACGCGGCTTGTCTCGAAAGAGGAGTACGAGGGCTGCGGCGAACTGGACGGAAACCATAAAATCTAAAACATGAGAACGCACATGATTACAATCGCTGAATTCTACAGCCCGTACGAAACCTGGTCGGAGCTGGTCTCGAAGATGCCGTGTGGCCGGACATACGTCATCCCGCATGTCGGGACGGTGCACGCGTTCAGGAATAAGAGAGGCCGGCGCAGCTTCAGCGTCATCGGATCGCTCGGATCCGCCGTCCTGAGCCTCGACGCGGTGCGGAGCCTGATTCTCCAGGCGTCGGCGTCGTACTATGACTGACAGCTTAACCAAAGGAGCGCAAAATGACGAACAAGACTTTTGATTCCGTTATCGAACTCTTCTCGCAGCTTAACGGCGAAACTGTGGCGAACCTGTTCCTGGACTATTTCGGCGATCAGCTCATCGACGACGGATTCGTCCAGCACATCGCCGACGAGGGGTATTCGGAGCTTCTCGATGACGACGAGGATTCAGACGAGGATTCCGACGAGGACGAGTACTGAGACTCTGCGGCGAAATCCGTTTCCGCGCCATTCTTAAAGACATGAAACCTATGTTCATACCAGCCAGGACACTGCGGGGAATCGACTGCTTCATAACCCGGGACGACGGTCCGAAGGGGCATGAGTTCAGAATCTGGATTCCGTCGGACAACGGCGTTTCGTGGATCGGCAAATTCAACGGGCGGACGGTGCCGAAGAGCGAAATCCTCGCCCAGCGCAGGATATACGCGGATGCGGCGTTCAAGGCGTTCAGGCGCTGGCATGCCGGTACCGGCCTCTTCAACCAAGACCGTATGTCGATACGGGCGAAGTTCGTGCAGTCGTTTCCGGATCTGGTCGATTTTTTCAACGAGAAATTCCCGATGCCGCTCGAGGACCTGCCCCGTTCGGTGCGGAAGGCGCTGGATTTACACGTGGGCGGCGGATATTCGCCGTTCGCCGTGAGGAGGGCTTACGACGCGCTCGTAGACGAAGGCGCCACCGCGCTGGATGAATTCGCCGAAATCTGGTCGGTCGAGCTCGCGCTAAGGGGGGCTGCCGGACCTCGTATGGTGAAAGGGACTCCCGCGGTGAATTCGGATTTTCGGCCATAGTTAAAATACGGAGAGAATCTATGAACAGATATATGAACATCCATTTTGAAGGTCCGCGCAGCTTGGCCTTTGATTTGGTATCCTTTGAATACGTCGTGTTCGAGAAGCATGCCGGCTTCAGCCAGGAAATCGCGCGGGCTTTGCACATCTGTCCCAGGATCAAATCCAGGTTTTCAGACGTCGCCGCGCTCGTTGAAAGCGTGAATGCTTCACGGCGAATTCGGAATATACTTTGCCGAAACCAACAGAACGAGCCGCTGGACGCGGCCCCCGCGGCGAATTAGGAATTCAGACCATTTTTAAAGGCATGAACGCCGGATTCAGATACGAGACGGTCTCCGAGACCGAACATGGCAAGACTTGCTTCGACCGGCTGACGGACGATATCGTCGAATTCGTCAGGGTTGGCATGCGCTTTGTCGAAACCAACCGGACCCCGCGGCAAAATCCGCGTTCCGATCATCGTTAACAGTGTAAACGTCAACCCAGTAAAAAAGGAGAAACTAAATGTTCCGTAAGTTCTACGACATGGCCGACAAGCCCTTGAAGCACGGCGTCTACTGCAACAGCAAGTGCGTCATCCCGAAGGGCGCGACCGGCGTCAAGATCGGGTTCAGGCAGAGCCATCTGAAGCGTTTCGACCAGGACAAGCAGAAGTTCGTGCCGATGAACGTCTACATCTGGAAGGGGAAGATGTACCACGCGTAAAGGCTGAATCTGGCTGATGAGGAGAAACCCGGACAGACATCTGTCTGGGTTTTCTCTGGAACTGCGTCGCGGCGAATGCGGAAATCCGGCCATTCTTAAATGCGTAAGCAATTTAACCCAAGGAGAATGACAATGGACAAAATCGAACTCATCAAGGATGTGCTCCGCAGCTACTTCGAATGCGACGACGCGGGCAATCCCAATCCCGGCTTCGACGACGACATGACGGCGCAGGACGCGCTCGACGAAATCCACGAAATCGTCGGAAGCATCTGAGGCCTGCGGCGAAAACGGAAATCCGGTCATTCTTATAAGCGTAAACATCAACCCTTAACCCAAAACCAAAAACCCAAAGGAGAATAAAGATGAGCACGAACATCAACATGCAGAACCTGGTCACGGCCGAGCAGATGGCTTCCATTCTGGAGCGCGCCGTCAAGAACGTCGTCGAAAATCCCGGCCTGAGCCGCAGCCTGCCTCCGATGATTATCCGCGGCCCGGCCGGCGTCGGCAAGTCCACCATCGTGAAGGATCTGGCCACGCGCCTCGGCATTGGGTTCGTCGACATCCGCCTTGCCCAGATGGAGCGCGTCGACGTGGCCGGCCTGCCGAGCGTCGAGAACGGCACCACCAAGTGGAATGTCCCGAACATCTGGCCGCGCGACCCCGACAGCAAGGGCATCATCTTCCTGGACGAAATCACGGCCGCCCCGGCCGATGTGCAGGTCGCGGCCTACTCCATCATCCTGGACCGCATGATCCCGAACAGCGACTACCGCATCCCTGACGGCTGGTATATCGTCGCGGCCGGCAACCGCGTGAAGGACCGCGCCGTCGCGAAGCCCATGTCGTCCGCACTTGCCAACCGTTTCGCGCACTTCGAAATCGACGTTGACCCCGAGCAGTGGGGGGCCTGGGCAATCTGCCATGACGTGCACCCCAGCGTCACGGGCTTCATCAAGTACCGGCCCATGAACCTCTTCAAGACCGACGGGCAGAACCTTGAGCAGGGCTGGCCGTCGCCCCGGTCCTGGGAACGCGTGTCGAACGTCGTCAAGCTCTTCGCGGGGGACTCCAACCTGTCGAAGATTGTGGCGGGCCTCATCGGAGATCAGGTCGCATGCGAGTTCATGGCCTTCCACAAGCTGAATTCCAAGTTCGACTCGGTCCTTGAGATGCTCACCAACCCCAAGGCGAAGATTGTCATCCCCGAGCGCGCCGACGAGCGTTATGCCATGGCCTCGGTCGTCAGCTACCTCGTCTGGAACGGCAAGGACGAAGACGACATCAAGAACCGCATCGGCGGCATGTACCGCATCACGATGGAAATGTCTTCTGACTTCTCCACGATGGTGATTAAGAACGCCATGCTCGGAAACAGCAGGATTTCCAACGCGGACGCGACGCTCATGATTGCCCGCCATGAATCCTATCCTCAGTGGAAGGCCAAGTTCGGCCACTTCAACACGCGCGGCCGCAAGTAATCGGGGGCCTGAGCAAAAAGCAATCCCTTTTCTCCAAGGGTTGGACGGGGCCGGTCAGATGACCGGCCCCGTCCTTTTTTTAGTCAGGCATCCCGTACGGATCCGGCCGGGAAACGGAATTCGCCGCGGGGGCCTGCCTGTTTTTTCCGGTGGAACCACGTCGCGGCAAATGACGGCTTTCGGCCATTCTTATAGATGTATGTTTAAGAAGCCGTCCAGATTGCCAGAAGCCAAATGCCGGCGCCGTTTTCCGTACGGGCCGTTTGTCCGGAGAAGGGGCCTGCGGCAAATCCGGAACCTGGACCATACTTAAATGCGTAAGCAATTCAACCCAACCCAAGGAGAATAAAAAATGACCAAAGCAGAAAAGAATGAGCAGGCAATCAGGGAAGCCAAGGCCGAGATGGTTGACTATCTGGCCGACCTCCGCCGGACCCTTGTGAACAGGTTCCCGTTCTCCGGCGCGGTCAGCTTCACGATGGACCTCGTGCCCGTACGCGACGTGCGGTGTGAAACGGCCTGTACAGACGGACGCAGCATCTACTTCGACATTGAATTCCTCAACAAGCTGAATTCGGACGAAGCGCTTGCCGTGTTCGCGCACGAAGTCTGGCACAATGTCATGATGCACTTCATGCGCACCGAGGATCGCGACCGCCGCCTGTTCAACATCGCGACCGACCTTGAAGTAAACCAGATTCTGGTAAGCGAGGGCATGACTCTGCCGCAGGGCTGCCTGATGCCGGACCAGTTCAACTTCAAGCCAAGCCGGTCGGCTGAGGAATACTATGACCTGCTGGTCAAGAATCAGAACCAGCTCCAGCAGCAGCTTGACCAGGAGTCCGGCGACGGCGACGAAGGAGACGAGGGGGACGAGTCCAAGCCCGGCGGCAACGAAGGCTCCAAGAAGGGCAAGTCCAAGGGAGGCCGGTGCGGCAAGGGGGCCAAGGGCTTTCGCGACAAGCACATCTACAAGGACTACGACGAAGCCTCTGACGGCGGCAACGAGCGCCGCGACCAGTTCGGGGCTGTCGGCTTCGACGATGACTTCAAGCCTGCCCTCGACGAAAAGGCCGCCGAGCAGATCCGTCAGGCCGCCGTCCAGGCCGCGCAGCAGATCGAACGCCAGCGCGGCACGATGCCCGCGCATCTCCAGCGCCTCGTCGACAAGCTCCTTACCCCCGAGATGGACTGGAAGACCATTCTGTCCCAGTTCGTCGCGAGGCACGCGGGAGGGGGCCTGAGCAATTGGAGCACGCCCAACCGCCGGTTCGCGTACAGCGGCACGTTCCTGCCCTCGCACGACGACGAAACCATCCGCCTCGTCGTCGGCATCGACACCTCCGGCTCCACCGCGAACGACATCCCCCGTTTCCTCGGCGAGCTCAAGGGCCTCTGCGAAACCTTCCCCAACTACAAGCTCACGCTCATCCAGTGCGACTGCGAGCTCCAGGACGTCAAGGAGTACGGGCCTGAAAATCCCCTCGACCTCGAGAACGAGAAGTTCGAAATCAAGGGAATGGGCGGCACGACCCTGAAGCCCATCTTCGACTACGTGGCGATGAACGATATCGAGCATGACTGCATCGTAGTGCTGACCGATGGGGAAATCGAGCACTTCAAGGCGGAAGACGCGCCCGCGGCCCCCGTGCTGTGGATGGTGACGAAGGGCGGGCCTAAGGACTTTGCCGAGTTCGGAGAAGTGCACGAGTTCGAATCGTCCAACAAGTAAGGGTTTTCTCCAAGGGTTGGCCAGGGCCGGTCATTTGACCGGCCCTGGCCTTTTTGTCGGGATGCCTGATTTCATCCGGCCTAGAAACGGAATTCGCCGCGGGGGCCTGCTCGTTTTACCGGAGTTTTCCCGGTGGAACCACGTCGCGGCGAATGCGGAATCCGGGTCATTCTTATACGCGCAGCCTGAAAGAAAAACCAATGCTTAGCACAGATGAAATCAGACTCGGCCTCTACTCGAGCAGGGCCTTCGATATTATCGACGCCCTGATCGCGACATACTGGCGCACGTCCGAGTCATACGAGGCCAAATGCACATTCAGGTGCATGAAGTTCGAGACTGCGCCAAACCGGGAGATTATCCTGAAATTCGACAGGGACAAGCCGGTCCACATTTTTCAGAGATCCGTATGGAACAAGCTCAATACCGCCATGGAAGCGCGGCAGCAGCTCGTCAAGCTGCTGAAGTACGTCGTTAAGCACAAGCTGGACGGCTCATGCTTCACGGCGCGGGAATTCACGGTCGAACGCATGGGCGACGGCGCGCTCGTCGTCGCGTCAGACGAATTCAAGACGCTGTGCGATCTTCTCTCCTCCCGCCGTTCCGGGAATCCAGAATGCGCGAAGGCGCTGATCGGCGAACCCCTGAACGAGGTAGAGGCCGGCCTTGAGACGATGAAGCGCGACGAAATCGCCAAAATCAGGCATGAAACGGCGGATCTCGTGAATAAGCTGGAACTAGACGCGCGGTTCAACGCGAAAAGAACCGCGAAGGAGTTCGATGAAAAAATCGCGGAGATGTACCAGCTCAGATCCAAAACGCTCGACAGGCTCCAGTCCGAGCTGAATGCCGAATGCATGAAAATCTACGAACGGCGGGAAGCCAGAATCAGGGAAATCGAAAAGAAATACGCGTAAGGCAGACGGCGGCAAAATCGGTTATGCGGCCATTCTTATAAACGCAAGAGACAACCAACCCACCTGGAGAAAGAAAATGCTGCCGAACACTGAAATCGGACTCGGACTCTATTCCGACCGCGCGTATAAAATCATCGACATCCTGATTTCAATCTACAAAAACGCCGGCAGGACGTCGCACTATGCCCGCTGCACGCTGAAGTGCACGAAAATCACGACAAGGCCGAACGGCGAGGTCGTTCTGAAGTTCTGCAACGACGGCGTTCCCAGCTGGATTGCGCGCTGCGCGGCCTGGAACAACATGGAAACCGCGCAGCAGGCGCGGCGCAAACTGGCCGAGATGCTGAAGTACGTCGTCACGTACAAGCTCAACGGCGGCGGCTATACCAAGGCGGCCGACCGCCAGTCATTCAAGTTCACGTACGGCAACGAACCGTTTTTCACGATTACGGCCGCCGAACTCAAGGCGCTCCGCGATCTCGTGTCCGGACGCCATCACGGGAATTCCGTGTACGCGAAGGCCCTGGTCGGGGTTCCGCGCGACGAAGTGTCTGCCGGTCTCGAGGCGGCGCGTCGCGTCGAAGCCGAGGAGTTCAGGTCGAAAATAAACGAAAAGCTCGTCCTCGCGAAAAAGAAGTGCGACGACAAGAGAGGCAAAGCACAAATCGAGCACATCCGCAAGCAGCACGAACTTTCGGCCTGGTGGGCCGCCGCCATCAAGAAATGCGAGGACGAATACGAGGCCGAATCCGCCGCAATCAAGGCCGAGCTGTCGGCGGGCCTGGCCGAACTCGAAAAGAAGTATTCGGCCGTGGCCTGATGCATGTTGACAAGGGGGGGCCGCGGCAAACGGGGAACCGGGGCCATTCTTAAATACGCGGGAAACAACCTGAAAGGAAAATTCAGAATGGACAAGTACGACTACTACAAGGCCGTCGAAGACGACTTCGCCGAGTTCATCTAGGAGAGGTGCAGTGGGTACATCGACGACGACAGGGCCTCGGATCTCTATGACGACGCGTTCGTCTCGGATTCCGTGACCGGCAACGCGTCCGGATCCCATACGTTCAGCCGGTGGAAGGCCGAGGAATGCCTCTGCCACAACTCGGATCTTCTTAAGGAAGCGCTCGACGGCACGTGTTCGGAGTACTCCGATCCGGAGACGAACGACGTAATCATCAGATGCCATGTCCTGTCCGAAGTGTCCGACAAGGTCATCGACGCGTGGAATGAGGACCATCCCGAACCCCGGGAGGACGGGGAATGACGGGGGCCTGGAAAGTGTCGGCGAAAACCGTGTATTCGGACGGACGGACAGATCTGGACGAACGGGAATTCGACGGCGAAGAAGACGCCTGGGACATGTTCGCGGACATCGCCGCGAGCGTAGACGCCGAAGTCGAACCAGACGCTGACCAGTTCGAGTACGCCGGCACGGGATTCGTCACGACCGTCCGGATTTCCGAAAGCCTGAAGCCCGCGGCGAACCCGGAATCCGGATCATCTTTATAAGTGTAAGCGTTAAACCCAAAACCAACGGAGAAAAAAATGAACTACAAAGACAACATCCACACGGGACTGTTCAGCGACCGGGCGCTCCTGATCCTCAATGCCGCCCTTGAACTGATCCGCGGCAAGTCCCAGTACAGGAAAAGAAGGCTCCTCGACATGATCGGAAAGCCCGTCCGCGCGCCGAACAACGAGATCGTGTTCAAGTGCGGCGGCGAAAAGAGCGAAAACGAATTCAGATGGTGCGGAGCGCAGGAGATGAGCGAAGCGTAGATCAAGAAGTTCGTCGCCAAGTGCATGAAGGACTTCGTCACCTGGCTCAACCGCCATCGGTATACTTTCACGTGGGCGAGGGATTCCTCGGAAAATATGTCGACGATGTTCAACAGGTTCACCGCGGACGCATCCGGCATCCAGGTCTGGGAGTACTACTTCGTGTACGACGTCATGTCCGGGCGCGACGTGCGGAAAAAGTACCCTGAAAACGTGGCGGCTGAACTCCGCGGCGTCGAGAACGACCAGATCATCACGTCGATGAACGAATGCGCCGACCGGGAAACCGAAAAGCTCGTGGCCGAGTATAAGACCAAGGACGACGACCTCGTCATGGCGTTCAACAACGGATACAGCGCCCTCGTCAAAAAGCGCAACGAGGCGCGCGCGGCGAACAGAAAGAACCTCGAGGAAAAAATCAGGGGCCTGGCAGAGAAGTTCGGACTCCGTCCGGCCATGACGAACGCCCTGGACAGCTTCTGCTGACGGAAAGAGACGGGGCCTGGGCGGTTTCCGGAAATCTGGAAACCGCCCAGGCCTAAAGGAAAACCGCGAATGGAATATCTTTCGACAATCGGATTCAGGATGTACGGCGACCGGGCCTGGGAAATCCTGCAGAGGCTCTGCGACAAAATCCGCGATTCCGGCATCACGACATCCCAGAAGCGGTACACGTGCATGTGCGTTTCGCCGTACAGGGCGCCGGACGGCGAAGTCTGCATAAAGTTCGAATACAATTCGATATGGTTCGAATACAAGTTCTACTGCACCGAATGGCCGGACCTGGACCGGAATTCAGCCAGGCAGAAGCTTGTCTCGATGTTCAGACAGGTCGTCGACTCGGTCAAGAGGGACTCGCTCGACGAAAGGCGCATAGGGGCCTTTATTTCCATGGCGGACGGTTTTCCGGACGCGCTTGTCCCGATGGCGGCGGATCTGCGCGGGGAACCGGCTGACGAAGTCCAGACCCAGCTTGAAATCGTCTACAGGAAAGAGCAGAGCCGGGTCTTCGCGCTCGCGGACATGAAACTCATGGATCTCGGTTCGTACCTGAAGTTCGGCCTCCACGGCGAATATACGGACGACGTCTTCAGGATGATCGGGCACGACGGCCTCGACGGCAATCCGCGCATAATGAAAATCGTCGACGAGATGAAGGATTCCCTGCGCGGCCTGGCCGAGAAATACGGACGTCCGACGGGGGGCCTCGCCATTGCGAGGTACGCGCCGAAGAGGATGACCGCGACGGAGGCGGTTTCCGGACTCGCGGGCGTCAAGGCGTCTTTGCCGCGGAGCGGGATTTAAGCCCCGCCGGCAAGAATCAGTTCGGCCTTCGCGCAGTCCGACTCGGTCAGGCCGAGTGAATTATCCGTCATGACGAACTTGTCGCGGAATTCGGAATCCTGAAAACCCTCCCCCGGATCGTCGTCGAACACGACGAAGTTCCGGGGCCCGTTCTTTTCGACGTACCTGCGCAGGGCCTCGACCTTCGGAACATGCCGGTCCCTGCCCAGATCCCCGAACAGATGCGCCCCCAATCGCATTCTCAGACCCGGAAGCGGATTGTAGTATCTTCCGGAACGGTGTATCCAGAATCCGCCGTCGTCGAATTTGCGCCAGTTGGACGATATCACGACCTTCGAATCCGTCCGTCCAAGGAAATCGACGAGACGCGCGAACATCTTTTCCGACATCGAGTACTTTTCCGGATCCAGCTGCCAGAATCCGCCGTCGGTCCTGGACGTCAGGACCCCGTCGTAGTCGAGCACGACCAGGTTTCCGGACCATGCATGCGGTTCGAATCTCATTTTGAAAATATACGTCTCCACGGTTCCGAATGGGGGCCAAAGTAAATATAAGATGCATGAGCACGCAGAATTATTTCAAATACGCCAATTTCAATCCCTGGAACAAGTTCATCGGAGACTGCGCGATCCGCGCGATAACGGCCGCGACGTACATGTCGTACACGGAGGTATGCCGGCGCCTGGGCGTCGCGTGGAAGACCGGACTTGGCCTTATCCGCGATTCCGGCATAGAGCTCGACGACATAAAGGAGAAGTTCGACGAATACTTCGACGTCGTCCAGGACTTCATCGACGACCAGCTGTTCGTGCCGGACGAATTCAGGGACACGTACCAGGCGAAGATGGCGGACGACATAGACGCCGAACTCGGCCTCGAGAGCCGTTCTGGAATCACGCTGGCGGAGTTCATGGAAGTCTATTCTGGGCAGGGCGTGTTCCTGGTCGGACTTACGGGAAACCCGACGGCCGCGAAGCGCGCCGCGCGCGACGGCGGGCATATAGTCGCGGTCTACCTCAACCCCGGGAAGACTCATCTCTTCCTGGACACGTGGGACAGCCATGAGATGTACGTCGACTCGTACATGCGCGTGGCGAAGCAGGTGAAGCCAGGCGATCCTAAGCGGTGCTCGAAGTATTTCGCGAACCCGCCGAAGCGCATCCCCAAGACGGGGTCGAAGCTCGCCGAGGCGCTTTCAGCCGCGCAGCTGAAGTCGTTCAAGGACAAGCTGAAGGACGGAATCGTCGACTTCTCGTACAGGAAAGTCGACGGACGCATGAGGAAGGCCGCCGGGACGCTGAAGCCGGATCTGCTTCCCGACCGAGTCAGGAACTACCGGAAGAAGACGAAGCGGCGCCTGCCGAAAGATTCGACGGCGTACTGGGATCTCGGAAAGAAGGACATCCGCTCGTTCAAGACCCGGAACCTCAAGAACTACAGGAGCCGCCCGCCGAAACCTAAGAGCGCATGATATTGACATGCGCCCGAAGCTGATGCATAAAATACTCAACGTCGCGGGATACGTCTATTCCGAGCTGTCCGAAGACGATTTCGCGTGCAGGAAGGATCTTGGCCGCGAGTTCTTCAAGTTCATGAAGTCCAAGTTCATATCGGACTCGTTCAGGAAAGTGAAGGTGTCCGACTTCATCCGGCACAAGATCATGCAGCTCGACGCCGCGAAGTTCGACGAAAAATACCGGACCGGACTTGTGACGGTGAAGAAGTCGAAGGACCAGCTGGAGTTCCTGACGACAGTCGTGACGCAGATGTTCAGGTATTCGTCGAAGAACGACGTGCTGGACTGGTGACGCCCCTGCGGCGAATTTTCCATTTTCGCCATATTTGAATATTTTCGTTTTTCACCGCCGGAGCCTTCCGCGGCGAATTTCGTTTTTTCACCATAATTCTTCTGTTACGGTTTTTCAGAAGACGGCCATGCCCCGCGCGGCGAAGGAGATTTCCGCGCCCGCTGAAAACCTGTCAGAAAAAATTTAGGAAAAACCCCAGGTCGACTATAATATGGTCATGAAACGCGTGAAAGGAACAATGACAATGAAAAACCGGAAATCAGAAGACTTCAAGTAGGTCTATGCGAAGATCTCAAAACTGGCGTGCGGCCGCAGCTGCCAGTTCGACGGCATCGGGAAGATCACGGCGTTCAAGACGAAGGCCGGCTCGCGCCGTTTCTCCGTTTCGAAATCCAAGTCGCTCGTGAACTGCGGCAATATTCCGCTCGACACCCTCCGCGAGAGCATCCGCTTCTACATAGCCAACGCCTAAATCTAAAGTAAAGGAAAAAACAATGACTTTCACAGATTTTCTGTCTGTTCTGCAGCCCATGCTCCGCGGCGAATGCGATTTTTCCGCCGGCTCCGGATTCAGGGTCCCGCGCCCCAAGAACGTCGTCTTTCAGAAAAAGCGGATCAAGCTCTGCGACAAGGACGGGCAGCCGCTCCGCGACAAGGACGGCCGCAGGATCATCAAGGAAGGCGGATATGTCACGACCGTCATGTTCGACGACGGAATCCAGACCCAGGTCGTCCAGGGCGAGCACGACGCGTTCGACCTCGAGAAGGCGGTCCTCTACGCGGTCGCCAAGCGCGTCTACGGAAAGACGGTCGAGAAGAAGGACAAGGACGGCCGCGACGTGATCGTCGTCGAGGGGGACGGGTACAACGCCATGCTCAAGAAGGTATGCTGTGCGGCCGTCGACCAGGACCAGAAGCGCGTCGACGCCGAAAAGCGCCGCGCCGCCCTGAAGGAGAAGAACAATCCTGCGCCCGTCAAGGCGAAGACCGGACGTAAGTCCGCCGAGGCGACGAAGAATGTGGATCTGTCTCAGCTCCAGCCCGCCCGGAAGACGACCCGGAAGACGGCCGTGAAGAAGGCCGCGTCCGGCTCCAGGGGGGCCTAAGCAAAACAAAACCAAACCGGAGGATTCGATGAAGGAACAGAAGAAGAAAACTGTCAAATTCTTAGTCGAAACGAAAAATCCGGACGGCACCCGCCGGTGGTATGTCGAGGAATGGGATCCGAAGATGTCCACCCGGGGGCCTAAGACAAATACGGCCGAAAAAGGAGAAGACATCTCATGATGAACGTTCTTAGACCAGACGAAATGCAGGTGCTGAAGGCTCAGCTCATCGAGCTTGACGACGATACGGTCATGCTCGCGACGTTTCAGTACCATACGGAGAAGATGGACTCGATAGAAGGCCAGAAGGTGGATCGAAGCAAAAGCCGTTACCGCTGGCTCGCCAGGGTATTCGGAAAGGCGGAATACCGCTCCGAGATCCAGCGCCTGATGCAGGACGACGTTCGAGACTCCAAGTTCAAGTGGTGGAACGACCCGAACTGGAACGGGTATATTACGATTTCCGACTGCGACTGCGCGACTGTCGCCCGGTTCATGAACATGAAGCTGAAGAAGCTCCGGGACTGGGATACCGGCCAGAAGCTCCTGGACGGCTGGCATTCCGCGACGAAGACGAAGCCGGAGGGGTACAACCATAACGCCAGGTACGAGACAGAGGGCTATACCGCTCCGGACGGTTCGATTGTCTCGCTTCGCGACCGCGACGCGCTTCTGAAGCTGAAGGGCGCGAACCTCTGGAAGGAAGTCCAGAAGAAGGGAGCCTAAGAGGGGGAATCCCGGCCATTTTGGCCGGGATTCCAGGCAGGGAAGACAATGATGGACATGGACTACATGAAGCGCCTCGCCGTCGCCGTCGACTGTACCTCGCTTGAAGAGTATGATCTCAATGTGTCGATAAACGGCATGTGGACGAAACGTTCGTGCCTGGATCCGATCTGGCGGTATTTCTGGCTGAACTCGCATCCGGCCGCCGCCTTCGCGCTGACGGCCGGAACCTAGATGTTGCTCATCCTGGCCATGTTATTCGGCATGGCGTTCAGCGTCTTCTACGGCAATCCGGTTCTGTGCGCGGTAGTCCTCGTTTTGGTAGTCTGTTTCAGCTGCGTGTTCGCGGCATGCTCCCGGCTTGAATCCCGGTTCAAGGAAGTCCGCGGGGATCTTGCAGCGGCCAGGACGCTCGCCGCGGTCAGGATGATGAAAATGCCCTACGGCGGATGTTTGTCCGCTTAAAAAGGTGAAACCATGACGAAAAACGAAAAGAACGAAATCCGGCTCCGGATCGCGACCGAGTGCGCCACTGTGGAAGAATACGACGTCAGATCCGCGCTCGAGGGCGTCTCGGCGCGCCTGCCCATCATGGACAGATTCTGGCGGTATCTGAAGTTCAAGCCGTTCTTCGACTTCACTGATTCGTTGTTCAAGAACGAATTCATCCGCGCCGCCGTGACGATTTTACTGATGTTTGGAAGTATTCTTTCAATAGGACTCGATTGCCCATACGCGGCGGTCGGAAATCTCCTGCTCGCCGGCGCGCTTCTGGTGGTCTATCTTGTGTATTCGTCGCATGAATTGACGGGAATCGCGATCCTGGCCTATCCTGAGCGCTTCAAGATGTCCAGGCGGAGTCTAGGCGGGTTCACTGTCTCGATTTCAAGCAAATGAAAAACTGAATACCGAAAATGAACGGATTTCTGATAATGCTGCTCGGCATCCTCGTCGGATGCGCGTTCATAGGACTGCTCGTCGCGTACGTATTCCTCGTCTCGTACAGCGTCGTGCTCGGAATTGTCGTACTGGCCGCGCTCGTCTGCGTCTGGGGATGGTTCGCGACCCGGCCTTGAACGGAGCGGAACATGAAGAACAGACCGCATGACATAAGACCGGCCGTGGCGGCCGGATGCTCGTCCGCCGAAGAATACGATTTGAAGACCGCGCTTCTGGGGATGACGTCTTCCTTCAAGTACTTTGACAGGTTCTGGCTGTATTTCAGGCTTGCCCCGGTGAAGAAGCGGCTCGACCGCCTTAACGTCACTTACGACAGGGTTTTCTACTCGTTCTACGTCTTGTTCTTCGTGTCCGGATTCATACTGGATCCGGATTGGTCCGCGCTCATTCCGCTTCTGGCGCTTGCGGCCGTGTTCTTCGCCGTTTCGTTCCTGTATCTGATGTACTTCGTCACGGACTGCCAGATCTCGGACGCGAAGTTCTTGGAAGGCGTTTCGTCATGAAGCCGTGTTCCCGGTCGGAGATGGTCTTTGAAACCGGTCCGTCGCCGATGGAGTACGGGGCGCGTCTGAACCGTCCGAAGCTCCTCGCTCTCGGGTCTTACCGCGGACTCGGGTTCGCCGTCCAGAACATGTCCGGCATGTTTCCCTGCGCGTACGTGGACGTATCAGGCACGTCGTTCGAGTCGTGTCCCTATCATCGTCTGGACGTCGAAGTACACGGCGGGCTGTCGTACAGCGGGAACGAAATCGCGACCGTCACTGGCGGATGGTGGCTGGGCTGGGACTACGTGCATGTCGGCGATTTGATTTTCTGCAAGGTCGTCGGCGGCAAAGGCGGATGCGCGAAGCTTTTCAACGGCGTGCAGTGCACAACCGAGAAAATCGTCGAGGACTGCGCGTCCGTGATAGACCAGCTTCTGAAAAAGGAAAAAACCGGAAAACCGGAACGCGCAGATCTGGAAGAATAAAATATTTCTGTATTTCAAGAAAGGAAATAAAAAAGCAAAATGAAGAAACTCATCATGGCCGTGGTCGTCATCGCCGCGGCGTCGCTCATGGCGTCGGTTGACGTCTACAAGTTCAAGTCCAGCATGCGGGTCTACTCGCTCGCCAAGAAGGGGTACGTCACCACTCCGTTCAACGGAGAGCTCACAATCGACTCCGACACAGGCGTCGTCACGCTGAGGGCGCTCAAGCGGAATACACAGGAGTCGTTCGAGATGACGTGCGACGAGCCGTTCGGAATCGTGTCGGGCAAGAAGGACCGGACCGGCGCCGTGCTTTTCGAGTTCGAGAGCGAGGCGTCGACGAACGGGATTCTGCCGGCGCTCCAGATCGTCCTTTCTGGCGACGGGCGCGCCAGGACGAAGACCGAGGGATGCGGTCCCTGCGGCGAGACGTCGACCTGCACGAAGATCACAAGCCTGACCGGTACTATGGTCGGCCTCTACGACTGCGGCTGCCCGAATCCGCAGCATTACGGGTACACTGGCGAATGCGTCCCGCTTGAGGAGCGCGACGAAACGCACTGCCCGATCAGAGGCACGTGGCGCGCGTCTCTTAAGACCGTCGACGGGAAGCGCTACAGGTAAGCCTGGATCAAATCCAAACACAGAGAACCCGCGGATGAAAATCCGCGGGTTTTTTTTTCGTTGTTCAATGCGGGCGCAGAAGACGATGAGCCGGGATCAGCCAACGAAAAAAAAATCAGAGACGGGAAATTTCCCGTCTCTGAACAGCACCTGGAATCACATGGACGCGAACTTCAGTACCACGCGTAATAGTAAATCACTTTTTCAGCGCTGGTGTTCGCCATCAGGTCTGAAAAGAAGTCCACGTCTTGGCGCATCCGATCCAGGTAGTAATATAAATCATCTTCGTCTTCCGACGTGTCCGCGGATTTCTTCCGGATTTCAGACTTAAGCCATTCGACCAGATCCCGCATGAAATCCGGCGTAAGGACGATTGGAACGCAATTGTCTTCGCAGTCCGGACCGATGAAGCGGTTCCGGATGAAGTCATGCAGGACGTACGCCTTCCGCCAGTACCGCAGCTCCGACTCGCTCGACTCCAGATGGTTGAACTCGCGCCTCAGGCTTTTATATTCTTCCGACCCGTAGTATTCATTGGCGAGCGCAGAGAGCTGATCCTCGGACAGCTCCGAAACTGTCTTTCCAAGGACCATGGCCTTCTGCCGTACTTTCGAGGCATGCACGGCCTCCATCACGGCCAGATATTCCGCGATCTGATTCTTCCTTTCGAAGTTCGCGCGGTCCGCGCACATGACATATTGATCCATGCCCATAAAATGGTCTCCTTTAGACGTTCTTATTGAAAGATATGATCTTTTTCCATGATTCGCCGCGGTTCACGTCCGTACGGGGAAAACGCCGACTTATTTCTTCTTACCGTCCAGGACAGTCAAGAGTCCAGGCAGCGTGTTCCCGTCAAATGTATATCAATATACGTAGCCGAAACACGGCATGTATATCCTGGCCTTGCAGAAGCCGTCTTCGACGCGCAGGTACTGATCGTCATTGAAACGGACGACGAGCACGGGCCCGTCCTCGCACTTGACCAATTCGACGTCGCAGTCCACCGAAATTCGATCCGGATCGAAGTCGAACGACGAATCCTTCGAGAAAAAACTGATTTTTACGGTTATTCATGTCCATCATTGTTTCAATCCAACGACAAATATATTATATGCCAGACGTGATTTTTCCTAAACGTGTCTTCTAAAAAAACGCGGACGGAAAAAATCCCAAGTACGATAAAATATATTTAAAAGGAAGAATCGTAGAATGTTCAGTTTTACAATGCGGCCGCCGCGCCGATGGCGGATCCGAATCGTCAGTATCTGCATATGCGCGGCGCTCTGCGGATGCCTGTCCGTTCTGCGCATCCCCGTTCCGGAACACCAGAAGTACTCGGACGAAGGCGTATGCACGAACCGGACCTGGACGGTCCCGATGCGCGAAATCACGGACAAAGCCGGCATGCGCCGCCGCGCGTATCCGACCCTGCGCATGAGGTGCGAGGCGACGGCGCACGCGGTCTCTCCGATTGACCGGTCCAAACGCGGGGAGGATCTGTACAACGAAAGACACAAGCGGTGGCTGCTGATCCCCGCCGCCGTCCTATGGCTGACCTCGCCGTTCGACGCAGTCGTCGACACGGTGTTCCTGCCATATGATCTTTCTTCGCCGGAAAAGAACGGAGAAGCCGAATAATGAAGCCGGGGGTTTTGAAGACGTGTCCGTTCTGCGGTGGCCGAGGCGAACCGGGACGCGATCCCATGCTCGGGCATTGGATCAAATGCGCGGATTGCGGCGCGGAGCTGCCGCCGGAACAAACCGAGGATTCGGCGGCGGAGAAGTGGAACAGGCGTAATTCTGACTGCGCCGAAGCCCTCATGAATCTTCTGGGATGGGTCGAGGCGTACACGTCGGACAACGGCGGACTCCGTGTCAGAGGCGGATCCGAGGCGCGCGAAGAACGCGAAAAGGCCGTGCTGGCCGCGCGGCGCGCGCTGGCGCAGGCGGAAAACGCATGAAGGAAAACACGATGAAGACGCAGATGGCGAAGCCGTTCTTGAAGTGGGCGGGCGGAAAGAGCCAGCTTATCGGGCAGCTTGAGGAGCTTTTCCCTCCGGACTTGGCCAAGTGGGACTGTTTTACGTACGTCGAGCCATTCCTCGGAGGGGGTTCGATGCTGTTCCACATGCTTGGGAAATACAAGAACATCCGGCAGGCGGTGGTCAATGACATGAACGGAAGCCTCGTCGCCTCGTACAGGGCCGTACGGGATTGCCCCGCGGATCTGATATCCAGGCTCAAACGCCTCCGCGCCGGATACCTCGCCTGCCAAGACGAGGCTGCCAGACGGGAATTCTACATGAAGATCCGAGACGCGTACAACGGGCGCGGGCCGGATCAAACCGAGACCGCCGCCCTTTTCATATTCCTCAACAAGACGTGCTTCAACGGCCTGCACAGGGTCAACTCGAAGGGACTCTTCAACGTCCCGTTCGGAAAGGCCGCGAACCCCGCAATCTGCGACGAGGAGACGATCATGGCGGACAGCGCGCTTCTGCGGAACGTCCAGATACTCAACGGCGACTTCGCGGACACGTACAGACACGTCAAAGACAGGGCGTTCTTCTACTTTGATCCGCCGTACCGCCCGCTGCCGAAGGCCGGCGGCTTCACCGCGTACCAGAAGGGCGGATTCGACGATGGACAGCAGGAACGCCTGGCCGGATTCTGCAGGACGCTCGACTCGGCCGGACACAAATGGCTTCTCTCGAACTCGGATCCCGCGAACACGGATCCCGCCGACAGGTTCTTCGACCGGATATACTCGGGGTTCGACATAAACAGAGTCCTGGCCGGACGCATGATCAACTCTGACGGAAAGGGCCGCGGAAAGGTCACGGAGCTCGCGATAAGGAACTACTGAAGAACGCCGGTCCCGGTCCGCGGCGAATCCCTGAATCGCGTCATGATTAGAAACATGTTCAAGTGCGTATACAGAAAGAAAGACGGTTCAAAGGATTTCGTCATCCTGGACAAAAAGAACCGCGAACGCGCATTCGCGCAAGCCAAGAATCTCGGCCTGATCGTTATTGAGATGCTTCCGTGCGGAAAACCGGTCAAAGTCAGGGAACAGGTGAAAAACGAGAATCCGGCAAAAAATGAAAATTCCGTGCCCAATTTGGATGAACGCGTCTTGAAGGAACGGCAGATGTCGTTTCTGATTGGACTTTTTCTGCCGTTCCTTGTAACCAACCTGGCCATGGCGATGATCTTCAAGCTGCGCGGATTCATCTGGTCCCTGGTTGGAAGTCTCATGCTGATCCCATTCGGCCTGTTCTTCGGCATGTGCTTCTATGCCGGAAACTCCATCAAATCGGGTGAAATCATGGGCGCGCTTTTATCGATCGTCGGCGCGGCGGTCGCGGGATTGATATTCCAGCTTGTGTTCAGGCTGATGAAGACGGTTGATTCCGATATGATCTGAACGTCGCTAGACAGTAATTAAAGAAAGAAAATCCGGATGTCCGGATTTTCTTTTTATAGTTCCTGTGCCAAAAAAGCAGCCTTCTTCAGAAGCTGCCTTGAATCAACGCGAGAACTGCAAATGGATTTCAGCCGACGGGCGGCTTAAAACGATTTCCGCGTAAGAGGTTCAGGAAAAATTCCCTTTGCTTTCAGGTTTTCCAGGCATTCATTGAGATATTCCGGATTATGCTCCGGGTATACGTTTCCGGGCGGATTCTTCTGATGGACGGCCGTAAAGCCGGAAACGTCATGGCCGAGGCGCTTTCCCCTGTAAGACGGACTGCGCCATATCGGATCGACCCTATACCCGCGCCTGGTCATCTCGTCCATCACCAGAACATGGAACCGGAACAGATCTGAATACGGCCGTCTGAAGACATAATCTACGACGGAGTGCCTTCTGCCCCAGCCCATGCCTCTCAACGCGCATATTTCCCTATGCTGTCCGAGAAGCTGCGCCCGCGGAAGAACCGGAATCAAATCCTGATGCCAAAGTCTCATTTCAAAAATTATATTTGAATTTTGGATTTCGCCGCGGGCGTCAAAAAAGAAGATCCGGATTTCCGGATCTTCTTTCATGCTTCACATGCCGAAAAAACGACAGCCTTCCGCAGAGGCCGCCTTTCCACAGCAGCCGCGCACCGAATCCCAGATCAAAGACCCGTCGTCGTTCGCGTACGTCGCTGAACGCCCGTCCCCGTAGTCGACGTCCGTATATCCGCATGGATTTCCCGGATTCGGCTGGATGTTCCGCGGAAGCGCCGCCAGGAACTGGTCGTTCTTCCTCCAGTACTCCTCCATGCGCCGGAAGTCGTCCTTCGCCTTCGAGTCGAGGTACAGTTTCCAGCCCGCGGCGCCGAGCGCCGTCCCTATTCCCCAGCCTGTAAGCAGGCCGCCGATTTCTCCAATCATGTCGTAGTCTCCTTTTAAATACAATATACGCGATCTGGAAAACGGCCCCCGGTTCTTTCCGGATCTCCCGGCTCAGGCCTTGTACTTCTCCAGGACTTCGTTTTCGTCCAGCCGGCACATCTTTATCGTCAGAAGGTCCTGTTGAAGACTTGCCGGACAGATATCGTCGGCCAGTTTGAAGCCCGGCCTATGCCCGAGCTGGTACTCAACCATCTTTCCCGCCGTATCCGAAGACAGATATTTCATTTCTAGAATGCTGTTCATCCTTCCGGGGCGGATCAACGCCGGGTCCAGCTTCTCGACGTGGTTGGTCGTGAACATGCAGATCGAGCCGAATCCAGAAAGAAACCCGTCCGTGACGTTCAGAAGATCGGCCAGCGACAGCCCGCCGCATTGCTGTTCCGACGCGGATTGACCTGCATGCCCGCCCGACTGCACGGATCTCGCGCATATCACGGGCTTTCCGAGAATCAGGCGGAGCGATGTCCCATACGGAATTACCGTCTTCTGCCCCAAGTCGCTCATGCTGTACGACAGGTCGAGTTCAGATGTCCGGCTCCAGATCTCCCTGGACTCCTGTATGACCTCGTTGAACATCTTCTGCTTTATATAAAGACACAGGCCTCTTCCGCGCGCGTCTTCGTACTTGTTGACTACCGTAAACGATATGACGGACAGGACGGCCGACGCAAACTTCGCCCAGATGTTCTTCAGATTGGCTATCAGCCAGACCGTTATGCCGCCCGACATGAAAAGCGGCGCCAGTGTCGCCGCCTGCGCCATGCCTCCAAGTTCGTTTTTTCCGAAAACCGCCGATATCAAATCGCCGAACGTCTGTTCCAATTTCCACCTGGTCTTTCTTTTTAAAGTCAATTATACAAACCGCACGTCCGCCTTGTTTCCGATTTCTGCCCGAAATCACTTGGATCCGGCGGCGCATTCGGCGCGTATCGCGTCTATGCGCTTCTGGAACTTCACCAGCTCGGCGTAGCATTTCCCCGACAGCTTCCCGTCGAGGCGCGCCTTCGCGACAAGCTCCTCGCCCGTCCCGTGGAAGCATCCCGCGCGCCACATCCCGTTCGAGCGCGTGTACGTCACGTATCTTCCGGACGACCATGTGTTCATGTAGACGGCGAAGTCGAAGTCTTCCATGACGACGGCGTCGCCCGTCAGGTTCGCCTTCCCCGCGACAATCGCATCGCCGCCGACCTTGACCTGGTCTCTGACCTCGGCTACGTCGTCGATCAGGGCGCAATCCGTGATTTCGGCGTTCCCCTCGACCTGCGCGGACCCCGTGACAATCGCGCGTTTCAACACCTTCGCATTTCCGCGCACGACGGCGCGGCATCCAACTTCGGCGCGACCGGAAACCTCCGCGTCGTCAAGCACGTACGCGGATCCGCTCACCAGCGCGGATCCGGAAATCCGCGCGAAGCCGTCAACGGTCGAATCATCCGACAGTCTTGCGTTTCCGGACACCACCGCTCCGCCGCCGACGTACGAGTTATCGAACAGGACGGCATTTCCCTTGACGACAGCCCCGCCGGATACGACCGAATTGTCCATCAGCCTGGCCTGGCCCATGACCACGGCGTCCTCCATGACCCATGCGTTGCCCGAAATCCTGTCCAGATCGGACACGAATCCGCCAAGGCGGCCTTTCCAGACAGGAATCCGGCCATTCTTCCCAGTGGTGAAGGGCTTCAAGGCGCGTATCCTGTATACGACGGTCTTCCCGATTTTCCGTGTTTCGCCCGTGAGCTCGTACCTGCCTGATGCGTCTTTTACGGTTGTTTTCTTCATCTCAGTCCCTTCTGCCTGAATCTGTACATGCCGGATCTGATGTCGTCCAGCAGATTTCGCCTGTTCCACGAGATTCGGACACGCGATCAGAAAGGCAGGAATCGAGCGGCGTGCCGGGAAACGTCCCTAGAAAAACCCCATGCGGCGCTGGAAAAGTCCCGGAGCTTTCTCTCTTCTCGGACATGGCCTCCAGGAGCGCGATCCGGAAATCGGGATCCATCGTGCAGCCAGAATGGAAATATCCGTCGCCTCGTGCGGCCCTGACCTAGATCAGGCCGGAAGGATAAACCTTTATACGTCCGCCGTCCCAAAAGACGGTCAGGATCGCGTCGTTTTCCACGCTCGACCATTCACACCTGAAATTCGGACCGATCCCGTCCAGATTGAAGTCGAACGACCTGACGTTGTCTCCATGCCCAAATATCCTGAATACCCTCTTCACCGCAGTCTCCTTTTAAAAATTATAAACTGGAATGGCTTTTTCTAAAACCGGGATTCCGGCAAGTTTGCCGTCTGACGTCCTGGAAAACAGATCCGGGATCATTCCCCCAGCGACTCGATCTTCACCGCGGTGACGTTCGGAAGCGCTATCCCCTCTCCCGGCGCGAAGTCTGATATACGCATTGATCCATTCCCATCGTCTGTTCCCTTCAATTTCAATTATGATCCGAATCCGGATTTCGTCGCGGATCCGGATTTGAAATTACTTTGATTTCGCGAGTTTCCCCGTATTTCGCGAACGGCTGCCCTGACGCGTCGCATGTCACGAAATAGACCTCCATCAGCGCGATGAGAGCTGAGACGAAACCCAGAATTCCGAATGACAGAATCGTGACGAGAAGCTGCACGACGCCTTTTACGGTATATCCGGCGTAGAAGTTATGAACGCCGAGACTTCCGAGGTAGATCCCCAACAGGATGAACGTCAGTCTGTCTTTTTTCCTCATATATTGTATTTTAAGCCATACGCGTTTTTTCTGAAACCGGGTTTTCTCCGGTAAATACGGCTACCGGAAAAATCCGGTAGAAGGAAAAACAAAAAATGACTGAAGTTTATCTTGGAAAGCCTCCCGCCTATATAGAAACGTGGATGAAGGATCACGCCGAACCGGCAGATCCGACGGCGGAGCCATTCTTCATGAAGGGATCTGGCAAAATCCAGATAGTGAAGAACAACACGGCTTTCGGAAAAATCCTGTGGTCAACAGATCAGACGACGTGGAACGAGATAATCGATTCGACTGAACTGACGATATCCCAGAAAACATGGTTCAAAGGCCCAGATTTCTACGCCGGAGACCGGGTCGCGTTCTCACCCGACTGGAATTCCTGCAACCACATCCTGTTCAAGGAGGGGAATATCGAAATCGGAGGTGATTTGGGTTCGTTCGGAGAAGCCGACAACTATAAATTCTACGAGCTGTTCAAGAATTCAAGCATAAGCCCGACCGGAAAGGCGTATCTTACGTCTATGTATATCGGTTCATATCCGTACGACGACATGTTCTCTGGCTGTACCGACATAACGGAAATACATCTTCCGAAGAGCCTGGAAGGCGACTACATGCTGACGATTTGCACCGGTTATCCGAATTTTGGAGCGGTGAACGCACAGGTCTTCTTTGATCTCTAAGCATATCCTGAAAACAAAAAAGACCCGGTTAAAAACCGGGTCTTTTTTTAGAATTGCTTTAACGTCAGGCGACCGGGACATTATTAATCCAGGTCCGTTCCGCGAGAGCGATCTTGGAATAGTCACTGAAACCACCAGACCATATGGGCAAATTCGACTTTTTCGACAGCTGCGCCGACGGCTGGTCGTCGTGCACGAAATACCAACTGTCAGGATCTCCGAACTGCGCTCCGTCGCCCGTTACCTGATAACCGTCCCGGATCGAAACCCAGTCGTTCCATTTTCCATTGATCCAGTTTCCGTTTCCGTCTTCCCAGTGTCCAGGCGTATATTCGCGATATCCCGTAAAATATTGATATACTAGACTGCCGGTTGAATAATCTTCAATTCTACCGCGCACTTTTACAACGTTTTTCTTTTCATCGTCGTTTTTCGGTTCTATGTATTCTCCGGTGTCGTTTACTATCCAGGTTCCATATGTGATACCAAGCTAGTAGTCTAATACCCAGCTCCAACCTTCACCACCTCCGGTTTCGGACAGATTGTCGAGACTTATATGATGATCTTCGCTGTCACTGTATACCCAGTTGTCTGTATATACGGCAGGCACCCAGATTGACGTCTTGAAATGTTCCTTTATCCAAGATTCAATATGTTCAGGTGGCTTTCCAAGATAAACTTCAGTCATTTTGTTTTTTTCCTTCTACCGGATTTTTCCGGTAGCCGTATTTACCGGAAAAAACTGGTAAAAGGAAATCCGCCGTGCGGCGGACACGACGGAAAAATATATTAAACAGTCTGGATCCGGAATGCCCCGATGGGGAAAAGACCGATCCAGACCGTCTAGTTTTCACTGGAATCACGTTCCGAAATACAGATCGTCTATATTGACAGGTTCTGTCTTTGGAACGCCCCATTCGATTGTAATCTCCGGGATTTCGTCGTCGATCTCCTCGACGGTTTTTCCGATTTCCACCATATTCTCGGAAACGAAGAACTCTCCGGGATTCAGATGCACGTCGTATGTATCCGGAAACCTGAACATCCTGTATTTCATCAGATGCAGGATGACAGGATTCGATCCGCTGTTGAGGTATCTGTATATCTGATCCGTAAGCTTTTCGGCCTTAAAAGCGTGGTCGAACCCGGCAAAGAACGGCATGGTGAATAAAACGGCGATCAGGAACGCGAAGACCTTCAGCACCGGATCCAAATCCAAAAAAAATATGCCGATGACTCCGAATCCGAGAGTCAGCAGTCCGCCGCATATACTTCCGATCAGCAGCCAGAAATACGGGGTCAGACCGCCGCGCATCTTCTGTTTTATAATCATTTCCGCAGTCTTTCGTTTTTTGGATGTCTTTCCAGGTTATCTGGATCCGCCGTCTTTCTTCTCCGCGCTTTCTTCCTTGAAGTCGACCTTCATGTCGAAGTCGTGATAATAGTATCCGTTGTGGTTGTTGAAGCACTCGAATACCAGGACGGGGCCCTTTCCGTCGTCCGGGAACATCTCGACCTGGAACAAATCAGCAGATGAGTCGCCGCAGTATTCACGTTTTATGTTCTTTTTGCTGTTCATTTCATCGGTGTTCTTTTCATCAGTAGTCGTTTCGTAGGTCTTCGCGAAATGGTACAGAAGACCATCTGGATCGTCGAAGACGGGCTTTCCGCTCTCCTTCTCGTATACTCTGTACCCGAACTTTTCGCAGCATTGCTGATTGTCGTCGAAACCGACGAGGACTCCCCGGTCGTCCAGCCAGTTCGCCTTATAGGAATTCTTCACCTGAATGTACTTGATCATGTATACGATTCCTCTTCTTTTTTAGATTTAATTATAATCAAAATGTAAAATTCGCCGCGGGGTTTTCATGTAGTCTCCCAACCTGACCGGACTCCGGATACGCCAGATGCGGACCTATGCATAATCGCGGGTCTCTTCTCAGCTGAAGACCTGTGCTCTCTCATGGACACGGGCCTCGCCGCAAACCCGCACATCGCCGTAGACTAAAGCCTTTCCGAAAACCTGCGCCTCTTCGTAGACCTCCGCCTTGCCATAGACCTCCACATTGTCGCAAACCAGCGCATTGCCGTAAATCCGGGCATTGTCATAGATTAACGCCCGGTCGCAGACCAATGCCTTTCCGCCGACCCACGCATCGTTTTCAACCTTCGCCGAGCCGCAGACTTCCGCATCGTCTCCGACCCAAGCTGAACCGTCTTGCGATAGGTTGTCTTCCCTCTCCACCCAACCTCCGAGATCGCCGGCGCGCACCTTGGTTCCGTCCGCAAGGACAAAGTCCCTTACCGCGCGGATACAGTGCAGGACCGTACCGTCTGCGAGAGTCTTCGTCTCGTCTGTCAGTTCGTACTTCTTCCCGCCCATTTTCATAATCTCCTTTTCACGCCCCGCGCTTCATTGCCGCCTCGATGCGGTCGGCCAGCTTCTCAACCGTGCCCTTCGTGTAGACCCAATCCCCGTCGCGGTACCTCGTGTCGTCCATGTGCCTCGCCGGGCAGTCGCGCCTCATCTCGGCCACGATATCCCAGATTGTCTCCTGTTTCTCGTTGCTCATTTCATGTTCCTTTCCTTATCGGTTTCTTCGTCAAAGATCCATTTGCAGAAATCAAGCCATTCCTTTTCTTCCAACGGCGCCTCGTACAGTTCCGAAGGGCGAGCGGAAAAGTCTTCGATCATTCCTTCGGCTTGATTGCGCAGTCCAGCCTCGTCGCGATCTGGATCATGGAATATCCTCCCACTCATCGATCCTGAAATACGCCTTCCTGCGGTTTTCGTTCTCGACTGCGCGGTCTATCGTCTCCTTCGCGCAGTTGATGAACATCATCCCGTTCTTCACCACGATGGTCGCCAGTTCGGGCGCGTTCTCGATTGTCACAGTCTTCATGTCAGATCCTCATGTTCGATTCGGTTCAAAGTGTCCATCCACGATTCCGCTCATTTCCCGCCTCCCTTCTTGCACGGGCAGCTCTCGCTGTGAATGATGCCGCCTTTGCGCATACCATCGAAGATGATGTATTCATGTCCCTCAATCTCAATCGAGTATATGAATGTGGTCGCGGATTTCTTAAAATACCTCTCCTCCGTCGACGGGACTGATGCCGAGTCGTCCTTTACACTGCACCCGGCGAGGCACAAAGCCGATGCGATGACGACGAGCGCGTTTTTAAACGGGATTGTGTTCATTCAGCGCCTCCTTCCTTTGCGGGGGACGCCGGGGCCGACGGGAGATGGATGTGCCGCCGCCGTGAAATTCGAAAATCCCGAAGTCCGCTTATGCGCACCCGCCGAACTATTATGCCTTGCGATTCTTGCCGCTGTCTTCTTGGTCATTTGGATTCAACTCCTTCTTCAAATTACTTCCAGCTTGCGGACATAGCGGATTTTCACGATCTTCACGAGATAGTCCTCTATTTTCTTCGGTTGCACTTTGGGCATGCCGTTGGCCCTCATAAGCACATTGTGCCCGTCAATGGCCGCATTGATCCGCTCGATTTCCTCCTCCACCGCAAGGCGGCACTCCTCCTCGGTGGCGAACATCCTTTTAGGAGTTATGCTGGACGCCAGATCGCATTGGGGAATGAGGATGCTGGCCTCCTCCTTCATGAAGAACGGGCATTCCGTGTCCTCGTTAAGCACGGCGACATATCCCTCTGCGGATATCGAAGCCATGTCGATGAGATCCTTTGCTGTTTCAAGATTCATTGTTTTCGTCCTTTTCTTGTCTTTGTCCTTGTTTGGTTGACTGCGAACAGTATAGCACACCGCCCGTTTGGATTGCAGGGGGTAATGAAGGAATTTCCACTTTTCCCAGAACCGGACGCCACGGCAATCGCCCCCAGACGCCCAATCTGGGTCTTGAACCCAACCTGGTCAGAATCCACCTGCGAGCAACCTGTTAGCATCGCCACGACGATATCCACGAGCGAGAATGCGAACTTTGTTTTTTCATGCCTTGTTTGTCCTGTCTTGGTTTGTTGATGTGAGTTAGCGTTTCAAAATGTTAATAGTACTGGAACGCTCAAAGTGTCAAATCGTCATCTTCCATTCCGCCAGCCCAACTGGCCATGTCCCTTCTATGAATGTCGTCAAGTCGATTCCAGAGTGTGTAGTCCGGTGGCTCTGGCTTCTTGACGTTTCTGAGCCAACGATAGTCAGTGGCGTGATACCACTCTGGATGTTCATCTTGAAGAGTCTTCACCATCTCGTTCTTCACCGTTTCGATCTCCTTTCTTTCGCCATCTTGGAGCTACCCTTGAACTCCTGATGCTTGATGCGCCATTCCACGAACTTGTGGAAGCAGGGCAAACGAACCGTTATGATCATAGTATGGACCACTATGCTCTGCCGTCATTCATTGCCTCCCTTGTTTATCGCATCCGCGATTCTGTCCGCGAACCGTCTCACGGAAGCCTCCATTTCGTCGTATCCAGCGCGAGGGGTGATCAACGAGGCGGACGCCTTGATGACGATGCTCCTGTTCCCGTCTCGCACAACCATCGCGAAGGTGTAGTCGTCGCCATGGACGCGGTACATGTCGGCATGTTCTGCCTAGATTATTCCGTCAATTCCTTCTCTTCTGCTCGTTTCGACGTCCGTCCGTCGTCCTTCTGCCAACGCATCGGGCAAGGTATGACGCCGGATGCCGCAAAAATGCCATTGCACTTGCTGCATCTTCCGCACATTTCCCGTATGGCATATCCATTCCTCGAAAATTTGAGTTTCAGAAAGCACAACAAGTCGCGCCAATGCCATTTTTTCATGCCTCTCCTCCCGCCTTTTCGATTGCCTTGCGCGCTATGTCCACGGCGACCGGCATTCCGCTTTCCTTGGTGAACGGCGCTTCCCTTTCGGAGCACGACAGCACGGCGGCGAGTGCTTCGTAGAGTTCCGGCGCCGCGGCGATGAGGCGTGCGTCGATACGCGCCTGTTCAGGCGAGAACGCGGCGTTGCAGTCCGCCACGATCCTCGTGCTCGGGGTTCCGTCCTTCCTGTGGTAATCGCACCTTATGATGTTGTCTTCGCAATACGGAACCCATTCGCCCTGTCTCCACGGCGCGGGGCTGACGCCTATTTGTTCAAGTGTCTTCATTCCTTCACCTCGCTTTACCCGGCGCAAATCTCGCAGTCCACGCAATGGCGGGTTGGGTCGTTTTTGCATTTAACCCGCGCCGGCGGCATCCAATCGTGCCACAGGCTGGTACACGGCTTATGCTGATGGCAGATGCTGCACTCGTCAACCCACACGCCTACCTCTTTATTCTTCGGCGTGAAGCCCGCCGCCTTTGCGCAGTCATAACAGACCGCGTCGATGTCTGCGTAATCATTCATTCCTTTATCTCGCTTTCTTTGCTCTCGTTGTAGACGCGCTGGGCCTTCTTAATGATGGCCGCGCAGTAATCGGATCGCCCCCGGCGCGATCTCCGCGGTCATCGCGCTCATCACCTTGCATTAAGGACGGGCTTCAGCGCGGCCCGGAGCCTGGCATTCTCGCGTTTCAAATCACGCAGCTCGGCCTTCAGCTTCAAAATCCGCGCCTGTTGTCCGGACATCGTCGCGGACTGTTTGCACGCCGCCTCGATGCGGTCTAGGAAGTAGTGAACTTTCTCGCGGTCAATGTCGCGCCATGACTGATTCAGCTCAATGCGCATCTCGGCCAGGACGTCCGCGACGGTTTCGCGCCCGCGTTTTTTCCCGCTGTTCATATGATATGCCTCCCGTCCTTCTTCGCGCTCCAGCCAGCACCAGCCGCCGTTGGAAGCACTGTAGTAGAACTCCGTTCCGTCGGTGAACTTTATCCGCACCGAATTGCCGCCCATATCGGCGGACGCCACCGTCTTACCGAGAAGCGCGGCATTGGTCTTCCGCTCGAATTCGCCCGGACCGTTCATTTTACCTCCTCCTTCTCCATTTCTCCCTTTTCAGCCTCTTCGTAGAACCATGCGAGCATGCAGCCATGACTTGTAGGACTTCCATAAGCGCCGTCGCAGTCTTTAAATCTGCAGTTCTTGCAGTCGTATATGCCGTCGCAGAATTTTCTGAAACCGGCATATGCCTCCTTGGCGGTCTTGTACCTGTCGAAGTTTCTTACGGGCCTGCTCTTCTCGCGGGCGATGGCGTTTTCGAGGGCTATAATCTTCAAGCCAAAGCTATCGTCATTGACGTCCGGGCCGGTGGCGTACCAATCATCTATCACCGACTGCGCTGCTTCCAATGTCGTAAACTGGTGCGTGAGTTCGTACTCACATTCAAGCCACTCATTGAACGGGACCTTTGTTAAACCGAGACTATTGTACGCCTCCAGCGCGGCCTTCGTTTCAGGATACTTTTCTATGTTCTTCACTCTGTTCCCTTTCGTCAATTGCCTTATATCGACAGCATCCAGAGCCCTGACAACAACCTCATGGCGCCGCGCGGCTTTGTTACCTATGATAGATATTCGATGGATGCCAGTTGTACGTGGGGTTCGTTGACAGCTGCACCGCGATGCCGGGTCCGCGCGAACAGCTGCTAGAAAGCATCTCGCCGCTTTCTTCCGGCGGATGGAAGTAGATCTCGCGCATGACAATGACGACAATGAGGAAGACGCCGATTGCAATGACCGTGAATCCGAGCGAAGTCGCAACTCCGTCTCCGAGTTTCTTGAGTTCTTTCGAAATATCTTTCATGGTATTTTCGTTGACTGCATTCATTCCGGTCTTTTCGCTTTTTCGTTTCAGCTTGTATTTTAGGCTTTTCCGGCTTTTCCGCAAACAGTTTTTCCAGATTTTTTTCGGAGAACGCCCGCATCCTGGCCGTATCGACGATCTCTTTTGCGCGGGCGTCCTCGGGCGGCGGCCGGACAACGCCAATCCACGTATTGGCATAAACCGACGCCGCCGTAGACTTCTACCGTCTTATCCGGGGGTTTTACCCGTTCCAATTCCCCATCGTCAAGAACGCCCATGTCCCCGACGCCCGTCGAAGATTCCCCGTGCATCGACAAGCCCGATGAACTTTCCAATGCGTTCATCCCGGGTCCCGTAGATTGAATCAGAGACGCGAACCGCGCCGGAAAGGACGAGCTTCAGCAGGGTCTCCTTGAACAGAAGGTCGATCTCCCTCCTGTACTCAGGATCGGTGTCTCTGAACTTGTCGTCAACAACCGAAACGTCCGCGCAATTGTCAAGGTCGAGGAACACAATCCTGTCGTATCTCGGCATCTCAACGCAAAGCCGCGCGAACATCGTCCGCAAATCGCCGTCGGTGATTCCAAGCGACGGGCTGTGTTCCTTGAGATACTTCGTATAGACATAGGCGTCCAGGGGGGAACGGTCGGTGATGTAGCACCCGTCGGGCATCCCCCCGATGACGTCAAGCTGCTCAACCAACGTGTTGAAGATGATTTTTTGGCTTTCAAGATTCCCCTCCCGGTTTATCCTGAGCCCCCTCTCCTCAATCTTCTTTCTGTAGTCGCAGCCAACCGTCCTGAATTCCATTGGAGTGCCCTTGAACTTCTCCAAAACGTCCTTTATGAAGGTGGACTTTCCCGTATTCTGCGTACCAACTACGCCAATGGTCAATTTTCCATTCATGTTCAGTCTCCGAATCAGTAATCCCCCGTTTCAGGATTGCAAAAACTTCCGTCGACCAAACGCCAGCCCCCGGCTTTAAGGTCAGAAATGTAGTCGTCGTACCTCTTCTTCCAATCCTCGGGCCTGTCGTCCCTGTGCCTGCGGTAGAACTCCGTCATCCACCTCTTGGTCAGGGGAATCTTCTCGGGAATCTTCTCGTATTCCCAGTAGAACTTTCCGAAACACTGGCTTTGCGAGAGGTAGAAGCCCCTGGACTCGACCTCGTCCAACCTGTCTTCGAGTTCCCGGCAATGCTCCCAGAACTCCATGCTCTTCACAATCTCGTTTCCCATTGAGTGATATGGGCAACCCCAACCTCCTGTGTCCTTGTAATGACCTCCCTGCAGGGTGTAGTATCTGTCAACCCTGAGGTCTTCAAACCAGTCATTCGATTCCGCAATTCCAATTGACGGGATTGCCAATGCGGCGGCAACTGCTCCCACGAAGCTTCGTCTTGTCATGTCCATGTCTAATTCCTTTCCTCGTTAAATTATACACAACGGAAGAACTGGCTTGCCACACGTTCAACAGTTATGTCCTTCCCTGGATTCATGACCGCAAGTCCAGACCTGACGCCGTTGAACACGTCTATGCACGCCCGCGTCGTTTCCGCATTGAACAAACCGACGCCGAGCTTCCTGAACAGCATGAACCTCCGCAAATTCCTGGACTTGAGCTTCATTTCCATTGGAATTATCTCGTTGTTCATGCAGTTCATCAGTCTATGCGCGTCCCATATCGTCGGGAAAACAATTCCAAGTCGCCTGCAGGCGCGGCAAAACACAACCATTCTTTCCGAATTGAACTTGTATTTGAATCCGGCGAATGTACGCAGAATCCAGTTTGCAATCAGTCCCTTCAGCCGTCTTTCAAACAGATACGCTTTAAGTCTGACGTATGTCAGCAAGTCCATGCGTCAATCCTCCAGCCAGTCGTTTTCCACCGCGTAGAACCCCACCAAGGCGAACACCGTCACGATGCCCCAGATAATCCAGAATATGGACAGGGCGTGGCTCGTGGTCAAGTCCTTCCTGTATGCCTCTATGGACATCGGCGCAAGTGTCAAACCATCACCGGCCAGGGTCTTGGACTTCGCCTCGCCAAAGACAGACGCAATGAACGTCTTGGGGACTACGGTAACCACGTCACGTGCGTGGAATCCGGTGGAATGCCTCGTGGTGTCGCTTCCAATCCAACTGTATCCGAACTTGTTGTAGGGGAACTTGACCCCGCAATATGTGACAGTGGGGGAGTGGGAAGAGGAACAACTCATGGTGTCCCAGCTCCAATAGGTCTCGGTGCGATACTTCGTATGAGAGCGTCCCCTGCTGTCAGTGGCAGTGTAGGCGACCCTTCGGGTGTGCATCCGATATTGCTGGTGCTTCACGTAGACCGAGAGGTATTCACCCGCCAAGTGTTCGTTCTTCACCGGGGAATCTGCCACCAGCCTGCCATTGGCAAAGACATGTCCAACGTCTGTGTCAAGGGCATACTTGAATTGGTCGTCGGTGGGCAACGCCACCGCTTGGTTGTAGCGGAGGTTGGAGTCGTTGACCTTCCTCTCGATTACTTCAGAAATGAAGAACCCAACGAGAACCATCACGCCGACGATGAGAACAGAGAACACGAGTTCGCGCAGGGTCAAGTCCCAACCCTTCCCCTCGAAGAGGACTATCGGGTTCTTAGTGTTCTGGGAGAGGGGTCTATATCCCCCAATGGTTTCACTCCCCTCCTTGTCCCAAACTCTATGCTTCATTGTCTTGGTTCCCCCTTCTTGCCAGACGTTCTTCAATGGATTCAAGAATCTCCTTGTTGGCGTGACACCAATACTTTGAGCCATTCTCCCATTCAATCATCAGGGCAACTTCGCCCGGCTTTGGACGGACAAGAAGTCGAGATGCATCGCAATATCCGATTGAAGCTGCAACACAAAGAGCATCACCCAATTCATATAGCCCATATGGATTGTACAGCTCCAACAGGAACAACTCTGGGTCAAGTTCTTCAAGATGCATCCCGACTCCCCATTTCAGATTAGAACAAGTCCAGGGGCTTGGTGTCTCGAGTATGCTCCTCAGCTTCGTAATACTTGAAGTCCTTTGCGATGTAGCCAGTGATTGAGAGGAACATCGAAGTTGGAAACTTCCGGCAGTAGTAGGAGTAGTTGCGAACGGTCTCGTTGTACGCCACCTTGTACTGAGCCAAGTGGTTCTCGGTGATGGAGATGTCGTTCATCAAAGCGGAGTAGTTCTTCTGAGACTTGAGGTCAGGATAGCGTTCCTCGACCCTGGAGAACGCGGCAATGCACCGCTTCGCATCTGCGCCACTCATGTTCTTGCCCCGCGCCTCGATGACCTTGACAAGGGTGTTGTACTCATGCTCGTCGTACTTCTTGACACAAGCGGCGAGTTCGTGGAGCTTGTTGAACCGGTTGGAGAGCTGAACGTCGATGCCAGACTTTGCCGTGTTCACCTGCTCCTCCAAGTTGATTGCCCCATTGCGGGACGACATGAGCATACAAAGCCCGATGAGACCGATTCCAGCGATTGCCGCGAATGTGATTAGTGTTGCTTTCATCTACTTGTTTCCTTTTTTGTATTCAATTATACCCGTTACTTCCTTCTTCTCTCCCACGACCACGGTGTAGGTCTCACCATTGAAGACCCCCTCGCCATGCAGGTCGCCGCATTTCGCCTCTGCAGATATCGCGGCGTTGAAGGTCTTAGGCGTTAAGCGGACGACCGCGCCGCGCCTATGGGACGGATGACTCCGACACACGCATTGCCGTGGATCCACTCATGGCCATAGACCAGCTCAGATCCGCCAATCTAGGCCTTGTCGTAGATCCGCGCCGAATCGCAGACCAGCGCCGAGTCGAAGACGCGCGCTTTGTCATAGATCCAAGCCTTGCCGTAGATCTCCGCCTTGCCGTAGATCTCCGCTTTTATGAAAACGCGCGCGTCGTCGAAGACACGGGCCTTTCCGTAGACACGTGCATCTTCATAGACACGGGCATTTCCGTAAATCCGCGCATAGTCGAAGACACGCGCGTTTCCGTAAACGCACGCGTCGTCGAAGACACGCGCCTTTCCGTAAACCTAAGCCTCGCCGTAGACCCACGCCGAACCGTCGTGCGAAAGGTTGTTCTCACGTTCGATCCATCCCCCCAAATCGCCGTTTCTCACCGTGATTTCGTCGTGGATCGTAAACTTCCTCGCGGCCCGGATACGGTAAAGGACCGTTCCATCTGAAAGCGTCTTCGTCTCATCAGTCAGGTCATATTTCTTCATGTCTTCAACATCTCCGCGGGACGTCTTTTCGAAATGCGCCTTTATACGCCGATCCGCGTATTTCCGCATACGTCGTAGTCATATAAGCCTCTGACCTTAGTCGCCCCGCCGATTTTCGTCTTTCCGTCGACGCAGGCGTCCCCGAAGACGCGCGCTTTCTCGTGGACAAGGACCTCTCCGCTGATCAATGCCCCGCCGTATATCCGAGCCGCGCCGCGGATCAGCGCATGGCCGTTGATCCAGGCCTCTCCGTAGACGCGCGATTCTCCGTAGACGCGGGCTTCACCGTCGATCCGCGCCTTTTCGTAGACCTGCGCCGAACAGAAGACGCGCGCGTCTCCGAAAACCCGGGTCGAGCCGAAGACCTGCGCGTTGTCGCAGACCTGCGCGTTTTCATAGATACGGGCGTCGCCGTAGGCTTTCGCCTTTCCATAGACGTCCGCGGAACCGAAAACGCGCGCCCCGCCGTAGACAAGGGCTTCCCCGTGAACCAGCGCATAGCCGAAGACCCACGCTTCTCCGAAAACCTGTGCCTTTCCGGAAACGCGGGCGTTTCCGTTGATCAACGCCGTGCCGTAGACAGGGGCTTTGTCGAAGATCAACGACTCTTTGTAGACCTCCGCTGAACCGAAGACCCGGGCTTCTCCGAAAACACGGGCGTCTCCGTGGACCCGGGCTTTTCCGTAGACCTCCGCTGAACCGAAGACCCAGGCCGAACCGTCGTGCGAAAGATTGCCTTCATGCTCGATCCAGCAGCCGAGGTCGCCTTCATGCACTTTCAGGCCGTTGACAAACGTGAAGTCCCTGACGGCCCGGATGCGGCGCAGGACTGTGCCGTCCGCGAGAGTCTTCGTCTCGTCTGTCAGTTCGTATTTCTTCTCGTCCATTTTCAAATCCCCTTTCGTCTACGCGCGGCCGGACGAACCGGCAATCGGTCCGGCCATTTTCCGCGGATTCACCGAATGTCAGGCGTTCTTCTCGTCCCGGCGCGCCCGTCTGAGTCTTCTTTCCATTCCGGGAATTTCTTGCGGAACAGGCGAACGGACATGACCGCAAATTTCCTATGCGGGAAGCCGCAGGCCGTCGGTACCGTCGTCTTGCGCGGAAGCCGTAGGCCGTCGAAATAATATGGCGCTTCCCGGCGATAGAAATCCACGGCGCTCTTCTTGTCGGGATGGACATGCACGTCGGCGAGTCCGCCCAGGAAGGTGTGATAATACGTGACGTACTTCATTCGCGGCCTCCCGTCTTCTTCCCGGCGCGGATCATATGCTCGAAAAGCTCGTCGTAGAGCCCGCGTTTCAGGCCGAGACCGCAGATCTTCCCGTCTCCGGTCTCGAGTTCCGCGCGGCAGGTTCCGGATTCCCCGACGGACATCGATCCGCCGTCCCATTCCAGGATCAGCCTTTCGTCGTTCAGCGGCCTTATCGTCCCGCGCTTCAGGATTTCCCCGACGTCTATCCCGAATGTCCGGCCGTCTCCGGTAATGAATTCGACGTTCTGCATTTTCAGTCTTTTCCTTCTTCGGTGGATTTCGTTAATCCCAGGCGATTTCGTCGTCCCCGTCTCTGTCCCAGTCCCCGTTCCAGTCCTCTTCGTCTTCTTCATCTTTTTCGTCTTCGTCCTCGTCTTCTGGAGACAGGGTATCCAGGACCTTCCCGGCGTCCTTCCGGTTCTCGAGCACGGTTTCGACGAGCGCGTCCTTGAATTCCGGATCCGGCGTGAACCAGATTCTGTCGGAAATCTGGACGAATCCCCCGTCTCCGGCCGCATATGCGGCGGCGGGCTTGCCGTCGTACCGCCATTCGACCTTCAGGGTATATTCGCCGCCTCCTGGCCGGAACGTGCATACGGCGTCTTTCTTTATCTCATACATGTCGAATTCGAATGCCGTCTTGTTGTCTTCGCCCTCGCCGATCATCATGAAAAATCTCTTCATTCCGGTCCTTTCCGTTTTTTTTCGTTTCGGTTTATATTTTAGGCTTTTCCCGCTTTTCCTCAAACCGTTTTTCCCGGTTTTTCCCCGAATGTCCTACTGGCTTCCTTTATGGATTCTCAGCGGACGGCTTCTGTTCCGTTTCGGATCTTCCCCGGGTTTCCAGTATTCTGTATGTTCCGGACGCGTTATAAGCCGTTTAAGGCCTATTATAACGCGTCCGGCCTGCCGTTCGCTGAAAGCCCTCTTTCATATGCCGTCTGAAATCCGGGGGGTCTGAATCCCTGGACGTCATTCCGGGCGTTTTAAAGAAGTTCCGGACGCGGATCCGGGCTTCTTCAGGCCAGGATCCGGACGAGCGCGAAGAACAGGAGCATGAAGGCGTATCTCAGGGGGAAGGACTTCTCCTCGGCCTTCTTGACCGAGTCGGCCTTCTCCTTCATCGTCCCGGACGACACGTGCTGTCCCGTTAAGAAATAGAGCATGACGTCCCAGGCCAGGTCCGCCATGAGGATGAGGATCAGCCCCTTCCATATCCCCCCGGCCGTGTCCGTCGCGGCCCAGACCGTCATGATTTCCAGGCCCGTCTTTATAAGGAAACGCCTCTTCGATCCCTTTCGCGTTCCGGGGTTTTCAGTTTCCGCCATGTCTTCTTCCTTCCTTCTTTCCGTCGAGCATGTCCCTGAGCGCGTTCACGGCCGGGATCAGGACGGAGTCCGGGGATCCGCCCCTGATTTTTATCGACTTCCCGAGCGCCTCCGCCTTGAAGCATCCGTCTGGAAGCGCCCAGACCCTGAACTTCGTCCTCTTCCTCTCCGTTCCGTCCTTCCAGGCGGACGGCCTGGCGAACGACCCCGTTATGACGACCGTCGTCCCGCCGGGGCGGAAGTTCCCGAAATGCCTTTCGACCCTGAAGTCCGGATTCGGGATCCGGGGGGCGGCCTGCCTTCTCCCGCCTCCGGCC
>OLGV01000016.1_pt1 | contig 71629 bp, 58 predicted proteins | sample 1605761 | NCBI WGS metagenome assembly OLGV01 (sample SAMN03283245) | human gut metagenome | biome: human-associated habitat; material: feces | host: Homo sapiens | place: Peru | collected 2012
AATGTCTTTGTTGATTATGAGACATTTGGCGAGGCATTAGACGCATCGACAGGGATTTTCGAGTTTATGAGATATTTGCCGGACGCTGTTTTGAAAAACACCGACTTTCAATTTGTTGCGCCACATCAGATTGTTGACCGGCTGCAACCTGCCGGAGTGCTCGATGTTCCGGTTCCTCTTTCGTGCCGCGACGAGGAACGAGACTTGTCCAATTGGATGGGCAACGACATGCAGGACGATGCCCTGGCCACTCTGTACGGCTGCTTCAAGAAGGTGAAAGCCTCTAAAGACGAGGAACTTGTGCGTGACTGGCATGCGCTTCAGGCGGCAGAGAATTTTTCCGCTATGTGCACTAAACATGTGGGCGGGCAGCCATACGATTACTATATCAATTATATGAATATTTTAACGGATTTTATTAACAGAATGAAATAATAGTTTGAAGTTTGGAGTTTGAGACTGCAAGTGAATTTCACGCTCCACACTTCAAATTTTAAACTTTTTATGAAGAAAACCCCTGATTTTTTATTTGAAACAAGCTGGGAAGTTTGTAATATGGTGGGAGGTATCTACACCGTGATTTCCACAAAGGCCGATGAACTGAAACAACTATTTGACGATCACTATATTACCGTTGGTCCAGATGTGGTGAAAGAAGTCCAGGAGACCATGTATTTTGTTGAAGACCCCGCGCTGTTTCCGGAATGGCGCGAGAAAGTGGCGCAGACATTAGGAGTGAAGGTGAGAATAGGTCGCTGGAAGATTTCTGCCAAGCCGATAGCTGTTCTTATTGACTATACCTCCATGTATTCCATTAAAAATGAAATACTTGGACATCTTTGGGAGAAATATCAACTCGATTCAATACAAGGACAGTGGGACTACATTGAGCCGGTGATTTTCGGTTACGCATCAGGAAAAGTCATTGAGAGCTTCGTGGAGTGGAACGCCGCTCCTGATGACAACGTGGTGGCACACTTCCATGAGTGGATGACTGGTGCCGGTGTGCTTTACATCAAAGAGCATTGCCCTTATATCTCAACGGTTTTTACGACACATGCGACATATCTTGGAAGGGCAATAAGTGGAAACGGACTCCCTCTTTATAGTCAACTGAACACCTATAATCCACAAGCCACGGCAAACCGTTTCAACATTGTTTCGCAACAGTCAATGGAGATGAAATCCGCTCAAAACGCCGATGTTTTCACAACGGTGAGCAAGATAACTGCGCAAGAATGCGAGCGGTTTTTGGATAGAAAACCTGATTTCATCACGATAAACGGAATTAATTCGGATTTTTTAAATAAAATAGAGAATAATAGAAATTGCAGACAGAAAAGTCGCGAAAAAATCTTCGCTGTCATCGATGCACTTTGCGGAAAAGAGGCTTCGAGAAATTCAATGTTGCTGATAAATAGTGGCCGCTACGAGTTCCATAATAAAGGAATTGACTTGTATATCAAGATGTTGGCAAGACTTAACCATGACGAGAGCCTTGAGCGGGATATTGTCGCGGTGATTGCTGTTCCGGGGAATATCGCCGGCCCGTCGAAAGATTTACAACATCGTCTTAATAAAGAGGTTGAGATTGTTGGTCATACTGAATTTCCTTGTACGCATTATGTGCATAATTATCAATGGGATATGATTCTCGGTGCCTTGCGTGACAATGGCTTGCAAAATAACGAAGGCGACCGTGTGAAAGTAATGTTCGTTCCAGCATATCTGAATGGCAACGACGGTATTTTCAACATGAAATATAATGATTTTCTTTGCGGTTTCGATTTGTCGGTTTTTCCATCTTATTATGAACCATGGGGTTACACTCCTCTTGAAAGTGTTGCACATGCTATCCCGACAATAACAATGGATGTGTCTGGATTTGGAAGGTACATCTTGGATGAAAAGATTGATAATGAAGCCGTTGCAGTAATTCATAGAGAAGAGTCCAATAATGAGGCTGTTGTCGATAAAATGGTAGATGTGGTTGTCAAGATGAGTGGGCGTTCTGAAAAAGAAAATCAGGAAATATCAGAAAAAGCCATTGAAATCGCTTCTAAATTGGTCTGGAATAAATTGATAACCAATTATTTAGATGCATATAATCTTGCAGTGAGAAAATCAGGAGGAAAAGAGTATATTAAACAGAGTAAAAAATATTCAGAAGTGTTAAGAAATTTTGACTATAAGAAACAAGATGCCCCAACGTGGAAGAAGATTTTGATTGAACCTGTGTATTCAAAGGAGATGAAAAAGTTGCAGGAACTTGCGAACAACCTTTGGTGGTGCTGGAATGTCGATGCCATCGAACTGTTTGAGTCCATAGACCCTGTCGCATTTGAGTACTTTGAGCAGAATCCGATAGCATTGATGAAGAACCTCACAAAATCACAAATTGAGGATCTTGAACAAGATGATGGTTTCATACAAAAACTGCATAGTGTCCACGACAAATTCAAGGCATATATGTCGGTGAGACCTGCCGACGACAATAAAATTGCGTATTTCAGTATGGAATATGGTCTGTTGAAGTCGCTGAAAATTTATTCCGGCGGTCTCGGCATCCTTGCTGGCGACTACCTGAAACAAGCATCTGATTCTAACGCTAACTTATTGGCTATCGGATTGTTATATCGCTATGGCTACTTTAATCAGGAGTTGTCGGTATGGGGAGATCAGCTCTCGCAATACCTTCCGCAGAAGTTTTCCCTGTTGCCGATCGAGCCTGTGCGTGATGATGAAGGTAACTGGGTGACAATAAGCATCGCATTCCCTGGTAGAAACGTCTTTGCGAAAGTGTGGAAAGTCAACGTGGGACGAATCAGCTTGTATTTGCTTGACACTGACATCGAGCAAAACTCACAAGACGACAGGGCAATAACCGGACAACTTTATGGTGGTGACAGCGAGATGCGTATCAAACAAGAAATACTTCTCGGTATCGGCGGTATCAGAATGCTTAACGCATTGAATATCAAACCAACAATTTATCATTGCAACGAAGGACACGCTGCTTTCTGCGGTCTTGAACGATTGAGCAACTATGTTGCAAAACATAATCTTGATTTCGATGTGGCGAAAGAACTCGTCAGGACTTCAACCTTGTTTACCACTCATACACCCGTTCCGGCAGGTCACGATGCGTTTGAGGAAAACCTGATGAGAACGTATCTGTCGCAATTTTCCGGAAAAATCAACATTTCGTGGGAAGACTTCATGAATCTGGGACGTATGCGTCATAACGATCCGAATGAAAAGTTCTCAATGAGCGTGTTGGCGGTGAACCTCAGCCAGGAAGTCAACGGAGTGAGTAAAATTCATGGAAGAGTGAGTCGTGAGATGTTCCAGAAGATGTGGCCGGGGTATTTTGCGGAGGAAAACCATATCGGCTACGTAACTAACGGCGTGCATCTCCCGACTTGGACGGATAAAAACTGGCAGCGTTTATATAATAGGGTGTTAGGCGAGGATTATCTTGATAATCAATCAGACCCGACCGTTTGGGGAAAAATACAGAATGTTCCTGACAAAGACTTTTGGAGTATTCGTAAAGAGTTGAAACACAACCTAATAGAGTTTATCAAAGTGAAGATAGCCGAAGATATGCAGCGTCGTTCGGAAAGTCCGAAACTTATTATCGAGACTGTCGAGAAACTTGATGAAAACGCTTTGATTATCGGTTTCGCAAGACGTTTTGCCACCTATAAACGTGCTCATCTGCTTTTTAAAAATCTGGAACGTTTGGAAAAAATTGTCAACGATACCAGGCGTCCTGTTATCTTCCTCTTTGCAGGAAAGGCGCATCCCAATGACAAGGCAGGTCAGGATCTCATCAAGAATATCATAGAAATTAGTAGAAAAAAAGAATTTGTCGGCAAAGTGTTGTTCCTCAACAACTATGACATGGAAATCGGCAAATTGCTTACATCGAGTGTGGATATTTGGATGAACACGCCCACACGTCCTCTAGAGGCTTCTGGCACATCTGGAGAAAAAGCCGCAATGAACGGCACGCTGAACTTCTCGGTGCTTGATGGATGGTGGGCTGAAGGTTATCGTCCGAAAGCCGGCTGGGCTATCAAAGAAGAACGCACCTATGATGACCAGCATTACCAAGATGAACTCGACGCCGAGACTATTTACAACACCTTTGAAAACGAGATTATCCCTCTGTATTTCAATAGAGATAGAGAGGGCGTGCCTTGTGGGTGGATACAGTGTATGAAGAACGACATGATGCAGATTGCACCGTTCTATACCATGAAACGCATGCTCGACGACTATTTCAGTCAGTATTATAACAAACTCATCAAGCGTGCCAATTGGATGAAAGCCGACAGATACGCCAAGGCATTCGAAATCGTCGAATGGAAACGTAAAGTGGAGGCGAATTGGGATAAAATCGAGGTGGAATCTATCAAAGTGCCTGATCCTAATGTGCGTCCGCTGAACTTCGGTGAGGTCATCATTGCGGAGATTACCCTGAAGACACCCGGACTGAAAAAAGGCGATGTCGGCATAGAATTACTTATTGCTGACAAGGATAACGATGTGATTAGCAAACTGATACGTGTTGACAGACTGCAGTTGGTGGATGCAGGAGAAGGCTGGGCTCGTTATTACATAAGTTTGCCGATTGGTAGGGCAGGGGTGTTCAACTATACGTTTAGAATCTTCCCGACCAACGAAATGTTGCCTCACAGACAGGATATGCCGCTAATGAAATGGATATAAGACTTGGTTTTGATGAAGACGTTTTTATCGAAGTTCTTATATTTTGTTGATATATAGCAACTTAAAATAGCGCATTTCCAACTGTTTTTATTCATTGTACTAAAAAAAGAACCGGTTGTAACCGGTTCTTTTTCATATTTATTTCAGATGGGTGTCAAGCCAATTCTTGAAGCGTCTCTGCCACAAGATTCCGTTCTGGGGCTGCAACACCCAATGGTTCTCGTCTGGAAAATAGAGAAACTCTGCCTCGATGCCTCGTAAAACCGCGGCATTGTATGCCTGCATGCCTTGAGTGTAAGAGATTCTATAGTCCAAACCGCCGTGTATGACCATGATAGGAGCAGTCCATTTATCAACAAAAAGGTGCGGTGAGTTGGAATACGACCATTGTACAATCGGGTTGTCCTTATCCCAATATGGGCCGCCTAAATCCCAATTCACAAACCACATCTCCTCGGTCTCAAGATATTGAGCGTCAAGGTTGAACATGCCGTCATGGGCGATGAGAGCCTTGAAACGTCCGTCGTGATGACCTGCGAGCCAAAACACCGAAAAGCCGCCGAAACTCGCGCCTACAGCACCCAACCTGTCTTCATCGACAAACGGTTCTTTCGCAAGGGCGTCGATAGCCGAGAGATAGTCTCTCATGCACTGCCCGCCGTAGTCACCGCTAATCTCTTCGTTCCATTTCTGACCAAAACCCGGCAAACCGCGTCTGTTGGGCGCTACGATGATGTAACCGTTAGCGGCCATCTGCTGGAAATTCCAACGGTATGACCAAAACTGACTTACAGTACTCTGCGGACCACCCTCACAATACAGAAGTGTTGGATATTTCTTGTTTTTGTCGAAATGTGGCGGATAAATAACCCAAGTCAGCATCATCTTGTCGTCGGTGGTCTTAATCCATCGCTCTTCTATCTCTGATGTGGTCAACTGATTAAAAATGTTGTCGTTGATATGGGTGATTTGTTCAAATGCACCGCTTTTCGGGTCAATGCTGTAAAGTTCTGTCGGATGAGTCATCGATTGAAGACCTCCGATAAGCTTGTCGCCGGCCACAGTCAATGAAACGAAGTTGTGTTTGCCCGTCGTAATCTTACGGATGCTGCCAGCGTTGAGGCTTAACTCGTAAATCTGGTCTGTCGCGTGAATGTCGCTGATGAAATATATCTTGGTGCCGTCGGCCGACCAAGTGAGGGTTGTGGAGTTCTGGTCGAATCCAATGCTGTAGTCGGTCTTTTCGCCGGTAGAAAGGTCCATAACGTAAAGTCTTTGTTTATCAGCCTCGTAGCCGTCGCGTTCCATGCTCTCCCAAGCCATCTTGTTACCTGTCGGAGCTACGCTGATATTGAGGTCATAGCCCATCATGCCTTCGGTGAGGTTCGCAGTCTGGACGCTTGCGATATCATATCTGTAAATGTCGGTGTTTGTCGATGTCGCGTAATCTTTTCCTTCTTTTTTGCGGCAGCAGTAGAGAATTGCACTGTTGTCCTCTGTAAATGCGACCTGCTCCATGCCGCCCCAAGGTCTCACCGGCGATTCCCACGGCTCGCCTTGAAGAATGTCTTTGCCCTTGGTAATCAAAGTGTTGTCATATTGGGCGACAAAAAGATGACTGTAGGTGTCAATCCACTGGTCCCAATGACGATACATCAAATCGTGATTGATTCTTCCTGAAGAAAGCGGGAGATCCGGGTAGATGTCGGCAACGCTCTCTTTTATCTTCACCTCGGCAGAATAAACTATCATGCTGCCATCAGGACTGTATTTGAATCCTGTGATGCCATCTTGAATATCAGTGATTTGCTTGCGGTTGTTGCCATCGATATCCATCTCCCAAAGCTGCATGTCGCCACTTCTTGCCGTCATGAAAGCGATGTTGCCTGACGGTGTGAATATCGGAGCGTATTCGCTAAATTTGCCATCAGTGAGGCACTCGGCGTTCCGACCGCCGGCATCCATGATGTAAATCCTTGAAAAACCTTTGTTTTTGTCAACATCATAGTCTGTTACATCGTAAATGACTTTCGAGCCGTCGGCATTGACTGAAAAATCTCCGATTCTGCCCATGCTCCATAAGACTTCGGGAGTCTGAATGTCAGATTGTAATTTGATTTTCTCACGCACGGGAGCCTTTGGCTTCGAGGCATCATCGCACGACTGTAACATTAATAGCGTCAATGCGATAGGAAGTAATAGTTTTCTCATATTATTAAATATTAAATTTTCCAAATTATTGGGCAAATTTACGAAATATTTTTAACTTTGCAAAAATTTTTACTATGAAACATACATTATTGATAATGGCTGTCGTCTTTGCCGCAATGACAGCGTTTGCTCAACAACGCCTTGTGTATCAATCATATATGTTGGGTTCAAATAGCGGTGACACTACATTCCGTGAAGTTTTTCGTTTTAAAAAACAATTGAGAATCAATGATATACAAGAGTTTCAAGGAAAACTGATTGATGGCATTTCCAATGACTTCACTTATGTGGATTATGATATGGATTCGGCCTATTTTCAGATGAATTATCAAGACGGAGAATCGTTTTTTTATGCTTATCCTTTGAAAACAAATGAAATAGAGTTTGAAGAAAAAGGGGAGGAAAATATTTTAGGATATAATTGTAAAAAATACAAGACATCGATAAATTCAAACACAATAGAGGTCTGGATGACCGATGCTCTTGGTTATGACGCGTCTCCAATAACTTCGAGAGGTTATCTGAAAGGCGTGATGGTGCGTCAGGCGATAAACGGCAACCGTATCATGGATTTGAAGTCTGTCAAGAAGGACAAAAAACTGAAAAACAACTTGATTCCAGAGTGCCTTGGGGTGAGAAAGACGGGACGGGAGCTGAATAAGATAAATAAAGATAAGCTCATTGTCCGCACAAAAATATTCGAGGACGAGCAGATTCATTTTGCGCAAATCGAAAAGTTCCAAGGTGACATTCCTTTCGACACCGTGATTCATTTTTCATGGGGGACAATTATTTTGAAACGAGTGAATTTGCCGGTTTTGCCTGAACATTATCAGATTTTCGCAGAACTTCACCAACGCTCGAACGGCGACGCTTACGATCGCTCGGGCTCGGTATTCGTCATTCCGATGGACAGGCCCTTGTCTCTCTGCAATGCCTTGATAGACAGCATAGCGTTTATTCCATGTCAATATGATAGAAACGGCGAAAAGTATCAAGGAATACGTTTGGAGGACGATTATTTGCCGGTGGTTGAGTTAATGCGCTTCTTCACTCCGTTTGGTGTTAGTCATTTCAATGAAAGAGTTCAGATTGATGGTCTCGAATGGGCTGACGAGGCATATTATAAAATGGAGGTTTCGGAGCTTTCCGACCGCCTCTCTGGTGATGTGTTGATTGGCGTGTTCATTGGCAACTATGACGGCGGCGGTCATAAGGTTTCGTTGGATTTGGTGGCATATCCGCAGGATTACGACGGCGACGCTTCAAAAAACCGCCGTTGGAGCCTGCCTCTGTTTAATACTTGTAACGTGATGGAAATGTCCGGTCAGAATTACGGCCGCTTGTTCCAGACAGATAGTCTTACAGTAGAGTTTGATGTTCCTGAAGACGTTGAGAATCTTAAACTTAGATATATCACCACTGGTCATGGCGGCTGGGGTGGAGGCGACGAGTTCAACCCGAAGGAAAACACTGTCATTATCGACGGTGAAACAGTCTTCAAATACACTCCCTGGCGTTGTGACTGTGCCACTTACAGAGAATTGAACCCGGTTTCAGGCAATTTCTGGAATGGCGTTTCCTCATCTGACTTGTCGCGTTCTGGCTGGTGTCCTGGAACGGCGACAAATCCTGTATATTTCGATTTATCCGGTCTAAAGCCCGGACATCACACCGTCACCGTGGCCATTCCACAAGGCGCCGACGAAGGCGAAAGCTTCTCTCATTGGATGGTGAGCGGCGTGCTGGTAGGAAATAAAATAACAAATCTTAAATAAACTTCAAGAAATCCTAAAGAGGCCTGCATTTTCAAGAAGTGCGGGTTAGTACACACCTATCTCATCTACAAAAATCCATGCCGGATAACCAAATCCGCTGTGACCCTCCGGACAGTCAAAAGGTTCCACGACGACCTCGACATAGCGGGTGTTTACTGCTGAAAACGCGATTTCGACAGGATAGAGGCTTTCTGCATAACCCGCATCCAACAAATCGAAGTCTTCATGAGCTATCTCGGTGAATCTTTCTCCGTCATCTGAAACCAGCACCTTGACCGATTTGGCGTTGAAAATCCAGTCCTTCATGTTGATAAGAAGATTGAATTTTACCGAGCTAATTTCTGTGACATCTTGTAAATCAATTGTTGCATCAAGATTTTTGCCATACCAGCCAAGCCAACGGCCGCTGCGATAGTTGGAACCTCCATATAAGCCGTCAATCAGCATCTGAGGGCCGTCGTAAGCATAGTCCCTATGCGGCTGCTCCTTGACAGAAATCGGTCGCATCGAGGCTTTGTTGAAATCAAAGTCGGTCTTGAAAACCACGCCTTTCGTGCCGTCGGGATATAAGACATAACCTTCCAAATGGCAGTTTTTGTTGATTTTTAATGGCTCGGTATAGTTCTTAAACGCTTCGTTGTCAATAGAATACATTATCTTGCCATCGACTTGTTTCGACATTGTGACATCTATTATGCCGTCTTTGACATTTGGCGTGATTTTCACATCAATATCAAAGATATGTGTCGCATATCTCCAGTGATACAAGTCATAGAGTTTCGACAGGCGGTATTCACGTTTCACGAAATCATCGTAGTTTTTTTGGCGAGGGTCGCACCACTGCACTTCGGCGAGAGCACCGATACGAGGCAGCATTCTGTACAACACAACGTCGAACTCTCTTGTGTATTCTGTCCAGATGTTGGCTTGGGGGCCGAGAATGTATTTCTCTTCTTCATCGTCGAGACCTTCGGGGACGGGTTCCAGCGAATAGACTTTTTTCACAGAGTTGTATCCGCCGCCTGCTTCTGGCTCGCTGTCGGTGTCAAGTGATTGATAATAATCGAAATAGACGTAGTCGCAGGGTGTCATGATAACATTGTGGCGCATCTTGGCTGCCTTGTAGCCTCCGGTGCTGCCGCGCCAACTCATCACAGTGGCGTTAGGGGCGAGGTCGCCCTCGAGCATCTCGTCCCAGCCTATGATATGCCGCTCGTGGTCTTCAACGAATTGCTCCATGCGCGACATCACATAACTCTGAAGATAGTCTTCGGCGCTGTGTTTGTCGTCGCCTTTGAGACCGAGTTCCTTAATCTTCGCCTGGCATTTTTTACATTCTTTCCAGCGGTCGCGAGGCACCTCGTCGCCACCGATGTGGATATACTCGCTCGGGAAAATGTCCATCACCTCAAGCAACACGTCTTCAAGAAACTGCATCGCTTTTTCGTTTCCAGCGCAAATCACATCTTCCGACACGCCCCATTGCTTCCATACCTCGTACGGGCCTCCGGTGCAGCCGAACTCCGGATATGATGACAACGCCGCCAATACATGGCCGGGAAGGTCGATCTCGGGAATTATTGTGATGCAACGGTCTTCAGCGTATTTTACAAGCTCCCTCAACTCTTCCTGTGTGTAAAACCCGCCATGACGAATGGTGTCGAATGCCATGGTCTTGCCGATAAGAGTGCCCGAGCGCCACGCACCGATTTCAGTGAGTCTCGGATATTTCTTGATTTCAACGCGCCAACCCTGGTCGTCGGTGAGATGTAAATGAAACTTGTTCAAGTTATGAAGAGCCATCGCATCAATATAAACCTTTACCGAGTCGATTGGAAAGAAGTGACGGCTCACATCAAGGTGCATCCCGCGATAGGCGAACCTCGGCCAGTCGTTGATGACACCTGCCGGAAACTCTATTTCCTTTGCACCGGCACCTGCCGGAAGACTTTTTCGCAATGTCTGAATACCATAGAAAATACCCGAAGTGTTGCTTGAGGTAATCGTTATATCTTTTTCATTGACAATGATTTGGTAATGTTCATCGTTGTCAATGTTCTCCTGATTTATACATAAATTGATAGCATTCGCCATCGTGTTTTCAGAACAAACGACATCAAGACGATAACCCAAGATATCCTCGAAATAATCGGCAAGAAAATGCGCTTCTTTCTTCAAATTATCAATGTTTTGATGATAAGAAATAACGGTGTTCTCATTCAAAATGAAAGGCTTGTCTTTAGTTAAAAATATGTCTTTGGGCAACGGAACAACTTGATAATCAGCAATGTTAGAGGCCTTATGGCAAGAAACCAACGCCAATACAGACAATATTCCGACAAGGGTAAGATGGAGTTTTTTCATGATTGTATAATTTTGACCGCTAAATTAAAAAAAATATCGATATGTCCGCTAATTTTTTTGTAATTTTACACTCTAATTTTTTTTACAGATGAAGATACTGCATACATCTGATTGGCATATAGGTCAGATTTTTTACAACTACAGCCGCGAGGAGGAGCATAAATACTTTTTTGAGCAGCTTAAATCTATCATTATCAAGGATAAACCTGATGTGTTGGTGGTTTCTGGAGACATCTTTCACACTGCGACTCCGACGATAATATCACAGCGACTTTATTACAATTTTATCGTTGATTTGTCGCGTTTGGATTCTGATTTACAGATAGTTATCATAAGTGGCAACCATGATTCGCCGTCTCGCCTCGAGGCTCCGCGCCCCTTATGGGAGGCTTTTAACGTTTCAGTGGTCGGAATGCTTGATTATCACATGGTTGATGATGATTCGGAATTGAATTTCGATGCGTCGAAAATAGAAATTCCGATAACAAAAGAAGGAAAAATCATCGGATGGGTTTTGGCTGTCCCTTATCTGAACGGCAATCAAAATGTTTACGACAAGTTGTTGAAACATCTTAAAAAACGTCCGGAATTTAATGATAATCACGGCATTGTGGCTACAGGGCATTTGGCGGTGCGCAGTGCCGACATCAGCGGTCACAGCGCCGACATAATAGGGAAAATAGAAACGCTTGACGTTCAAGATTTTGCTGGTGTTCGCGGCATTGATTACTGGGCGTTTGGACACATACATTTCCCGCAGGCGATAAAAGGAATGAGCAATATGCGCTATGCAGGCTCGCCATTTCCGATTTCGTTCAACGAAAACTATCAGCATTCGGTGGTCTCGGTGAACATTGAAGATGGCAAAACGGAATCGACAGTCATTCCTTTGAAAACATTGATTCCAATCGTTGATTTCCCATCAAAGCCCCAAAACCACGACGATGCCCTGCCTTTTGAGACGGTATTGGGGCAACTTGTTGAGATTCTGGATGACAAGGCTTATGTAAGAGTGCATGTTCAGACCGACAAACCTTTGACACAAGCCGAATCGGTGGCGATAGTTCAAGCGTTTGAGGAACATCAAGCAATGTTTTGTGGCATACAATCTTATTTTCCAGAAAAAATGGAAAATACTGATTATCAGGAAGTCAAGACGTTAAAAGAACTTAAGGCAAAGAGCCCGTTTGAACTTGGCTGCGCCGTTTATCAAAAGAAAAACGGCAGTGAGATGCCGGAGGAACTTAAGGAATTGTTTAAAAAAGCCTGCGAGGAGGCGGAAAAAGTGTCATGAAGATTGAAAAAATTATCATCGAGAACATCAATTCCATCGAAAAGGCTGAAATCAGCTTCACCAATGGCGTTTTGGCTGATGAGCCGCTCTTTCTCATCACCGGAGAGACTGGAAGCGGGAAAAGCACGATTTTGGACGCGATAACGCTCGCTTTGTACGATAAATCGCCAAGATACGAAAACACAAGAAACAAAGAGAAGACAGAAAACGGTGTCACCAATATGCAAAGCACCACCAACGCACTACGAAAAGGCGCCGTCGATGGCAAGGCGGAAGTATGGTTCGGCGTGGGAGGCGAGAAGTATATCGCTACATGGCAGATGCATCGTACCCGCAACGGCAAATACGACATGACAAACCGCCGGAAACTCGAAGTGCTGAAAGGAACAGAGCGTATTGTGCTCGAAACAAAAATCGACGCCGTAAACCAACAAGTCGCAGAACTTGTCGGGCTGACTTACAATCAATTTGTGCGCTCTGTGATGCTCGCGCAAGGGCAGTTTAACACGTTCTTAACTTCCGAAAAGGCAAAACAAACCGAGATATTGGAAATGCTTACCGGCACGGAGATTTACTCGAAAATAGCCGATATCGTCGGAAGATATAAAAATGACGCAAAGAACGATGCCAACTCGGCTGAAACTAATTATAACTCTCTGAAAAACAACATCTTGGCTGATGATAAAATCGCCGCTTTGAATGAGGATTTAGCGAAAAACCAGGATGTTATCCAAAAAAACGAAAAAGAGACGAAGATTGTCGAGGCAAAAATCAGAGACTTGGAAAAACTTGAAGATTTGACCGGAAATATCGACTGTCTTAAATCGCAACTCGCTGATTTGCAGGCATCTTTGAATAAAATAATTGATGATAAACAGGCGCTTTTGCTGAAACGTGACGAGCTGAAGAAAGAAATTGACGAACAATATGGAAATAAATCAATAAAAGAGCAGATGCCCTTGATTGTCAGTTTGTTAGATAGCAACGAAAGTCAAGAAACTCGCCTTGATGTTAAAGAGACGGATTTCTCGGAAGTCTCAAAAATGCTTTCTCAAGCTGAAAATACTAAAAAAGAAGCCGCTGCTTCTTTCGATGAATGTAATGCACGTTTGGAAAAAGCCAACCTCGAAGGTCTTGTCAAACAATATGGCGAACACAATGCCGAACTTGCAAAACAAGAAAGCCGAAAAACTAAATGCTTGCGTGTGAAACAAATATTAAACGATTATTTGAATAAAAAACAAATAATTGATAATAAATTATTTGAATTAGATAATTTAAATAAACACTTGAATATTTGTGAAGACGATTTCATGAAAGCGAAAAATGCCTTCGATGCCCAAGATTCGGAATATCAGGTTCAAAAAAACATGGTTGCCGATTTCATGAAATCGTTGCGCTTTAAGCTTGAAGACGGAAAACCTTGTCCGCTTTGCGGGAGTACCGCTCATCAATATCATGATGAGAAAGTCGTCAACTCGTTGTTCACAACCATTGAAAAGGCATGGAACGAGACGAGAGCCGCTTTCGAGAAGGCGAAAGACGCGAAAAACAAGACTGAAGGCGAGAGAAATCTGCTGGAAAAGAGCATAGATAATGAACAGAAGCTGTTGAAAAATCTCGTAAAAAACCTCACCGACGAATGCAATGGCAAGCCCGTCTATGATATTGAACGCATAGATAATGGTATAAATAACTGTGAATCAATGATTTCTCTGGAAAAAACAAAGATAGAGAAGATTGACTCCAAGATTAAAAAAGCTAAAATAATACAAGAAGAACTGAAACAACTGCAAAAAAAGAAAAACGAAACTGAAGAGACGTATAAAACCATGCTCAAGAAGTTGGCGTTGATATGGAAAAAACTCAACGACAACTATACAAAAATCGATGCCGAAATCACGAAAATCGACGAGATTGTCAATGGGACAAAAAAAATTGAGGGATTTGACCATATTGATGAGTTCGGAGGCAAGGCGGCGACACGGAACGATATCGAAAAAGACGCTATTGTCATCGGTTTTACCAAAGTTTTGACTAATCTTATCAGTAAAAGCGATGAGAAGAACGCGATAGAGAAGGCTATGGCTGAATCCAAAGAAGACAACACCAGGCAAGAACTCTTGAAAACCCTGGCATTGTTAGAGGAACAGAAGAAAGCGACAAATCAGGTGCTTACGGATATAAAAACCAAGCTTTCAATGAACGTTCAGAACTCCGCTGCCGCCGAAAAAGCCAATGCTGATTGGCAGGCAAAATCAAATGTTTATGCGTTATGGACACAGCTTGCCAATACTATAGGCACCACCGCCACCGATAATTTCCGTGACGTGGCGCAGGCCTATACCATGCGAATCCTTCTCGACCAAGCCAATTATTTCCTGAGGAAATTGAGTCAACGCTATGAACTTACTTGTTATTCCAACTCGTTGGCTATCATGGCGATGGACAAGGAGATGGGAGGGGAGCTGCGTAGTGCGAGTTCACTCTCTGGCGGCGAGACATTCCTTGTCTCACTGGCGTTGGCGTTAGGGCTTGCCTCGCTCAACGACGAGAACTTCAATATCGACATGTTGTTTATCGACGAAGGTTTCGGCACCCTGGACGGCGAAAGTCTCGAAATGGCTGTCAATGCACTCGAAAACATGCAGAAATTCGGCAAAAAGGTCGGAATAATATCCCACGTGGAAAGCCTGAAAGAGCGCATTCCGGCTCAAATACAATGCACCAAGACAGGGAAGGCGGCAAGCGATGTCAAAGTCGTCAACACCGGCGTCGTTTATAGCAGTTAAACCATTTTCAACGACATTACGCGCAACAAAATAAACCAAAAATTTGCTGTTTTTGTCCACTACATTGAAATATTTGCTACTTTTGCATTGTGTTGCATTAATGTCCCGTTAAAATGGGACAAATTAAACGATTGTCAAAATAACTCCATGATACAAAAATGACGCTTAACAGACTGTATTTCAATTAATTCAAAAACCGATTAATCCACTTTAACCGGACAGCAGTTGACGATAATAAGAAAAATATAGAATAAAATGACAAGCATACAGCAGAGAGAACAGTTGCAATCTCAGATTTGGAAAATAGCCAATGAGGTGCGTGGGGCTGTTGACGGATGGGACTTTAAGCAATTTGTTTTAGGCACATTGTTCTACCGTTTCATCAGTGAAAATTTTACAGATTATATAGAAGGCGGAGATGAAAGTGTTGATTATGCTTCTTTGCCTGACAGTGTAATTACCCCTGAGATTAAAGATGATGCAGTAAAGACGAAAGGATACTTTATATATCCGAGCCAGCTTTTTATCAATGTCGTAAAGACAGCCAACACAAATCCCAATCTTAATACGGATTTGAAAGCCATCTTCGATTCTATCGAAAACTCAGCCAATGGCTATGCTTCCGAAAAGAATATAAAAGGGTTGTTTGCCGATTTTGATACGACCAGTACAAGGCTTGGTAATACCGTGGAAAACAAAAACAGTCGTTTGGCTGCTGTCTTAAAAGGTGTCGAAGGATTGAATTTTGGAAGCTTTGAGAAACATGAAATTGATCTTTTCGGTGATGCTTACGAATTTCTGATAAACAATTATGCTGCTAATGCCGGAAAGTCGGGCGGTGAGTTTTTTACACCTCAGAATGTTTCAAAACTCATATCACGGCTTGCCATGCACAAACAGGCTACTGTCAATAAAATATACGACCCTGCCGCGGGTTCCGGTTCATTGCTTTTGCAGGCTAAAAGACAGTTTGAAGACCAAATCATAGAAGACGGATTCTTCGGGCAGGAGATAAACCATACTACCTATAACTTGGCTCGTATGAATATGTTTCTGCACAACATCAATTACGATAAGTTTAACATTGCGCTTGGAAATACGCTTATTGATCCGAAATTTGGAGACGAAAAGCCTTTCGATGCCATTGTTTCCAATCCGCCTTATTCGGTAAACTGGATTGGTTCGAATGACCCTACGCTCATCAATGACGACCGCTTTGCTCCTGCCGGAGTGCTTGCTCCGAAATCAAAGGCCGATTTTGCTTTCGTACTTCATTCGTTGAGCTACCTGTCAAGCAGGGGAAGGGCTGCCATTGTGTGCTTTCCGGGAATCTTTTATCGTGGAGGAGCAGAGCAAAAAATCAGAAAGTATTTGGTTGACAGCAATTTTATTGAAACTATTATTTCATTGCCTCCCAATTTGTTTTATGGCACTTCGATTGCGGTTAATATTCTGGTTTTATCAAAACATAAGTCTGACGCCAAAATTCAGTTCATAGATGCAAGCGGGGAAAGTTTCTTCACGAAAGCGACCAATAACAATGTACTTGAAAATAGACATATAGACAAGATTATAGACATCTTCGATAAGAAGGAAGACGTTGACTATATTGCTAAATCGATTGATTATAAAGCCATTGCCGAGAATGATTATAACTTGTCGGTAAGCAGTTATATTGAAGTTGAAGATACACGTCCTAAGACAGATATCAAGGAACTGAATGCGCGTATCCGCCGCATCGTGGCTAAAGAGAACGAGCTGCGCGCGGAGATAGATAAAATAGTGGCCGAGTTGGAGGGAGACGAAGCATGAAAACCATAAAAGAAACGATACATGCACAAGGAATTGAAATTGGGATATACACCAGTGATTTCGAAAATGAATTCATATCACTGACAGATATTGCGCGTTATAGAAGTTCTGACCCTCGAATCACGATTCACTCATGGCTGAGAGGACGCGATATTGTTGAATTTTTAGGCTTGTGGGAGGTTTTGCACAATCCTGATTTTAAACGTACCGAATTCGATACGTTTAAAAAAGATGCCGGAAGCAATGCGTTTACGTTTTCCATAAAAAAGTGGAATGATGATTTGAACGGCAGGGGAATCATTACAAAATCAGGTCGATATGGTGGAGGAATTTTTGCTCATAGCGACATTGCTTTAGAATTTGCCTCATGGCTCTCTCCCGAATTCAAACTATATATTATCAAGGACTATAAGAGGCTGAAGTCAGATGAGAACAGTCGTCTTTCTTTGAATTGGAATCTGAACCGTGAACTTTCAAAATTGAATTACAGAATCCATACGGATGCGATTAAAGATAATTTGATTTTGCCCGAACTTACGGCTGCTCAGAAGTCATTTGTCTATGCAGATGAGGCGGATTTGCTGAACGTGGCACTTTTTGGAAAGACGGCAAAAGATTGGCGTTCGGAAAATCTAGGGAGAAAAGGTAATATCCGCGACAATGCCTCTATAAGCCAGCTGCTTGTTTTGGCAAACTTAGAAAGTTATAATGCGATTTTGATTGAACAGGGAATGAAGCAAGGCGAAAGGCTTGAGCGTTTGCGCCAAACAGCCATAAAGCAACTGAAGACTATTGCAAATCTTGAAATTCCGCTGGCTGGGTTGCCGAGCAAAAACTTGAAAGGAGATAATGAACTATGAGTAAGTTGCAGGAATTAATTCAGAAACTTTGCCCGGACGGGGTTGAGTATAAAAAATTGGAAGAAGTATTAGAATATGAACAGCCGACTAAATACATAGTCGAAAATACAGATTATGATAATTCTTATAATATACCTGTGCTGACAGCTGGACAAACGTTTATTTTGGGATATACAAATGAAAAATTTGGAATATACAGAGCAAGTTTGGAATCACCTACAATTATATTTGATGATTTTACAACATCATTTCATTGGGTTGATTTTGATTTTAAAATAAAAAGTTCTGCAATTAAAATGTTGAGACCCCAAAAAACATTTAATGGTTCTTTTAGGTATGTCTATTATGCTATGAAGTGTATTAAATATGAAGCTGTAGATCATTCTCGTCATTGGATTTCAAAATATTCTCAATTTGAAATTCCAATTCCACATCCAGACATTCAAGAAGAAATTGTTCGTATTCTCGACAATTTTACAAATCTTGCAGCGGAGCTGCAAGCGGAGCTGCAAGCGGAGCTGCAAGCGAGACAGGAACAATATGAGTATTATAGAGATAAACTGTTGAGTTTCAATAATATAGATGGGGGGGGGTACACAACTGTAACTTGGATGAAAATGAGTGAGATTTTTGAAATGAAGAATGGTTACACACCATCAAAAGCCGTAACTGAATATTGGGAGAATGGCATCATTCCATGGTTCAGAATGGAAGATATACGCAAAAATGGTAGAATCCTTTCGGATTCAATTTTGCATATCACCCCGCAAGCCGTTAAGGGAGGCAAGCTCTTCCATGCAAATTCAATTATCCTGGCAACGACAGCAACTATTGGTGAACATGCTCTTATAATTGCTGATTCGCTTGCGAATCAGCGATTTACGAATTTATCAATTCGTAAATCGCTATCAAATGCTCTGGATATGAAGTATTTCTACTACTATATGTTTGTTATAGATGATTGGTGTCGGAATAATACAAATGTGTCAGGATTCGCCTCTGTCGATATGCGGAAGTTAAAGAATTTGCTCATACCCATTCCTCCACTTGCCGAGCAGAAACGCATTGTCTCCATTCTCGACAAGTTCGACGCATTGGTCAATGACCTCTCTCGTGGCTTGCCGGCAGAAATCGCAGCCGTGCAAGAACAATACGAATATTACAGAGATAAATTATTGTCGTTTCCAAGAAATAAAATAAGCGCGTAAAATGGCACAATATAACACCATAGCAGAATCGAACAATTTTATAGTCCTTGATGACTATACCAAGTATAATGAACTTCACGAGCCTTCGGTGGCTTATCAGTCGGAAGCAAGTCTTGAGCAGGAGTTTATTCAAGATTTAGTAAGTCAAGGCTATGAATATCGTCCTGATATTTCGTCTCCCGAAGCGTTGTTGGCCAATGCCCGCGTAAAGATTCAGGAACTTAACGATATGGCGTTTACTGACAAGGAATGGCTGCGGTTTGTGGAAGAATATCTGGATAAACCGGGAGATACGTTGATAGATAAAACCCGTAAAATTCACGATAATCATATCTATGATTTTGTTTTTGATGACGGACATATCAAAAATATCTACCTTGCCGACAAGCAAAATATTGCCCGAAACAAGGTGCAGGTAATCAATCAATTTGAGCAGACTGGAGCGCAGGAAAACCGTTACGATGTCACGATATTGGTCAATGGCTTGCCGTTGGTGCAGATTGAATTGAAAAGACGAGGGGTTGCCATTCGCGAGGCCTTTAACCAGGTGCACCGATATTCCAAAGAGAGTTTTAATAGCGAAAACTCACTGTTCAAATTTATTCAGGTGTTTGTCATATCGAATGGCACGGACAGCCGTTATTTTGCCAATACGGTAGAGCGGAACAAGAATAGTTTTGACTTTACTATGAACTGGGCAAATGCCAAAAACGAACTGATAAAAGACCTGAAAGATTTTACAGAGACCTTTTTCCAAAAAAATACGTTGCTGAATATCATTTTTACATATTCTGTCTTTGATGTTAACAATACTTTGCTCATTATGCGTCCGTATCAGATTGCAGCGACAGAACGGATGCTGTGGAAAATAAAGAGTGCATATCAAGCAAAGAAATGGGCGACAACAGAAGGTGGCGGATATGTTTGGCACACAACAGGCTCGGGAAAAACACTTACCAGCTTCAAGGCTGCACGACTGGCAACACAATTAGACTTTATTGATAAAGTTTTCTTCGTCGTTGACCGTAAAGACTTGGACTATCAAACCATGAAAGAATATCAACGCTTCTCTCCTGACAGTGTCAATGGTTCGGAAAGCACGGCAGGTTTGAAACGGAATATCGAAAAAGACGACAACAAGATTATAGTCACCACTATTCAGAAACTGAATAATCTGATGAAGAGTGAGGACAATATGCCGATATATCAAAAGCAGGTGGTCTTTATTTTCGACGAGTGTCATCGTTCTCAATTCGGCGAGGCGCAAAAGCAGTTGAAGAAAAAGTTCAAAAAGTATTATCAATTCGGATTTACCGGTACGCCAATATTTCCAGGTAATGCTCTTGGAGCGGAAACCACGGCAAGTGTGTTTGGCAGAGAATTGCATTCATACGTGATAACTGATGCTATCCGCGATGAAAAAGTTCTGAAATTCAAGGTCGATTATAATGATGTGCGTCCTCTGTTTAAGGATATCGAGACAGAGGTTGACGAGCAGAAATTAAGTGCTGCTGAAAATAAGCAAGCATTGCTTCATCCTGCCCGTATCACCGAGATTTCACAATACATCTTGCAGAATTTTAAGATTAAGACACATCGTAATCAAGGAGGCAAAAAAGGTTTCAATGCCATGTTTGCCGTTAGCAGTGTCGATGCTGCCAAATGCTATTATGATGAGTTGAATAAATTGCAAGAAGGCTCTGATAAGCCGTTGAAGATTGCTACTATTTTCTCTTTTGCCGCCAATGAAGAACAAAGTGCGATAGGTGATATTGCAGACGAGAATTTTGAACCATCGGCAATGGATTTGAGTGCCAAAGAGTTCTTGACAAAAGCTATTAATGATTATAACGCCATGTTTGGCACTAATTATAGCGTTGACAGCAGGGAGTTTCAGAACTACTACAGAGACCTTGCCAAGAGAGTGAAAAACAAAGAAGTGGATCTTGTGATTGTGGTAGGTATGTTTTTGACAGGTTTCGACGCCCCGACTCTGAATACATTGTTTGTTGACAAGAACTTGCGTTATCATGGATTGATACAGGCATTTTCTCGCACAAACCGAATTTATGACCCGACCAAGACTTTTGGCAATATAGTAACTTTCAGAGACCTTGAACAGCATACCATTGATGCTATAACTTTATTCGGGGATAAGAACACCGCAAATTTTGTGCTGGAAAAGAGTTATAGGGAGTATTTGGAAGGCTTTAAAGACCTCGCTTCAGGAGAGGCCAAGAAAGGTTATGTTGAAATTGTAAAGGAGTTGGATGACAGATTCCCTGATGTAGATAAGATTGTTACAGAACAAGATAAAAAAGACTTTGTCAAACTGTTTGGAGAATATCTGCGTGTGGAAAACATTTTGCAAAATTATGATGAATTTACGGCTCTTAAAGCTTTTCAATCTGTAGATAGCGATAATCAAGAGGCGGTAGAGGCATTAAAAAACGAATATTTCCTGACTGATGACGACATTGCAAAAATGCAAAAAATGAAGATTCCATCAGACAGAATGCTCCAAGATTACAAATCTACATATAATGACATCAGGGATTGGTTGAGGCGGGAAAAAGAAGGGAAACAGTCTGAAAAATCGAAAATAAATTGGGATGATGTGGTTTTTGAGATAGATTTGCTCAAATCCCAAGAGATTGATTTGGATTATATTCTTGAGTTGATATTCGAGAAAAATAAAAAGAAGATGGATAAATCTTCTTTGACAGAGGAAATCCGCCGAGTTATTAGGTCAAGTGTTGGCAACAGAGCCAAAGAAAGTTTGATTGTTGATTTTATCAACAACACAAATTTAGATGTTTTTACAGATAGAACGGATGTAATAAAGGCTTTCTATGAATATGCACAAGCCGAATTGAAAAAAGAGGCTGCCGCTTTGATTGCAGGTGAAAATCTGAATGCAAAAGAAGCCAAACATTATATCGAACTTTCTTTGAAACGTAAATTTGCAAGTGAAAACGGGACAGACTTCAATAACATATTGCCGAAAATGAGTCCTCTAAATCCGCAATATTTAACGAAGAAGCAGACGGTATTCCAAAAAATCGTTGCTTTTATCGAGAAGTTCAAAGGAATTGGAGGAAAATTGTAATATGCGATATTGCTGTCCGGTAAAATTCAAAAAAGCATAAACATCTTACTCGAAGCCATGAGGGTGGTGGTTATGTGCCGCAACAAATAAACGCCGACATTTCTGTCGGCGTTTATTGTGAACTAGGCGGGAGTCGAACCCACAACCGCCTGATCCGTAGTCAGGGACTCTATCCAATTGAGCTACTAGTCCATTGCGTTTTGCGCTGCAAAATTACAACAATTTTCGATACCTTCAACAAAAAATCTCTTTTTTTTAAGATTTCTCCATTTCGCTTCGCTCTATGCGAAATGATGAGAAGGCCGTGGGGGAGGGTGGACTCGAACCACCGAACTCATCCGAGGACAGATTTACAGTCTGTTGCAATTGCCACTATGCGACTCCCCCAAGGATTTTTGCGCTGCAAAATTACAAATATTTCTGTAATTGACAACAAATTATTTTGAAAAAAATAAAAAAAACATAATGGTTTATAAATCAATAAATTACCGAGCATTGTCGCAGCGATGACGCATGAAAACAGCCGACGGCCTCGCCTTCGGGATTGATGTTTGTGCGCACATTCGACGGCGTTCCCATCATGGGATTGCTGCCGGTACTCGCTATGATGTCGGTAATATAATAGCCATAGAACTCTGGAATAGACCATAAATCCATGGTGACGGTGTCGCCGGTATGCAACACTTGAAGACTGTCGCGCTGGTTGAGGGCGTATATCGGGAACTCGCCGCTTATCATCACCATGAAAGGCCCGTTGAAGTAGATTCCTGCAAACCCCATGGGCTGAAATATCTGGCATTTGGTGAGAGTGTCGCCCCCGACATCTTCGTTGTTAATCTTTACCCTTGCCATATAACATATCGAAGGATCGTCGTTGGTCTGAAAGTATGGATAAACACCGAGATGATCTTCCATTTCCAGGGAATTGAACTTCCATGGCTTGATGCGGATGGAGTCGATGCGCTCGACATTGGCATTCATCGTCGATTCGGCAAAGAAATGACGATTGCCGCTTTCATCAATGAAATCTATTGAGAGATGATAGGTGTGGCCGACTTGTCCGGCAAACTCGTTGACCGACAGATAAATGCCGGAATTTTCGCTTTCCTCATACCAAATGGTGTCGGCACCGTCAACGACAAAGACAATGGCGTCGGACACCATTTCCGGCTCGCCTCCATAAAACGGCATGGTGCGACTGACAACGACCTCTTGTCTCTTGTATTCGTCAGTGACGGAGCCACTCACGCCTATGAGTTGGTTGCCATCTTGCGGCGTGATTCTGATGCGTTCGGTGCAGGCTGTCAACATGAGCAATGCGAGCAGTGTTATTATTGTTTTTTTCATGACTTAATATTTAAAGTTATATGATATTGAAGGAATTATAGAGAAAAGATACATCTGTTTCGTCTCCAATGTGTTGTTTTCGCCTTGAGTGAATATCACCGCCCATGTGTTATGACGGCCGTAAACGTTATAAATGGAGACGTTCCATTCTCCTTGCCAACGTTTGTGTTTCTTTCCACTCCAAGTGGCGGAGAAGTCTAAACGATGGTAGTCGGGATAACGGCTCTGGTTGCGGTATCCGTTGTAAATGGCGTAAGTAGAGCCGTGGTCGGTGTATTTACCGTAAGGATAGGTTATTGGCTGCCCTGTATTGTAAATCCAGTTGACCGATGTGTTGAAACGGTCGGAAAACTCGTAGTTAAGCACTACGCTGATGCAATGTGGGCGGTCGTAAGGCGAGCGGTACTCCTCGTCATGGCTTATGCCTTTGACGGTTCGAAATGAACGGCTGTAAGTGTATGAAACCCATCCTGTAAACTTGCCGTAATTCTTCCTGACAAGAAACTCCGTGCCATAAGAGCGACCTTTTCCGGTACGTACCTCGCCGTCAATCAACAAGTTGCCATAGAAGAAGGCGTCGTCAACGAAATCAATGACGTCGGTGAGATTTTTGTAGAATAGCTCCACAGATGTCTCGATGTCGTTGCCGCGGAAATTGCGGAAATAACCGACGGCAAACTGGTCGCATTTCTGTGGCTTTATGTTTGGATTGGTAGGAAACCACACGTCAAAAGGCAGTCCCCCGGTGGCGTTTGTGGCAAGTTGCGCATATTGCACGGTCCTTGAATATGAAGCCTTTACAGAAGATGTGGCTCCCAGACGATAAATCATGGCGAGGCGCGGCTCGAGATTGACTTCGGTGTTGAAAATCTTGCCCTTGGGATATATGATGGAGTCGTAATTCTTGAAATTCTCGTCAAAAAGATACAAGGTCTCGTCTCCAATGTTCTGATACATCGACAGTCGCAAGCCGTATCTTACCGAGAAGAAAGGCGTCAAGTTGTGCTCGTGGCCATAATACAAAGCCGATTCTATGGCTTTGCGATAGATTTTTTCATTCGCGTTGACACCTAAAAACTGTGCCACAACTCCCGTCCTGTCGTGCAACTCGCCTTGGTTGTATCTGTGGTAAGTCATTGATAATCCGAATTTAGACGTGATTTTGTCGTTCATCAGCCAAGCAAAATCATATTTTCCGGAAAGGTCGTTGATGCCTGCTCTGATAGAGAAATCGTAGGGTTTCATTGTCACGTCGATGTCATATCTATATTGAGTATAAAGCAACGACAGATTGGATGTCAGATTGTCGTTGAAGATATGATTCCAACGAGTTGTCGTTGTCGTGTTCCCGTAGCCGATGTCCATCAGGTTGACAACACCTATTTTGTCGTATCCGTTGTACACGGATATGAAGAGACGGTTGTTTTTGTCGAAGACATGAGTTATTTTCCCGTTCAAATCGTAAAAATAAAGACGCGTGTTTTTCAAACTGTTTATCAGATAAGGTGTCACCAAGCCTCCGTAAGTGAAACGTCCGGCAAGCATTACAGCGGTTCGCTGTTTGTTGAAAGGCATATTGAGCATGAGACGGCTGGCGAGAATGCCGATGCCTCCCGTCATTGTCAAACGGTCGGGAATCTCGTCTAATGTCTTGACATCAAGCACCGATGACAGTCGGCTGTCATAATATGCGGGAATGTCGCCTTTATATAATGTGGCGTCTTTCACTGCATCGTTGTTGAACACCGAGAAGAACCCGAGGAAATGCGATGCGTTATACACCGGCGCATCGTCGAGGGTTATCAGGTTTTGGTCGGGAGAGCCGCCGCGCACACTGAAGCCTGACGAGCCTTCCGAAGCCGCCTGGACACCCGGAAGAAGCTGCACCGCCTTGATGACATCGACCTCGCCCATGAGAGCGGGAATCCTTTTGATACGATTGATTTCCAACTTCTGGACACTCATGGCAAGCTCGCGAACATTGGCGTCTTTCTTCTTACTTGTTATCACAACGTTATCCAATATCTGTGATTCCATCTGCATATTGATATTCAGACGTTTACGAGAATTATCGACAACAATGTCCTTTTCTATGGTCGTATAACCGAGATAAGAAAAACGAATCTTGTATTTTCCGGGACTTAAACTGAAATCGTAATATCCATTATAATTTGTGATTGTGCCTTTTTGCAATGAGTCGTTGTAGATGGCAGCCCCGACAAGCAGCTCCCCGGTGTCCTCGTCTTTCACGACACCGTAGATGCCAGACTGGGCATAAACGCTCAATGAGGCTAACAGCAGCAGCATCAATAATATATATTGTTTTTTCATATATGTTTTTTTTGCTTTGCAAAGATAATGTTTTTTTTGAAAAAAATTGTTTTTCATATCAAAAAATGTTCCAAATTTGCAAAAAAATCAAGACATGAAATACAACTTCGATGAAATAATAAACAGGGCAGGCACTGAAAGTGTCAAATATGACTTGAGAGACAAGGTCTTCGGTAAAGCCGATGTCATTCCGATGTGGGTTGCCGACATGGATTTCCGCACTCCGGATTTCATCAGAAATGCCGTGATTGAACGCGCGAAATATGATGTTTACGGCTACACTTTCCGCGAAGACGCATATTTTCAGGCTATAGCCGACTGGATTAGCGGACGTCACGGATGGGATGTGCGGAAAGAATGGATGACATATACTCCGGGAGTGGTGGCGGCGTTCAACATGGCAGTGATGGGGTTGACAAACGAAGGCGATGAGGTCATAATACAACCGCCTGTCTATCCGCCGTTTTTCCATGCTGTGGAAAACCATGGCCGCAAGCTTGTCCTAAATCCGCTGATTGACACCGCCGAAGGTTTTGTCATGGACTATGAGTTGCTTGAAAAACAAGCGAAGACCGCCAAGATGTTGATACTCTGCAATCCGCATAATCCTGTCGGAAGATGTTGGAAAAAAGAGGAACTGCAAAGACTTGGCGATATATGCTTGAGAAACAATGTGTTGGTGTTCTCCGATGAGATTCACTGCGACCTTGTCCTGCCAGGCTTCAAGCACCTGCCTTTTGCCGGTATCTGCAAGGAGTTTGAGCAGCACAGCATCACAGCGCACGCTGCAAGTAAGACTTTCAATCTCGCAGGCATGGCCACTTCCACGATTATAATACCGAACAAGGACTTGCGAGAGAAGTACGTGTCGTTTGTCGATAGTATGGAAGTCAATTTAGGCAATATTTTCGGTAAAATCGCCACGAAAACAGCGATGGAGCAAGGCGAGGGGTGGTTGCGGGAACTGTTGCAATATATCGAAGGTAATATCGACTATGTTGTTGACTTCATCAATGCCAATCTGCCTAAAATAAAAGTCCACAAAGCCGAAGCCACATACATGCTTTGGCTTGACTTCTCGGCATACAACCTTGACAACCAAACTCTTAACCACAAAATGATATTCGAAGCCGGGTTGGGTTTAAACAACGGCAAAGAGTTCGGCGAGCAAGGCGAGCGATGCTTGAGAATAAATTTGGCTTGTCCGCGTAGCGTTGTGGAAGAAGCGATGAGAAGGATAAAATCTGTATTTTGAAGTTGGATTACCAGTCCACGGATTGTCTAACCATAGGCATTGTCATGCATCTTGCGCCGCCGCCGCCGCGTACAAGTTCGTTGCCTTCAAATGCCACCACACAACGTTTGTAGTTGTCAACGCTGACTTTCCCTGATGCCACGTCGGCGGCTTTCAGTATCTCGAAGCCGTTCTTGTTCAGGGCTTCGAGAGTGTTGTAGTTTCTCGCATACCCCAACACTTTACCTGGTGCGAATGCGAAGAAATTAGCGCCGCTATGCCACTGTTCGCGAGGCCCGAAATACTCGTCGCCGCCACCGCAGAAGACAGGCTCGAGTTTCACTCCGAGTTTCTCCAATGCGTCGAGAATGTTTTTCTCTTCGGTAATCTTGGTGTCATTATAGCCATTTACCTCGTAATGTACGGTTTTGAATCTTTCGTTCATTATCACTGGCTTATACACCATGCCGCGGTCTTTGTCGAGGAATGTGAACACCATGTCGAGATGGATGAATGACTCCGGCTCATGGGGCAGCTGCTGTGTTATGAGATGACGCTTTCCGCCGAGTGCCCTGAGGTGCTCAAGCAATGCGTTGACACCCTCCTTGCTCGTTCTTATGCCTGTGCCGCTAAGAATGATGTCATGACGCGCTATCTCGATGTCGCCACCCTCTATGGAGCCGACGCCTTCCATGCCGTAACGGTTGATAGGATTGACGGCATCAACGTCAATTATCGTTGAATGTTTGAATATCGATGTCCAAAGCATGGTCTCGCGGTCGCGAACATCAGTGGCCATCTTGCTTATCATCACCGTGTTGTACATGGTGAATGCGGCATCTCTTATGAAAAACAGATTCGGAACAGGAGGGAAGATATAGCGTTTCTTCAGACTTTTGTTGTCGTAGCCTTCGATGAGCACTGTTGCGAGTTTCTCCACGTCAAACTCGTCGAGCAGCTCTTTCATGAACGGCAGGTCTTCTCTCTCGCATATCTTACATATAAGATCCTCCTTGACTGTGTTGTTTTTTAAAATGTCTATAAGCAAATCCTTGAAATACAACACGTTGGTAACTTTTTTAAGACTTCCCTCGAAATCCTTGTAGTTTTCCAACGCTTCACGATAGTTTAAAATATCACTAAAAAGGAATTTGTGGGCGTTTTCCGGTGTCATGTGCTCAATCTCCTCGCCAGGAGCGTGCAAAATGACATGTTCAAGCTTGCCAATCTCTGATTCAACACACGGTTTTACGCATCGAAAATAATCCATAAAATAGTCTTTTTAAATTTCTGCAAAGATACAAAAAAAATCAATACAACTCCAAAAATTCATACCCGTTTCCCATGGCATCTATAAACCTTATCAAATCGGCGGTCTTGATGACGCAAGTTCCGGTGTTGTCGTTTGGGTGGAAACTGATATATTCGGATTTCAGAAGATTTTTGTCTATGTAAAGATAAACATGATGTTCTTCATCGTTGATGATTCCGAAAGGAGAGACGCTACCTGGCTTCAGTCCAAGATACTTGTCCATTCTTACCTCTGATGCGAAACTCAACTTTCCTTGTTTAAGACGATGTTCCAGATCATGGATTGCAAGTTGCCGCATACAGTCGAAAACAACCAAATAATGGCGGTTTCCCTTGTGGTTTCTGAAAAACAGATTTTTACAATGTGTCCATTCGAACTTGCCCCAATAATTCAACGCATCTTCAATCGTCGGCAGTGACGGGTGAGACAACAACTTAAAGGGGATTCCAAGTTCATTCAGTTTGTCAACGACTTTTTTTTGTCTTTCCGACAAAATGTTTTCTGTCATAATATTTTATCGCCTACGGCGAGAGGTTTTTATAGAATCATTTGAAAATTTCCTTAATTCCACCGATACTGCCAAGCATATTCGTCGCCTCATAAGGAATATAGACGGTCTTATTATCTTTGCCGCTTGTCATTTCTTTCAGTGTTTCGACGTATTTTGTTGCCAAAAGATAAGTCGCGGGGTCGGTCTTCGTCTCTTTGATTGCGTTGGCGACCAGCTGTATGGCTTTGGCTTCGGCCTCCGCCTGCATGATTTTGGCTTTTGCCTCGCCCTCGGCTTCGAGCAATGTTGACTGTTTCACCGCTTCCGCCTTGTTGATGGCTGATGTTTTTTCGCCTTCGGAGTTAAGAATTGCCGACTGTTTTTCGCCTTCGGCTTTCAAAATCTCGGCACGACGGTTGCGTTCGGCCTGCATCTGTTTCTCCATCGCTTGTCGCACTGTTTCGGGAGGTGTGATATCCTGAAGTTCGACACGATTGACCTTGACTCCCCATTTATTGGTCGCATCGTCAAGCACGGCGCGCAACTTGGCGTTTATAGTGTCGCGTGATGTCAAAGTCTCGTCGAGTTCAAGCTCGCCTATAACATTGCGAAGCGTCGTCTGTGTCAACTTCTCGATAGCGTTGGGCAGGTTGTCAATCTCGTAAACTGACTTGACTGGATCGACAATCTGGAAATAAAGCAGAGCATTGATTTCGGTCGTGACGTTGTCTTTTGTGATGACATTCTGTTTCGGAAAATCGTAAACCTGTTCGCGAAGATCGATTTTTGTGCTCTCGCTCATGCGCACCACCGGACCTCTCTGATAGCCTTCAATCACCCGTCGTGTAACTATGATTTTTGGGCGGTCGATGATGGGCCAGATGATATTAAGACCGGCTGGAAGCACCTTGTGGAACTTGCCGAGGCGTTCTATGACTCTTGTTTCAGACTGAGGGACGACTTTAAGTCCCGCCAAAGCGAATATTACAACAATCGCCGCTATTACTATTACAACATAAATCATGATTTTATTTTTTTAACAGTTAATATTATACTTTCAAATGATTCGATTCTCACCTTCTCACCAACTTCGACCGCCGTTCCGTCAACAGACTGGGCTTTCCAGTCGTCGCCGTCGATTTTTACGCGGCCGAAACCGCCATCGTCTATGCGTTCAGTCACAGTGGCTGTTTTGCCGATGATGCTGTCCATGTTTGTTCTGACATTGTTGTCGTTGGTCTTCTTATCAACGTATTTCATGATAAAAGGACGTATGAAAACGAATGCGAGGAATGTGCCGACAGCGAATGCCACAACCTGCCAAGTGAGTGACAAATCGCAAGCCGCCAATATCGCGCTGAATACGCAACCAACTGAAAAACAAGCAACTGCGAATCCGACGGTAAATATTTCAATCACCACAAACACGGCTGCAATCAATAGCCAAATCTGCCAAATAGTCATAATTCCAAATATTTAAGATTATCAGTTTGCAAAGGTATGAAACAATTTTAAGTTATCAAAATAATTTTTGTCATTTTTATTGAAAAGACGGAATAGAGAACTTTGACAAATAAATTTCATGGACTTCTCATCACGAGATTTCTCCGTCATACGGCTCTTTGCGCCAAACGACTTGCCCACAGCTATATCCAGAACGACTGTGGTAGAGGGGTTTCAAACTTCAGTTCCTGTCCGGTTACAGGGTGAATGAAACAAAGTTTGAAAGCGTGCAGACCCAGTCGCCCTATTTTATCGTCGCCGTCGCCGTACTTCATGTCGCCGACTACTGGGAAACCGATATCCCGGAGATGCACGCGAATCTGATTCTTGCGTCCGGTGTCGAGTCGTAGTTCTACTAAAGAGTATCCGTCGCGCACCTTTATTAATTTATAATGTGTCACGGCGTATTTGCCTCCGTTGTCGAATTTGGCAGACACCACAACAGGGCCTGTGTCTTTCAGCCACGAGCTTATAGTGCCTTCTTGTTTCCGTATCTCGCCGTGTACTAAAGCCATATAACGGCGGTCGTGCACCGTTTCTTTCCAGTTTTCCTCGAATTTCAGCGCGACTTTTTTGTCTTTGGCAAAAATCATCAATCCTGAAGTATTCCTGTCTAAACGATGTATTGTGTGCGCATGACATCTCTTATGACTGCTTTCAAGATATTGATTCAAAATGCTTTGAACCGTCTCGTCATTAGGATTCGGCGAATGACAGATTATTCCGGCTTTTTTCTCAACGACAAAAAGATAACGGTCCTCATATACAATTCTAACCCATTGATTGTCAATGTGATTTATTTTATGATTTTTATTTATCTTCACCTCCATTCCTGGAAGAAGCGAGAAATTATGTCGTGTCACGTTTTTTCCATTGACATATACCGAGCCGCTCGAAAGAATGTTTTTGGCTTTGGTACGGCTGATGCCGTCCATTTTTTTCATGATAAACGGCAAAAGCTCGTTATAATCCAAGACCGTGAAAGTCAACTCGTTATTATTGTCGTTTTTTTTGTTTAGCATTGAAAAATTATTTTACACAAAAATAATATTTTTTTTTAAACCTTTAACAAAAATGTTTAAATTTGCAAAAGATAACGAATTAACATTAACATTTTGATAATAAAATGACTATCAATGAATTAAAAGATATTGCGTCGCAAGTAAGACGTGATATCGTCAGGATGGTTCATGCTTGTCAGTCGGGACATCCGGGCGGCTCGCTCGGTGCCGCTGATATTGTGACGGCCTTGTATTTCGACCAGATGCATATCGACCCGAAGAATTTCAAGATGGACGGGGCGGGAGAGGACTTGTTTTTCCTTTCCAACGGGCATATCAGTCCGATGTTGTACAGCATTTTGGCTCGCCGCGGATATTTCCCTGTTGCCGAGCTTGCCACTTTCCGTCGTATAGGTACGCGCCTTCAGGGACATCCGACTCCTGTCGAGGGGCTGCCTGGCATCCGTGTCGCCAGCGGCTCGTTAGGACAAGGTCTTTCTGTGGCTGTCGGCGCGGCTCAAGCCAAGAAACTCAACGGCGACAACCATCTCGTGTTCTGCTTGATGGGCGACGGCGAACAGGAGGAAGGTCAGGTCTGGGAAGCGGCGATGTACGCCCCTGCGAAGAATGTCGATAACCTCGTGGCTATCATCGATTACAATAAGAAACAAATCGACGGCAGCACCGACGACGTGATGAATCTCGGCGATTTAAAAGCCAAATACGAGGCATTCGGCTGGAAAGTGTATGAATGCAATGGCAACGATATGCAACAAGTCGTTGATACTCTTAATGTCACACGCGACAACGCACACAAGGGGGTCTCACAGATTATCCTTGCCCACACCGAAATGGGCATGGGAGTCGATTTTATGATGGGAACCCATAAATGGCACGGCACGCCGCCTAACGACGAGCAAGCCGCCAGTGCTCTTTCACAACTTAAAGAAACATTAGGAGATTATTGATAGACTTCTCACCGGTCGTTTCGACGGACCGAGTGGCGTAGAGGCTTGAGCGAAGCAAAAGCATCGGCCGCAGGTTGATGAATCTCAAACAAATGAATATTATCGATATGAAAATAGAAGTTCAAAACTACAAAGATACAAGAAGCGGCTTCGGTGACGGATTGCTCGAAGCCGGAAAACGCAACCCCAAGGTTGTCGGTCTCACTGCCGACCTTACCGGATCCTTGAAAATGGGCGATTTCGCGAAAGCATTCCCGGAGAGGTTCTTCCAGGTGGGTATCGCTGAAGCCAACATGGTCGGAATAGCGGCGGGGTTGGCCATAGGAGGATATGTTCCGTTCACCGGGACATTCGCCAACTTCTCATCGGCAAGAGTCTACGACCAGATTCGCATGGTGGTGGCTTATTCCAATAAAAACGTGAAGATTTGCGCGTCGCATGCAGGTGTGACACTCGGCGAGGACGGCGCGACCCACCAGACACTCGAAGATGTCGGCATGATGAAGATGTTGCCTAACATGACGGTTCTCGTTCCTTGCGATTACAATCAAACCAAGGCAGCGACAATAGCCGCCGCCGAGTGCGACGGACCTGTCTATCTGCGTTTCGGACGCCCGAAAGTGGCAAACTTCACGCCGATTGACGAGCCGTTTATCATCGGGAAAGCTCAAATGATACAGGAAGGTACGGACGTTTCCATCTTCGCCTGCGGTCACCTCGTATGGAAAGCTGTCGAGGCATTGCCGATATTGAAAGAGATGGGTATCAACGCCGAACTCGTCAATATTCACACTATCAAGCCTTTAGATGTAGAGGCGGTGTTGAAATCCGTGGCAAAGACAGGCTGTGTGGTGACAGCGGAGGAACACATGCGCAACGGCGGTCTCGGCGACAGTGTCGCGCAGGTACTCGCCTTGAACAATCCAAAACCATTGGAAATGGTGGCTGTCAACGATGTCTTCGGCCAGAGTGGCACCCCGGACGAGTTGTTGAGACATTATCATCTTGACACTCCGGATATTGTTGATGCAGTGAGGAGAGTGGTGGCGAGAAAAGACATTCTTGCAGCATCGCAACCGCAGTGGAAACCCCTGTAAGGACATGCGCGACTGACGCGACTTCAACTCGTCGGCGCATGAGTTCGGCGAATGCGTCGATGGGGACAGCGAGAAGTGTGATCCCTTGTTTTTTATCGTTCAAAAAGGTTTTACAGGGCAGCAAAAAAAAATTACTTTATTTTTCTTGCCTAATCAAAAAAAGTCCTATCTTTGCAGCGGGTAAGTCTTATACGACCAGCTCCTGTTGAACTCCCCCAGGGCCGGAAGGCAGCAAGGGTAGATGGTTGAGCGGTGCGATATAAGTAGCTTACCCTTTTTTGTCTGAAATGATAATCGAACCTACATATACAGGCAAACAGTATTGGCTCGCAACAGTCATCTCGGGATTGTTGTTAAGTGTTTTATTGTCAATAACATATATTGTGTTTTACCTGCGCTTGTATGTTGAATCGTCATACCTGTTCTCAATCATATACCTAATTCCTTTTGTCTGGCTCAGCATAACCGTTACATTTTTCAAAACCAAGTACGTCTGGAAAGAATTCTCATACGGAAAGGCTTTTTTGATGTGTTTCCTCAGTGGAGTCATCGGCTCGATTCTGTTCGGCGGCGTGATTTTTACACTGTACGCCTACATGGGAATGGAAAGCAGGATAGGACTCTATGAAAACGGCCGCCAGATGCGTGTGCTTTTCTCACCCTTGGCGACAGCCGTGTCGATGTTGATAATAAATGTCGTTTTATCAATGATTTATTCATTAATTATTGCTATTTTTGCACGTAAAAAAAAATGAAATGGATATATCCGTCGTCATACCTTTATTAAATGAAGAGGAATCGCTGCCCGAACTTGAGGCATGGATTCGCCGTGTCATGGAAGAGAACAACTATTCGTATGAAATCGTGTTCGTTGACGACGGCAGCACCGACAACTCTTGGCATTGTATCCAAAAATTAAAAGATGGGAATCCTAACATAAAAGGCATCCGTTTCCGTCGCAACTACGGAAAGTCGGCGGCTCTAAACGAAGGTTTCAAAATCGCGCAAGGCGATGTGGTCATCACTATGGACGCTGACTTGCAAGACAGCCCTGATGAGATACCAGAGCTTTTCAACATGATTGAAAAAGACGGCTACGACCTCGTAAGCGGCTGGAAGAAAAAGCGTTACGACTCCAAGGTGGCGAAAAACATACCTTCAAAGTTCTATAACTGGTCAACACGCCGCATGACAGGCATCAAGCTCCATGATTTCAATTGCGGACTCAAGGCTTATCGCAAAGAAGTTGTGAAAAGCATAGAAATTTACGGCGAGATGCACCGTTATATCCCGGTAATCGCCAAAGCAGCCGGATTTACACACATAGGGGAGAAGGTGGTGCATCACAAAAAGCGCAAATACGGAGAGTCTAAATTCGGTATGAGCCGTTTTGTGCGTGGTTATCTCGATTTGCTCACCATTACGTTCATATATAAATTTGGAAAACGCCCGATGCACCTCTTCGGAGGTCTCGGTTCGCTTATGTTCTTGGCTGGTTTAATCATTGGTATAGTGTTGGCTGTCAAGAAGTTCGTCTGCCACGCATACGGAATGACCAACCGCCCTTTGTTCTATTTCGCACTTGTGTGCATTATCGTCGGCGTTCAATTTTTCCTCGCCGGATTCCTCGCCGAGTTAATGCAGTCAACATCGTCAAAATCAAAGATTTACGGAATTGCAGAAAGAATATAGTCGTTTTAACTGAAGCGAAATGGAGAAACCTCGCGCTGTCAATATTTGAGATTTCTCGACTGCACTCGAAATGACGGATTTATTTAATATCTGTCGTAAGGGTCGTCGTAAGGCTCGTCAAAGCCTTCTTCATCGAAATATTCCTCCTCTCCGAAGATGTCCTCCTCTTCGTCAGCGAACATGTTTTCGCCTTCTTCCCAGTCGAAGTCTTCCTCGAATTTGCTTTCGTCAAACTCGTCGATGTCGTTCATGTTGTTCATGAACTCGACAAGTTCCTCGTCCGACATCTCATCGAGATTGGCGGTCAACAGTTTGTTGTCGCGCGACGATGCCCTCAACTCTTTCAATACATCGGGGGAGATGTAGAAATCATCCATGTTTTCCTCGCATTGTTTGATATATTTCGGGTCTTTTTCAAAGACTTCCGCCAAAGTCTCGCCTTCATATTTCCCAAAAGTAAAAATCGAATCGATGTCGTAGAATTTCATATTTTCTAAAAATTTTTTGAATTACAAAAATATATGGTTTTCTTTAAAAATGCAAGTTTTTTTAGTTATTTTTTGAAAATAAAATAAACAGATAGCACCAAGAAGCCGAAGCCTACCAAGTGATTCCAATGAAAATCGCCCATTTTGAACACTTTGACGCTGATAAACATAAAAACGACGAGGCTCACAACCTCTTGTATCACCTTGAGCTCGACAAGATTAAACGGGCCTCCATGTACAACCGAACCGATTCTGTTGGCAGGGACCATGGCCGAATATTCTAACAAAGCCACGCCCCAACTCGCTAATATTATGAGAATCAATGGCCAATCTTTAATAATTCCAATATCCGACAACTTCAAATTGCCATACCACGCAAATGTCATGAAGATGTTCGAGACAATCAAAAGCAACACTGTATAAACGCCTCTCATGGTTTAAAAAATTTGTTGCAAATTTAAGAAAAAGTCTTTAGTCTCCAATCTTTATATTATAGTTTTTTTTTATCATTAAAAAAGAAATAAAACCTTATTGTTATTTTAAATTCCTATCTGAAAAAAACATTCTGTCAAAAAAAACATTATCTTTGCAAAAAAGTTTGAAATATGGTTTCCATCGAAAATATAATCAGGTCGTCAATTGATGTCAAGCAGTTGATTCTCAATAATAAAGACCTTGTCAAAAGAATTAACGACGCTGCGATGACATGTGTCAAATCGTTGAAAAACGGCGGTAAGATTCATTTTTGCGGCAATGGCGGCAGTGCCGCCGACGCCCAACATCTTGCGGCGGAGTTGAGTGGACGCTTCTATTACGACCGCCCACCATTGAATGCAGAGGCCTTGCACGTTAACACAAGCTATCTCACAGCTGTGGCAAACGATTACTCCTACGAGATGATTTACGCCCGCATGCTTCAAGCCTCCGCTAAAAAAGGTGATGTTTTGGTGGGCATCAGCACGTCGGGAAACTCTGCCAATATATTGAAATCCTTCGAGATGGCCAGAGAAATCGGTGTCGCAACCGTATGTATGACCGGTGAAACAGGCGGCAAATTGGCCGACTGCTGTGATATATTAATTAATGTGCCGAGCAAATGCACTCCTCGCATTCAAGAATCGCATATCATGATAGGTCATATCATCTGCGAAATCATTGAAACGACAATTTTCCCGAAATAATCATGGATTGGAAAAACAAAGTCGATAAATCATGGGCGTTGTTTCTCGATAGAGACGGTGTTATCAACGTGCGTATCATCGATGACTATGTCAAGAATATCAATGAGTTCGACTTCCTATCAGGCGTTTTAGACGCCATGAAAGTCTTCGCGGAGAAATTCGGGAAAGTCATTGTCGTGACTAATCAGCAAGGCGTTGGAAAAGGACTTATGACACTTCAAGATGTCAACATGATTCACAATTTCATGAGAAAGAAGATTGCAGACAAACAGGGCAGGGTAGATGCCATTTATGTCTGCCCTCAACTGAAATCCGACCCTGACAATTTCCGCAAGCCAAATCCGAGAATGGCATACATGGCTCAACGGGATTTTCCGGAAATCAATCTCAACAAATCAATCATGATTGGTGACTCGAATTCCGATATGGAATTTGGAAGAAACGCCGGAATGTACACAATATCGATAGGTGACGAAGTGCCGAAAACAAGCTCGCATGACAACTTCAACTCGCTGCTTGATTTTGCAAAATCATTAAAGTGACACCATAAATAATATGCTTTAAATCATTAACAATAAATATTATATGTCAATATCAATGCCTGTGTTAATTTTAACGGTGTTTTTTGTTTACACATTGCTGATTTTGGTAATCGCGCATATAACATCAAGAAAATCAAACAACGAAACTTTCTTCACGGGAAACCGCAAATCACCTTGGTTTGTAGTGGCTTATGGCATGATTGGAGCCTCCCTGTCGGGCGTGACTTTCATGTCGGTGCCAGGCAACGTTTACACAAGCCAGTTTACGTATTTCGGCTTGGTTCTCGGCTATATCATTGGTTATGCGGTGATTGCTCTGTTTTTACTGCCGCTATATTACAAACTCAACTTGACATCCATTTATTCTTATCTTGAAATGCGCTTCGGAAAACATTCCGAGAAGACCGGTGCAGCGTTTTTCATCTTGTCGCGTCTGCTTGGCTCTGCACTGCGTATGTATTTGATGGTCTTTGTGTTATATGAATTTGTATTCAAGGCGTGGGGCATCCCTTTCTGGGTCCCCGCAGTGATATTTATTGTGTTTATCTTGATTTATACCTTCAAGGGCGGAATAAAAACCGTCGTTTGGACAGACACTTTGCAAACTACATTCTTGATTTTGGCGGCGGTAATCACTGTCGTATGTATCTTAAAAGAACTGAACATCTCGATTCCTGATTTATTTAAAGCGTCATCGGAACAAGGCTATACCAAACTATTTGAAACCGACCCGAATCATAGCAGATTTTGGCTGAAGCAGGTTTTAAGCGGCGCCTTCATCACCATTGTTATGACCGGTCTCGACCAGGATATGATGCAAAAGAACATGACATGCAAAAGTTTGCGCGATGCCCAGAAAAACGTGATGACTTCGAGCATCTTGTTCGTTTTTGTCAACATCATTTTCCTTTGTTTGGGAGCCTCGCTGATTTATTATGCGCAACGCACTGGTTTTCAACTGCCTGTAAACGACAGCGGAGTAGTGGTGAACGATAAAATATTTCCTGCTATCGCATTCAGTTTCAGTAAATTCACAAGTGTTGTCTTCGTTATCGGTCTTGTGGCTGCCGGTTATTCATCAGCCGACGGCACATTAACGGCATTGACAACCACATTCTGCTACAATTTCCTTGATTTCGGGAGCAAGACAGATATGGCGGAAGTCGATAAACTCAAGACGAGAAAAAAGATTCATATTGCTTTTGCTGTTGTTTATCTTTTGGTAATCATTGCCTTCCGGCCGTTTCACAACCAGTCGCTCATCGACAAGGTTTTTGAAATAGCCGGTTACACCTATGGACCGCTGCTTGGATTGTATTCCTTCGGACTTTTTGTGAAAAACAGAAAGCCAATCGACAAAATTGTTCCGTACATTGCAATAGCGTCGCCGATTTTGAGTTATATATTAAACGTGAATTCCGAAAGTCTGTTCAGCGGATATAGATTCGGTTTTGAAATATTGATTATCAATGGATTAATAACGTTTGTCGCATTATTGGCGTCATCTAAAAAAATAAAATAGTATGAAAAAACTGCTTTTAATCTTATCATTATTTGCTTCCTTAAGCCTTGAGGCTCAATTTGTTACCACATTCGCAAAAAACGTTTCAGACACACAGGAGGACGGTGTGCTCTATTATCTTCCAAGAAATGTAATAAGATTGGAATTTATAATAGAGGAAACTGATTTTTATATCGGTCCGTATGCGGAATTTGCCACCAAACTTTTGGGAACAACCGATTATATAAAAGAGAATAAAACGGAATTTAACATTCAATCTGTTGATATTCAGACTGTTACCGATATTGACCCTGGTGCGGTGTATTATATATCATCAGATGAAAAAAGTAAGGAGCCATTGCCGAATATCACCTTAAATGAAGACGGCATCATGCTTGCCATTGGTTACGACCGTGTTCCCTCTGAAATGTTTTTCAATCATAACACATTTGTTGACAATAACTTAACAAATAAGCAGGAAGTTTCTTTTATTGAAATTTTTGACAATGAGCTGGAACTTGACTATGACGATGATGAAGAGGGTAGAGCCCATAAAAAAATCACCAAGGAGGATAGGGCCAAGACCGCTTTGGATAAGATTTCAAAAATCAGGGAGGCGTACCTTGATGTTGTTTCCGGTGTTCTTGAGATTTCATACGGAAACTCTTTACCTTATATGGTTGAAAACTTGAGCGACATTGAGAATGAATACCTCAGTTTGTTTAAAGGCAAAACGATAAAACATACTTACAAGAAAGTGGTTTACTATGCGCCGGAAGACAATCAGATAAACGCTTCCGTATCAATAGCAAAGCTCTCTAAAACCGACGGTATCGTTGATGTCGGCGGTAAAGGTGAAGCGATAAAAATTCAGTTTGAAAACAAAAATTCTTTGGACAACATCAACCCGACGAGTGCCGAGATCTTAAAGACCGCTCAGGTCAATAAGGTTTTTTACAGAATTCCTGCTGTTTCCGATGTCAAAATCTTGATTGGAAACAAGATTATCGCCGAAAAATCAATGATTATCAGCCAGTTTGGCTGCATCAAGACCATTTCCGCAAAGAATAACAAGGTTTTATTCAATCCGAATACAGGTCAAATCATCTCGTTAGAACGGTAAATCGTCACCGTTGTCCGAGGCAAAATACTCCTCATTCATTGGCGGCAACGGCTGCTGTGGCATCTGTTGCTGCATCTGGTTCGTTGGCTGTGCCGGTGTCTGCGCCGCGGGTTGGTCGGGGTCTAAACGGAATGCTGTGACGTCAGTGTACCATTTGCCATTAAACTCACGCGATTCTATGCGTATCTGCGCCCTGATTGTTTGACCCACGAAGAAACTGTTGGCATCGTTGACGCGATCGCCCCAGCACATCAGACATATCTTTTTGGGATATTGTTCGACTGTTTCAATAATCAACTCTTGTTTTTTCCAAGGACCACGAGGTGAACTTCCTTCTGTCAAAGTACCTAATTGTACAACTTTTCCTACTATTTCCATATATTTGTGACTTATTATTTTCTCACCGCAAATTTATTAAAAATTCTTTAACGATTATCAATTTTAACAATTTTTAACTTAACTTGCGTAAAACAGGTTTTCATGTTAATAATCATTAAGATTTCTTTCGTGTTTTCGCAACCCTTTTGTAAAATAATATACATTATGTTAAATAATATGTTTCAAAAAAAGTGGAGCGCTGTCGCTCCACCGTATGTTTTTATTCAAGTTCCTTTGCTTTATCCATCATCTTAAGACGAGTATATAAGGTTTTCAAAGCATGTTTCACTGCCTCGTCGGCTGGAAGCATTTGATATGCTTTTTCCATATAAGGTAATGCTCTTTCATTGTATCCTTTGGCTTCCGTCGCCAATTCGTCTGTCGCTTCAAGATAAGCGTTGAAATTCGGATATTCCGATGGGTCTTTTTCGTCGGCTTTCTTTAGAATATCAGCCGCCTTGTTCATCAAAAGAACACCTGCTCCGTAGTATGCGTCGGCGTAATTTTCATCTTCGGCGGTTGTTTTTCCGTAGTATTCAAGAGCTTTTTCGATGTCAAAGATTTCCGAATCCATATTGCTGTAGATATTTCCAAGGATATAATAATACACGGGTTGTTCAGTGTATTTTTGTGCCATTGCCTCAATCTGGTCAACTATTTCGCTTTCCCTGTTAAGTGTCAGATAAGTGTTAATCATATCGTTGATAATCTGGGGGTTGTCAGGATATTTCGCTCTTGCCTGATTTATTGTTTCGATTGATTTCTCACCTTCGTCAAGTTCTCTATAAGCGTTGATGAGACCCGAATAATTAGTCACATCATCATAGCCTTTTTCGATAAGCATGTTGAATGTTTCGGCGGCGATATCGTATTTTCCAAGTTTGATCGCACATGTCGCGCAGGCCATCATGGCCGCATCGTCAACGGCGCCGATTGTGCGCGCTGCATCATTCGCTTTCTGGAAATTGACCATGGCGTCTTCGTAGTTGCCGTTGTTGAAACTATCGACACCAAGTTGATAATAAATGTTGTCAACGCCTCTTACGTAAGATGCGAGCTCCTGTCCCATTTGTTGGTAATAGTTCTCGTCAAGTTGTTGGATTTTCTCGATTGCCGTCAGAACCTTGTCGTTTGCGTTGGGTTCGAGGTCGTAGAACTCTGGATATGCGCCGATTTTGTAATAAATAACCGCATAATAGTGCCAGGTCTTTGCCTGATTCATTGTCGCCTCGTGTTCCGCGGCTGCATCTATTGATGTTTTCGCTTTCTGCATCAATATCTTGGCGTTAGCCATCTGTTTCGCGGCTTTATCTGTTTTATTAACAGCCTTGTAGTTGTCAGCGGCTTCGATAAGCTGCTGTGCTTGTCTCTGATAGTTGTTGGCATCCTGACGTTTCATGTCTTGGGCTATGGCAAGCTGGCCGAATATCGCCAATGCTAATAATAACAATACCTTTTTCATTTTTATAAAAATTTTAAAAGTTAAACTTCTTGTTTGTCTTCTGTATTAACGTTGTCCGTACCTTCAAAATTGTCTTTGTTCTCTATATTTTCATCGAATTCCTCATCTTCTTCGATGTCTTCTGCCTTGACTTTTGTCACAGCTGCGATTTCATCGTTGTCGCGGAGGTTGATGAGACGCACGCCTTGTGTTGCGCGCCCCATAACTCTCAGGGTGTCAACGGCTATTCTGATGAGAATGCCTGACTTGTTGATAATCATCAGGTCGTCGCCATCGACCACATCTTTGATTGCCACCAATTTGCCGGTCTTATCGGTGATATTCATGGTCTTAACGCCCTTGCCGCCTCTGTTGGTGATACGATATTCCTCAAGGTCCGAGCGTTTTCCATAGCCTTTTTCGGAAACCACGAGCACATTGGTTTGCGGGTCGTCTATGCAAATCATGCCGACAACTTCATCGTTTTCGTCGTCAACGGTGATAGCGCGTACACCTGATGCTGTCCTACCCATCGGTCTGACCGTCGATTCCGGGAATCTGATGGCTCTCCCCGACTTCAGCGCAATCAAAATCTCGCTGTTGCCGCTTGTCATCTTGGCTTCGAGCAGCTCGTCGCCTTCGCGGATGCCGAGAGCTATGATGCCTGTGGCACGCGGACGTGAGTAAGCCTCAAGTGTTGTCTTTTTGATGATACCTTTCTTGGTAATGAGAGTAAGATAGTGATTCTCGACAAAGTCGGGGCTGATATTGTTCAAGTTGATATACGCCTTGACGTTATCGTCCGGTTCGAGATGGATAAGGTTCTGGATAGCCCTGCCTTTGCTTGCCTTGGTGCCTTCCGGAATCTCGAACACGCGCAACCAATAGCATCTGCCTTTTTCCGTGAAGAACAGCATATAGTTGTGGTTCGTCGCGACAAAAATCTGCTCGATGAAGTCCTCGTCGCGGGCATCGGAGCCTTTTGAGCCTTTGCCTCCCCTGCTCTGACGGCGGTATTCCGTCAGGTTGGTGCGCTTTATATAATTAAGGTGTGAGATTGTCACCACCACCGCGTCGTCGGCAATGATGTCTTCAATCTTGAAGTCTTCAGCGGTATGCTCGATTGTTGTCCTGCGCTCGTCGCCGTATTTCTCTTTGATGTTTAGCAGTTCGTTTTTGATGATGTCGAACTGCATCTCTGTGCTGCCGAGAATCTCTTTCAGATGTTCGATGAGCTTGTGAAGTTCTTCGATTTCATTCATTATCTTCTGGATTTCGAGACCTGCCAGTTGTCCGAGTCGGTATGCCACGATTGCTGTTGCCTGCGGGTCGTCGAATCCGAACTGGTCCATGATGGCTTGTTTTGCCTCCGACGAGCCGCCTTTGCAGGCTCTGATGGTGGCGATTATCTCGTCAACGATGTCGATTGCGCGTGCAAGACCCTCCAGTATATGGGCGCGTTTTTCAGCTTCGCGGAGGTTGTGTTGGGTTCTGCGCACCACGCATTGGTGACGATGCTCCACATAATATTGAATCAACTGTTTGAGGTTCAGTGTGCGAGGGCGACCATGCACCAGACACACGTTGTTCACGCTGAACGAACTCTGCAAGCCTGTCATCTGGAACAGCTTGTTCAAGACAACGCTTGACACCGCGTCGCGTTTCAGCTCATACACTATACGTGTGCCGTTGCGGTCTGATTCGTCGCGTATGTCGGATATGCCTTCGAGTTTCTTGTCCGAGATGAGGTCGGCGGTGCGTCTTATCATGTCCGCCTTGTTGATTTGGTAAGGCACCGAGGTGGCGATGATACGCTCGTGACCGCCATGTTCCTCTATGGTCGTGTTGGCTCTGATAATTATACGTCCCCTGCCCGTCTCGAAAGCCTGGCGCACGCCTTCATATCCGTATATGATGCCGCCTGTCGGGAAGTCGGGGGCCTTGACATAGTTCATCAACTCGCTGACGGTGATGTCGTTGTTGTTGATATAAGCGATGATTCCGTCGATGACCTCGCCGAGGTTGTGCGGAGCCATGTTTGTTGCCATGCCTACCGCGATGCCGCTGGCTCCGTTGACGAGGAGGTTTGGTATCAGTGCTGGCAACACCGTCGGTTCCGTCTCTTGGTCGTCGTAGTTGTTCATGAAGTCCACCGTGTCTTTGTCAAGGTCGGCAAGCATTTCTTCCGCCATCTTGCGCAGACGGGCCTCGGTATAACGCATTGCCGCTGGCGGGTCGGCGTCAGGAGAGCCGAAATTGCCTTGTCCGTCAACAAGAGGATAACGCATGTTCCAATCCTGCGCGAGATGTACCATGGCATCGTAGATTGACAAATCGCCATGCGGGTGGTATTTTCCTATCACCTCACCCACCACCTTGGCTGATTTCTTGTACGGGCGATTCGAGAGAACGCCCATGTCCATCATTCCGTAAAGAATGCGGCGGTGCACAGGCTTCAAACCGTCTCTGACATCTGGCAAAGCACGTGCCACGATGACCGACATAGAGTAGTCGATGTAACTCGACTTCATGTGGTCCTCAATGCCGATAGGGACTATTCTTTCACCTTCAAATTGTTCTTCCATTTATCTTACCTTTAATGTTTAAATTTCCTAAAAATAATTTACAAAAATACGGATTTTTTTTGAAACAGAAACAAAATTCTTCAATATTTTTAAACATTTATTTAACAATAAATTTGACAAAAAATCATACCAAAAGACTTGTGATAGGAATTTTATTTGTATTTTTGCAGATTGAAAAATTAAGTATATGGATCAAAAATTCTCACAAAGAGTTCAAGATATAATGCAGCACAGTCGTGAAGAAGCTGTGAAAATGGGCAATCCTTACATTGGATTGGAACACATTTTCCTTGGTATTATCGACGACAAAGATAGTAATGCCGTGCAGATTTTGAAGAATTTAGAGCTTGATATTGAAGCATTTAGACAAAAATTAGAGGCTTCTATAAAGTCTGCCAACATGACTGCCGGGAGCGCCGACAACATTCATCTGACGAAGCAAGCCGAACGCACTCTTAAATTCACATATATCGTCGCGAAAGACTTCAACAGTGAACAGGTCGCATCGGAACATCTGATGCTTGCCATTCTCTACGACGATAATAATATTGTGTCTCAACGTCTTGAATATGAAGGTATTACATTTAACAAATATAAGAAGGAAGTGGAGAAAATGAAACCTGATTATCCCGCGACAAGCAAAAACGAAGGTATGCCGGAAATACCTCGGGATATTTTTAAGGATGAAGAGGAGGAAGACGAGAGTCCTGTCAAAACGACTGATAATCAGCAAGCCAAGAAAAACACAAAGTCAAGTACTCCGATTCTCGACAGTTTCGGTCGTGATTTGACTAAAGCCGCCGAGGAAGGTCGCCTCGACCCTATCGTCGGACGCGAGAAGGAGTTGGAAAGAATAGCGCAGATTCTCGGTCGTCGCAAGAAAAACAACCCAATTCTTATTGGCGAGCCTGGCGTTGGCAAGTCGGCTATCGTTGAGGGGTTGGCGCAGCGCATTATCGAACATAAGGTGTCGCGCACTCTCTATAACAAGCGAATCATGGTGTTGGACCTTGGATCTGTGGTGGCAGGGACGAAATACAGAGGACAGTTTGAAGAGCGCATGAAGGGCATTCTCAACGAGTTGGAGAAGAATCCGGATATCATTATCTTCATTGACGAGATTCACAATATAGTGGGTGCGGGCAACGCCAACGGCTCTCTTGACGCATCGAATATGTTCAAGCCGGCATTGGCGCGCGGAGAGCTGCAATGCATTGGCGCGACCACCTTGGACGAATATCGCCAATATATTGAAAAAGACGGTGCCCTGGAACGTCGTTTCCAGAAAATAATAGTGGAGCCGACGACACCGGAAGAAACCGTTCAAATTCTGACCAACATCAAGGGCAGATACGAAGACCATCATATCGTGAGATATTCGCCGGAGGCCGTTCAAGCCTGCGTGAAGCTCACCGATCGCTATATTTCCGACCGTCATCTTCCTGACAAGGCTATCGATGTCTTAGATGAGGCTGGCGCAAGAGTGCATATCGGCAACATACATGTCCCCACGGATATTATCGAGATGGAAAAACAAGTCGAGGAGATACGTCAACAGAAGAAACTCGCCATCAAAGAACAGCGTTTTGAAGATGCAGGACATTATCGCGACGAGGAGAAATCATTGGTCGAGAAACTCGAAAATGCCAAGAAAGACTGGGATAACGAGACAAACAGCCATCGTGAGACCGTCAGCGAGCAGAGCGTGGCGGAAGTTGTGGCGATGATGACCGGCGTTCCGGTTCAACGCATCGCGCAGAACGAGGGCGACCGCCTGATGAGCATGGAGACGGAGCTCGCCGGCGCCGTCATCGGCCAAGACGAGGCGATTAAAGACGTGGTGAAAGCCATCAGGCGCAACAGAGCGGGTTTGAAAGACCCGAACAGACCTATCGGGAGTTTCATCTTCCTCGGCCCTACAGGTGTCGGAAAGACGTATTTGGCAAAGGTCTTGGCGAAGTATCTCTTTGACTCCGAAGATGCTTTGATACGTATTGACATGAGCGAATATATGGAGAAATTCGCCGTTTCACGTCTCGTCGGAGCGCCTCCAGGATACGTCGGCTACGAGGAAGGCGGCCAGTTGACAGAGAAAGTGCGCCGTAAACCTTACTCCATCGTTCTCTTGGACGAGATAGAGAAAGCGCATCCTGATGTGTTCCATCTGTTGTTGCAGGTGCTCGATGACGGTCAACTCACCGACTCTCTTGGTCGAAAAGTCGATTTCAAAAACACCATCATCATCATGACCTCGAATATCGGCTCGCGTCAACTGAAAGATTTCGGACAAGGTGTTGGATTTGGCACACAGGCAAAGAAAGATGCGAAAGCAACTCACGGCCGCGCCGTGATAGAAAACGCCTTAAAACGCTCTTTTGCCCCCGAATTTCTCAACAGAATCGACGAGGTGGTGATATTCGAGTCGTTGAACAAGGAAAATATCAACAAGATTATAGATATCGAACTTAAGAAAGTGTTCGGACGCATCGAAGAGATTGGCTATCAACCCGAACTGACTGACAAAGCCCGCAACCACATCGTTGAGCAAGGCTGGGACGAGCAGTACGGAGCGCGTCCGCTGAAACGCGCCATCCAGAAATACGTGGAAGACGTTTTGGCTGAAGAAATCATCAAGAATAATCCTGAAATAGGCAGCAAAATCGTCATAGACTGCGATGAAAATAATGTGAAGACGATGTGCATATCTTCTCTACAAACGATGGAAAAAGAATGAATTTGAAAAATCATATAAATCATCGTTTTTTCAAGGTCATCACAGTCGCCAGCCGCGAGTTGAACTATGAGTCATACGTGATCGGCGGCTACGTGCGCGACATACTACTGCAGCGACAATCCAATGATATTGATGTGGTTACTGTAGGAAGCGGCATTGAGTTGGCGAAGAAAACAGCCTCGTTGCTGCATGGTAGGAAACACGTTAAATATTACGGTCGTTTCGGCACCGCAATGATTAATGTTGACGGACATGAGATAGAGTTTGTCGGAGCCAGAAAGGAGTCATATACTGCCGACAGTCGCAAGCCCACCTGTGAAAACGGAACGATAGTGGACGATCAAAATCGCCGTGACTTCACAATCAACGCCATGGCTATATCGCTGAACGACAACGATTTCGGCGAACTTATCGACCCTTTCAACGGTGTGCAGGACCTTGCCGACAAAATCATCAGAACACCGCTTGATCCCGACATCACCTATTCCGACGACCCTTTGCGCATGATGCGCGCAATACGTTTCGCCACGCAGCTGCATTTCAGAATTGAAGACAACTCTTTCGAGGCTATCAGACGTAACGCTCAAAGAATCAAGATAATATCAATGGAACGTGTTGTCGAGGAACTGAACAAAATTCTTATGTCGAGCGTCCCGAGCATAGGTTTCAAACTCCTTGACAAGAGCGGTCTGCTATCAATAATTTTCCCACAAATGGCTGCGTTGAAAGGTGTTCAGATACAGGAAGGCAAAGGTCATAAAGACAATTTTTATCATACCTTGGAAGTGCTTGATAATGTGGCGAATAGCGGCGGCGACCTGTGGTTGAGATGGGCTGCTGTCTTACATGACATCGCCAAACCATTGACCAAGAGATTTGAAAAAGAAGCCGGCTGGACGTTCCACGGTCACGAGGTGAAAGGCGCCAAAATGGTGCACAAGATTTTCGCAAACTTCAAGCTGCCACTGAACGAGAAGATGAAATATGTGGAGAAACTCGTTTATCTCCACCTCCGCCCCATTGTTTTGGCTCAGGACATCGTAACCGACTCGGCGGTAAGACGTTTGCTCTTCGACGCTGGCGACGACATTGATGATTTGATGACACTGTGCGATGCCGATATCACATCGAAAAACGAAGCGAAAAAAGCTCGTTTTCATAATAATTTCCAGATTGTAAGGCAGAAACTAAAAGAGATTGAGGCAAAGGATCATCTGCGCAACTGGCAGCCGCCTGTCAACGGAGAGGTCATCATGGAAACATTTGGCATTCCTGAAAGTCGCAAGGTCGGACTCATCAAAACAGCCATCAGGGAAGCCATTCTCGACGGCATCATCGGCAATAATTTCGCAGAAGCGTATCAGTTTATGAAAGAGAAAGGCGGTGAACTTGGACTCAAGATTGTCAGGGAAGTTACTGAACCTGTGGAAGTTAAGTCAAATGGCCCTGTTCCTTTAAAAAAATAATGGATAGAAAACACCTCATAGTGCTTGCTGGACCGACGGCATCGGGGAAGACAGCGACAGCTATCAAACTTGCGAAGGCTTTTGATGCTGAAATCATATCAGCCGACAGCCGACAGTTTTACAAAGAATTGTCGATTGGAACCGCCGCTCCCACAGCTGATGAACTAAATCAAGTGAAGCATCATTTTGTACATAATTTAAGTGTTGAAGATAAATATGATGCGGCTGATTATGAAAGAGATGTGTTATCTTTCTTAAATGAATACTTTAAGACTAAAAACATAGTCGTCATGACTGGGGGCTCGGGTCTTTTTATTGACGCTGTGTGCAACGGATTGGACTCGATGCCAGACATCTCGGACGAAATCAGGACGAAGGTCACAATGATGTATGTGAATGGTGGGTTGAAGACCTTGCAGCAAGAAGTTGAGACTGTTGACCCTGAGTATTTTCAGATGGTTGACAAGCAAAATCCGAGACGTTTGCAGCGCGCTTTGGAGGTTTTTTACCAAACCGGAAAACCCTACTCCGCTTTCAGACGGAAAAAACCGGCTGAACGCGACTTTGAAATCACAAAACTCGCCTTGCTTTGGGACAGAGACAAACTCATCGAGCGCATCAACAAGCGTGTCGATACGATGATGAAGCAGGGGTTGCTCGACGAAGTGCGTTCCGTTTATCCGAAACGACATCTAAACTCTTTAAACACCGTGGGTTATAAAGAATTGTTCGATTACCTTGACGGAAAATGTACTTTGGAGCAGGCCGTGGAGCAAATTAAAATCGACACCCGCCAATATGCCAAGAGACAGATGACGTGGCTGCGCAAACACAATGATTATAAATGGTTTGCAATTGACAGTGTCGATGTGGCGATTAGGGAGTTGTGTGTCGAGTGTGGCTTGAAATGTGATTTTAAAATTATAAGTATATGATTAAGAATATTATTTTTGATTTTGGAGGAGTGTTGGTGGATTGGAATCCGCATTATTTGTTTGACAAGTATTTCACTGATAAGGAAGAATCGAACTATTTCATTGAGAATGTGTGCAATAGCGAATGGAACGCGGAGATGGACGGTGGCAAGCCTTTTGCACAAGCGGTGAAAGAACGCACAGCAATGTTCCCTGAATATGCCGAGCCGCTGAAACTTTATCAAACCAATTGGATGGACACCATGGGTGACGAGATGCCAGGCATGTACGACCTTATCAAGTCGTTGAAAAACAATGGCTTCACAACGATATACGGTCTTACGAACTGGTCGGCGGAGACTTTCCCTACGGTGCAGAAAAAATATCGTATATTTAGCCTCATCGACAAAATTATTGTTTCCGGAGAGGTAAAGCAATTAAAGCCCAATCCGGAGATTTTCCACACTTTGCTGAATACTTTCAACCTCAAAGCCGAGGAAAGCCTCTTTATTGACGATAACATTAAAAATGTCGAAGGTGCTAAAGCAGTAGGAATCAATGCTTTGAGCTTTGAGAACGCAAATAAGTTAAAAGACGATTTGGAAAAACTTACAACTCTGAACTTATAACTCCAAACCGCTCTAAACACTGCACTAAAGGAACTTCAGTTCCTTTTTCCATAATTTCCAATCGGGCATCATCTCCTCCATCAAGGCGTAAAATCCCGTTTGGTGGTTGAAGTGAACGAGGTGGCACATTTCGTGTACTATCACTTGGCGAATGCAGTTTTCATTGAGTTTTATAAGTTGTAAGTTAAGGCTGATGTTGCCTTTTCGCGAGCAACTACCCCACCTCGACCGCATATTGCGGATGGAGACTTTCGCCGGCGTAACGTTGTATTTGCGGAATTTTTCCATTATTGGACTAAGCAACTCGCTGAAAATTGTTTTTGCTTGGCTTCTGTACCAATTATTCAGTGGTTTTTCTATGTTTTCTGGAGATTTGGAGCAGACAATCAACGATTTGCCTTCAATTTTAATCGAGTTTGTATTGCTCTTGAATACCTGGAGTTTGTATTGCTCGCCAAGATAGTAGTGAGTCTCTCCTGAAATATATTTTTTCTGTTGATTATCAGTGTTTTGCAGTCTGTCAAAATGATTAAAAATCCATCTTCGGTGCTGGTTTAGGAATGCGAGCATGTCGCTTTCTCGGTATAGCAGCGGTGCTTTCACCTCTATCACTCCGTCGCGACGGATTTTTGCAGTCACGCTCCGCCGATGCAAGCGTTTGAACTCGTAACGGATTTCCAAACCGTTGATGATGGTGGTTTTTATCATTTGAGTTTTGCCATAAAACGTTCTATGTCAACGATATAGCGAATATGTACACCTTCGCCGATGATGCCTTCGTCGTCGTATGCCGACACTTTGAATGTCAGTTTTCTGTTATCGATTTCTTCAAGAATGGCTGTTGCTTTTATCGTTGCGCCGAGTTTTGAAGGCTTGATGTGCGATGTGCTGATATGCGCTCCGACTGTCGAGAAGCCCTCTGGCAAAACGCTCTCGACAGCGGTAATGGCGGCGTTTTCCATAAGTCCGACCATTGCCGGTGTCGCGAATACGTCCAAGCCGCCGGAGCCGTAAGCGCGGGCAGTATTGCTGCTGCTTACTGTGGTTGTTGAGGTATGAGATAATCCGATTTTAAGCATGATTTTATTTAATTGCTATTTTTAAATATTTAAGAACATCTTTATGATTATCCTGTGCTGTCAGGTATGTATTTGTCAGATAACCATTTTGTTTTTTTATATTCTTTCAGCGTATGACATGACTGCTCCGGGTAAGATGCGATTTTGTTTTCGCAGTGGATGCCGTCAAGCTTTCTCGTGACATCGTCGCCGTATTCGCTTTCGGCCTCGGCGGCCATCTGGACAGAATCTTCATCAATTCTAATATATTCTTTAACTTTGGTACTTATTGTCTTTAAGCAATACTCGTGAAGTGCCACTTCCACTTGCTGCATGGTTGTCTCAAGAAGCTTTTTCGTTAGCTTACACTCCCAAAGCACAAGCACTTGCCAGCCGTTTTCCTTTAAAACCCGATAGTTCCGATGGTCCCGTTCCTGATTTCTGCGAATTTTATTAACCCAAAACTCTGTGTTTGATTTAGGGATTTTACAACAAGCAGAATTTGCAACTCCGGACTTTGGGCACTCGGTTTCCAGTTCCACATTATGTCCATGCCAAAAACAGCCATTGACAAAGATGGCCGTGCGATACCGGCGCATCACTATGTCGGGCTTGCCCGGTACTCCTTTTACGTTGAGCCGATAGCGATAACCATGAGACCAAAGCCATTTACGCACCTTCAATTCCGGTTTAGTGTCCAGGGAATGTATATGCGACATGCAAAGGTGGCGTTGGGAAGGGGTCATCGTGTCTGTCATGATAAGATATATTTCGTCAATTCATCGTCCGTCTTGAAATTCGGCGACCCATCGATATGTTCTATCGATTTTTTTCTCGTCACCGTTATGATATGCAGTCAATTCTTCTTTTTTTCTTTAAGTCTATTTTTTTATTTGTTGAATTTTTGAAAATGAATATCCAACAAGATTACTGCAGCTTCATCGTTTGTCAATGGTTGTCCCTTATATTTTAGCATATTGATTTTGATAGTTATTAATACTTATCCTGCATCCTGCCGTGTGGAAGCCGCCGATGCCGGCGAAAAGGTCTATAAATGTATATTTTTTCTTCATCTTAAATAAGCAAAAGATTGTGGGGCGAAGTTTAGATTATAATCACTTAAATCACGTGCTTGTTTATATCGTGTGAACTTTCCTATTTTTATTGCATACGCTTTTTCTTTATTTGAAAAATAAGACAAATAAAAATCACGGGATATGCCTGAATAAAGGGATGTTTCATTCCAAATGGTTTCAACATCATCATTCAAAATATCGGCAATGGCAAACTCACCTATTACTTTTTGTACAGGTGCGGATGCATACACAACCACCTTGCGCACTTTGGTGTCTTTAAAGATAGATTTTCGGAACTCGTATTTTTTTGTTCCGTCAAATATCTTTTCAGCAAACTCTGGTTTAATGGATAATAAAACTGTCTTCACTTTTTGTCTCTTTTATTATTGTCAAAAACTGTTCTTTAGAAATCTTTTTAAACCCACGAGGGGCATCGTTTACACCAGCTAAAACTTTCAGTTCGATCAATTTCTTCATGTTTATTCTATGAGGGAATGAGTAAACATATAAGAATTTTACTACAAAAGGCTTGTCTTTACGATATTGCCACATTGCTCTTAAATCTTGTTCAGGAAACACACTGCCCTTTTTGCAATAACGAACAAATTCTTCTTCATCACCGAAATCATACTGTAGTGCCTCAACTATTCCAATAGTTGTCACAACGCTTTTATAGTATCCACCTGTTCTATAAAAGATTAGCAAATCACCTTTTTGGGGATGCGGCGTCAAAGCCCAAGACACATACACTTTGCCAATTCCATTCCGGTGAGGGAAGTCTTCTATGAATTCTTCTGGCGATTCAGTATTGAGAATGGAGTCTGGTAACAATTCCGTATGATATTCAGGATAAATCGGAACGAGATAAATGTCTTTATCTTCCGATATATACGGATACGTTGTTCTCAAATTGTCAAATTCAATTTCTGGTTTGAAATTTCTGACATAAACCATTTCTTCATCTTTCATCCCCCAATAGACAAACCCCCATTGCTCAAATAAATCTATTAAACGTTGTTGCTCGTTGCGTTTGTCAAAAATCGTTACATATATTTCATCTACATGATTCTTGAGTGCGTTGTCAAAGATAATCTTTAAAAATCGTTCCCCTAATCTGAATCCATTGTTTATCACCTTAAAAGTGCCAATCTTTAGCCGTTTTTTTGGTGGCAAAACAGGGTCAATATCCGAATAATCTTCATCCGGTTCTTCTACTTTCAAATACAGAAAAGAAAGCAGCATCCCATTGTTAGAATTGACAGTAATATAGGCTTCTTCATCATACTTCTTAATAAACCATTTGTCAAATTCAGGATAATCTTCCTTTAAACTGTCGAAAAACCTGTCATTGAGATCAATTTTACCAAACTTTAGTTTTTGAACATTCAGCACCTTGTAATCCACTAAATCAGGGTGTTCGGCAAATACTTTCTCTAGAAAAGCATCAATTGTAAAAACTTTGTCTGACAAATTCAGTTTTGTCGCTTTGCGATGGATTTTCTTGTCTTCGGTTATCAGAATATCAACCCTTCCAGTATGTAATTCGTTCAACAACAAGGTGTCAATCTTGTCGTTTTCTGTCACATCTAATTTGTCAGAAACAACTTTTACCTCTTCTTGCATAGGTGATGGAATCTCTATTGCCTCATAGCTGTCCAATTTCACCAAGAATGTATCAACGGTTTCTTTGTTAGAGTTCTTTTTGATTTCGTTAATCGTGGCGGAATGAATACACTTTATGTATTTCCCTCTATCCAACCAACGATAAAGAATTCCAATGTCTTGAGAAACAACCTTATTGGCTTCTCTATGAATGATAATATTTGTATCAAGTAGTGCTTTCATGATCTGATATTTTTCTTCATTTTTCGAAATGCTATTTTCCATGGGACAAACATATATCCCATTAACACAATCAAAACAGCTATAGCAAACCAAAATTCCCATGGTATCCATTCATGCCATTTTCCCTCTTTTACACAATCTCTTAATGAATAAATGCCGAACAATAAGCTGCATAGGACATTCGCACCAATTGCCAAAACAATTTGTTTGTTTCCTATTGTCTCCTTGTCAAATTCGGAAAAGAAAGTGTGAGTCCCATCTGTCTCTTTTTCACTTTTGTTGAAAACAATAAGAGATTCATTATTCTTTATTGTTTCAGTGTTTGGAAGATATTTATTAAAAGCTTCCGATTCAAGAATTCTTATGTTTTTCAGTTTGTTATTGTTTAAATATGAAATATTATAGTGACTCGGTATAACATGAAAACAGAAGCAGGCATTGATTTTGTTGCACAACACGAAACCATTATTCAATAATTCATTAATGTTATCAGGTAAATTTCTTTTCTCATTCACTTTTATGTCATAGATATATGAGATTTTCGCAATTCCCTTTTTTACAACAGCAAGATTAAGAACAGTTGTTTGGACATATAATCTAATGTAATTCCCTGTTGTTTGATTAAGATTGTCAACCGTAAAGGAACAAACGCCATCGTCAACATTCAGTTTCTTTATCGGCAGTATAGATAAGCTATTACGGGAATTAAACTCCACAATAGCACCATTCCTCTTGTCTCCATTAATTGGTTTATTTGCTTTAATAGTATCGTTAAATATAAACTTGCAATTGTCATCATCACGTATTAAAGAGTTCATTAGACATGTGGTCTTGTCTGTTTTCTTCAAAAATGGAAGAGATAACTTAATCTCGACATTTTTAATGAATGGATCTGGCATAAACTCCATGCCTATTTCAAAAGCCGCTTTTGAATCAATAAAATCCCACGTACAAATGTGTAGTCGTTCTATTACTATCGACTTGTTTGATAATATGAAGTATGTGTTATTCATAAAAATCTACTCCTGTTGTTTTTATATGAATGGATAATAATGAAATGACTCTAAATCCAGACAACAAGCCACCACAACCAGCGAAGAGATCTATAATGGTGAGTTTTGAAAGTTTATTTATTTTATCAACTATTTTGGACAACATTACCGATTTTTTTGCTCTTTTATTTATGTTAAACTCCCCTTGTTCTTCAGCCGTGGCAGAAGATAACCCGTTATTAATATTATAGTTGACGTTTATCATTATAAAATGAACATGATATAAATCCTAAACTTGCAAATATACAAATTATTTTTCCACACATGCATGGTTGTAAAATATTTTTTCTTTGAAACAAAAAGGTCAACATTACAAAACATATATTCAAAAATCCTTAACAAACAATGGATTATGACGTATTCTTGTAATAGGAGGTTTCAAATACTTATATTTATGAGAACTGATAATAAACACATTAAAGTTGGTTGTTTGAAAATGACAAAAAGTAGAAAAATCTGTGTAAATCTGTGTAATCTGCGAGAAAATGTTATAACTTTGCAAAAAATTAGGATTTGTCATGGAAATAAATGCTTCTTATTGCTCCGACAAGTATCAATACACGATGGGCAAGTCGTTCTACGACAATGGGATGAAGGACAAACGCGCTGTGTTCAATCTCTTTTACCGCAAAGCCCCTGACACCAACAACTGGGCGGTGGTCAGCGGTGTGCGCGAGGTGCTTAAGATGGTTGAGGGTCTTGGAAAAGCTGACGAAAGTTTCTTTGAGCAATTTCTTCCCGGCGACGAATATGAAGAAGTGCGTAAATATTTCGCCACGATGAAGTTCACAGGCAACATCTACGCCATGCGCGAGGGCGAAATTGCTTTCCCTAAAGAGCCCATCATTACCATCGAGGGTCCGATTATCGAGGCCCAGGTGCTTGAGACACCTATGCTTTGCATCATGAACCATCAGATGGCGGTGGCGACGAAGGCGTCGCGTGTGACACGAAGCACCACCAAGCCTGTAAGCGAGTTTGGAAGCCGTCGCGCCCACGGTCCGTGGGCTGCCATCTACGGCGGCAAGGCTGCCGTGATAGGAGGCTGTCATAACACATCTAATATAGTTGCCGGCGTTGAGTTCGGCTTCCCTGCGTCGGGAACGATGGCGCACAGCTATGTCACCTCCTTCGGCCCGACAGTGAAAGGCGAATATGCGGCTTTCGACACATACATCAAAACACATAGGAACGAGGCGTTGATTCTCCTCGTCGATACATACGATACGCTGAAATGCGGTATCAAAAACGCTGTAAAAGCGTTCAGCGCCAACGGCATAGACGACTCCTACCCTTTCGTTTACGGAATCAGATTGGACAGCGGCGACCTCACATATCTTTCGATTCAGGCAAGAGAAATCCTCGACGCAGCGGGGCTAAAGAACTGTAAGATATTCGCCACCAACGCTTTGGATGAATATCTAATCACCGAGTTGGAGCGTCAAGGTTGCAAGGTTGACAGCTACGGTGTGGGTGACGCCATCGCGACAAGTAAGCACAACCCCTGTTTCGGTAACGTTTACAAGCTCGTCCAAGTTGACGACATGCCGGTTCTGAAACGCTCGGAAGAAAGCAGCAAACTCATCAATCCGGGCTTTCAAGTCACTTATCGTATTATCAGGAACAACAAATTCAAGGTTGACGTGACATGTCTGCGCGGCGATAAACTCTCGCAAGCCATTGAAAATCACGACGAAATCACTTTGCGTGATGAAACCGACAGGCTGAAGTCAACCACCTTCCCTGCAGGGAAATACGAATATCGCATCTTGCAGTCTCAAGTCATGAAAGACGGGAATGTCGTCATTGAAGACATTCCTATCATGGAGAAACGCGCATATTATCTCGACAATCTTGCGCATCTCGACGACACGGAGAAGCGTCTCATCAACCCGCATTACTACAAATGCGACATCTCAGACGACCTTTATGATTTGAAGGACAGTCTCATCAACAACATTGTCAAAGAGATTGAGGAATTTGGAAACGAATGAGTTATGCCTCGGGAAATCGAAAGAAAGTTTCTAATCGCAGGTGATTACAAATCAGAGGCTTACGCTTCGGAGAGGATTATCCAGGCTTACCTCTGTAGCGTGCCAGAGCGTGTGGTTCGTATCAGGATAAAAGGCGAGAAAGGTTTCATCACCATAAAAGGAACGACCAACGACGGCGGTTTATCGCGTTTCGAGTGGGAAAAAGAGATTCCTCTTGAAGATGCACAATCGCTGTTGAGGCTTGCCGAGCATGGTGTCATCGACAAAACGCGTTATTTCATAAGAAACACCGACGGACATCACATCTGGGAGGTTGACGAGTTTCACGGCGAAAACGACGGTTTGACGATGGCCGAGATCGAGCTTTCCGACGAGGACGACTTCTTCGACAAGCCCGCATGGCTCGGCAAAGAAGTCAGTGGCGACAAACGCTATTACAATGCTTATTTATCGAATAATCCTTATAAATCATGGAAGAAATAATCAACGAGCACAACAAGAAGGAATATCCGCCGATGCACACTGCGGAGCACATTTTAAACGGCACCATGGTTAAGATGTGGGGCTGCAAGCGTTCCTGCAAGTCACATGTGGAGCGTGAGAAGTCGAAACTCGACTATGTCTTTCCCCGGGTGTTGACGCCTGAAGAGATAAAGTCCGTCGAAGAGCGCGTCAACGAAGTGATTCAGAGTGACCTGCCTGTCATCATCGAATATGCGACACAGGAAGAAGTGAAAAACCGTTTCGACATGGTGCGCCTTCCTGACAACGCCAGCGACACTGTCCGCATCGTGAAAATCGGCGACTATGATGAATGTCTCTGCGCTGGCGACCACGTGCGGCGCACTGGCGAAATCGGCACATTCAGAATCACCAGCTCAAGGTATCAAGACGGAATGTTGAGGTTGGTGTTCCGGTTAGGGCAATGATATAAGACGACATTCATCTTGTCAATTATGCTGGCCTTTTCGCGAGTCAAGGTCTCGGCTTCACTTCGTCCCGTTCGAAAAACGGCTAATTTCTAAAAACCAACTCCTTTCCGTCAAAGTCAACCGTAATCGGCTTGTCTTTGTTCACCTTGTCGGCGATAATCATTCTTGACAGCTCGTTCAACATTTCACGTTGCATCATTCGTTTCACAGGACGTGCGCCGTATTGCGGGTCGTAGCTGATTTTCGCCAGATGCTTCGTCGCAGACTCTGTCATATCGATGTTGATGCCGTTTGTCTTCAACATCTCCTTGACTTTTTCAAACTGCATTGCGACGACACTGACAATCTGGTCTTCGGAGAGTTGTTTAAACACGATAATATCATCTATACGGTTTAGAAATTCAGGACGGAAATGGTTGCGCAACTCGTTTTCAGGCACGTTGGATGTCATGATGATGATGGTGTTTTTAAAATCGACCAGACGACCTTTATTGTCGGTCAGACGACCATCGTCGAGCACCTGCAACAAGATGTTGAACACATCGGGGTGCGCTTTTTCGATTTCGTCGAGAAGCACCACGGAATACGGTTTGCGGCGCACTGCCTCTGTTAGTTGGCCGCTTTCTTCGTAGCCGACATATCCGGGAGGCGCGCCTATGAGTCGCGACACGGTATGACGTTCCTGATATTCAGACATGTCGATACGCACCATGTTGTTCTCGTTGTCGAACAAGAACTCTGCCAAGGCCTTCGCCAATTCAGTCTTGCCAACGCCGGTCGTTCCCAGGAAGATAAACGAGCCTATCGGTCGTTTCGCGTCCTGCAAGCCGGCCCTGCTCCTTCTGATGGCGTCGGAAACAGCTGCGATAGCATCGTCTTGTCCAACTACGCGTTTATGCAGTTCCGATTCAAGATTCAACAATTTCTCGCGCTCGCTCTGCATCATCTTATGAACAGGTATTCCGGTCCAGCGTGACACGATTTCGGCCACGTCATCGGCTTTCACCTCCTCGTCAACGAGAGGGTTCTCTCCTTGAACTTTAATAAGTTGCTCTTTGGCTTTGGCTATTGCGGCTTCCGACTCGGCAATCTTGCCATAACGCAGCTCGGCGACCTTGCCGTAGTTGCCTTCGCGCTCTGCCACCGTAGCCTGATATTTATAGTTCTCTATGTTTTTCTTTTCGCGCTGTATCTTCTCCACAAACCCACGTTCAGTCTCCCAGCGTTTGCGTATATTCTCGCGTTCCTTGTCCAACTCGTTGATAGTCTCGGTCAGTTCCTCGACTTTTTTCTTGTCGTTCTCGCGTTTGATGGCCTCGCGTTCTATTTCAAGTTGACGAATCTTACGCTGCACGTCTTCAAGCTCCTCTGGTACCGAGTTTATCTGCAACCTGAGACGGGACGCTGCCTCGTCAATAAGGTCGATGGCCTTGTCTGGCAAGAATCTGTCAGAAATGTAACGAATTGACAAATCCACCGCTGCTATGATGGCCTCGTCGAGGATTCTCACCTGATGATGTGTCTCATATTTCTCTTTCAGACCGCGCAAAATCGATATTGCCGACTGCTCGTCCGGTTCGTCAATCATGACAATTTGGAAACGCCGCTCAAGAGCCTTGTCTTGCTCAAAATATTTTTGATATTCATTGAGTGTGGTGGCGCCGATAGCGCGCAGTTCTCCGCGCGCCAGAGCCGGTTTCAGTATATTCGCCGCATCCATGGCGCCCTGACCGCCGCCGGCACCCACCAAAGTGTGTATCTCGTCGATGAAAAGTATCACCTCGCCCTCGCCTTCCACCACTTCTTTGATGACCGATTTCAGACGTTCCTCGAACTCACCCTTGTACATCGCACCGGCTATAAGCGCGCCCATATCAAGGGAATATACTTTCTTCGACTTCAGGTTCTCAGGCACGTCGCCGCTCACGATACGCTGCGCCAACCCTTCCACAATTGCCGTCTTGCCTACACCCGGCTCTCCTATTAATATAGGGTTGTTTTTAGTGCGTCGCGACAGAATCTGAAGCACTCTGCGAATCTCCTCGTCGCGCCCAATCACAGGGTCGAGCTTGCCTTTCTCGGCAAGCTCGTTGAGGTTTCTCGCAAATCTCTCTAAAGCCTTCTCTTGTCCGTTCTGCTGATTGTTGAATTGATTGTTATTCATTGTTTTCTCTCCTTTCTATTTTTTTGCTTGATATACATCAAAAAGCAATCCAAATCTAACAATATGACATTTTGGCAGTTTCCTGTCACTCCTCATTTCGCCTGAAGTGAAAACACTCCCCTTCGGTGAATAAATCTTCTCGCCTCATTACGTTGTTTTTGAAAAACGAAGATTCGTCCACTGCGTTCCATTTCATTACACATCGGTTGAAATGACGATAGAATACAATATTTTTAATTTTTAAACATTAATTAAAAGAATTTTATTATTTTTGCAAGTTGATCATCATAAAATGAAAAGGTTGAAAAAGTCATATAAAATCATTTTATTAGCAATCGTCATGTTGTTCTCTTTCAACGAGATGACGGCTCAATGCGAGATTTCACTTGAAGATGGTGTCACTATGCCGGTTTGCTGGAATGATGAGGTTTTGTTGAGCGTGGATTTGAATATCAATTATTCGTATGCTTGGATTCATGACGGCGACACCATAAGCAATGGTCCGTCTGCGTTGGCAAAAATCACAGAGAACAATTCTGTTTTTCATGTTTACATTTGGAATACTGACTCCGGCACCCCTATCTGCGACGACAGCATCACCATTACAATGAGACCGAAGTTTAACATTGATTTTGAACAACTTGCGTTGACTTGTTCGGACAATACGAATGATAATGGTAAAACCGGCAAGGCAAAAGCGACGGCTTCCGGCGAGTATTCTGCGTTTACATATCATTGGAACAGTCCTATTCAACCCATTCAGTATTTGGACAACCCTCAGGTTGCCATGGGTTTGAGCGCATATACCAATTATACCATGACAGTCACGAACGAGTACGGGTGCTCGCAGACCGACACGGTGCGTCTGAAAGCTCATCTGAACCCGAATATCGAGATTTTCTCGGATCCGGCAGACACCGTTTATCTTGACAATCCTTATGTTACTTGGTGGTTTAACAACAATGACACTGTTTACAACAATCAGGATACGATTGTCGAGATAACTAATTTCTTTTGGGAATTTGACGGACATGAAAACACTTTCACAAGCACGAAACCGAAAATCTCTTTTTCGGAAGAGGGTCAGGGTGGCGCAATGCTGACAGTGACAAACGACTACGGGTGCGACACCACCTATCGCGCAAATGTAAAGGTTTTGCCGGTAAAACTCAGGATTCCGAACATTTTCACCCCTAATGGCGATGGTATAAACGATTATTTTGAGATTGGTTACGGTGAAGAAGGCAAACCCATCAACGACTTGAACGAATATTTTCTCAGTCATAAACTCGTCATCTTCAACAGATGGGGGCGAATCGTTTATGAATCACAGGATTACAGAAACGACTGGGACGGCGGCAAGTTGCCCGATGGAACGTATTTCTACGTCTTGGAATGCAAAGGACATACACAGAACTATAATTATAAAGGATCGGTGATGATTTGGAATTCGGGAAGATGACAAATAAGCTGTCATTTCGACTGAACATCGACCGCAGGGAGATGCTAATGGAGAAATCTCGGATAATTGAAAAAATCCGTAATGTTCAAATGTCGGATATTTCTCTACTTCGCCCGAAATGACGAAAACATACGAATAAATGAAAAAATGAAACAGGTATTATTATCATTGTTATTTGCAGTTTTACTTGTATCTTGCGGTAACGACGACTCTAAAATTAACACGGGTTTGGTAAACAATCCGGCGTCGGCGACAGAAAGTAAGAATGTCAAGGAGCCCAAAATCGAGTTCAAGGTTTTGGAACACGATTTCGGCAGAATGATTCAGGGAGAACAAGTGTCGTTTACCTATAAATTCAAGAACACGGGCAACGCCCCGTTGATTATCAGCGCTGTTGAGAAGACCTGCGGATGTACCGACATAAAATTCCCGAGAGAGCCAATAAAACCAGGCGACGAGAGCTGTATCAGCATTACTTACGACAGCAAAGGATATAAAGGCTTTCAAAACAAACGCATCATAGTGAAGGCGAACACCAATCCTTCCGAGACCATTTTGAAATTTAAAGCCCGAGTTGAGACAGTTGACAATTTTTAATTTAAATTAGTAGATATGAACACATTAACAATGTTTTTACTTGAAGCCGCACAGCAGCAAGGTGGCGGCTATTCCGGACTGATCATGATTGTTTTAATCTTTGTGGTGTTCTGGTTGTTCTTCATCCGTCCACAAAACAAAAAACAAAAAGAGGAACAAAAATTCCGCGAGTCCCTTCAAAAAGGCGACGACGTTGTGACTATCGGCGGCATTCACGGAAAAGTGACGGAAGTCAAAGAGACAACGGTGCTCGTTGCTATCGACAACAACGTGAAAGTCGAAGTCGAGAAGTCGGCAATCATGGCGACACGTATGCAGGCGGTAAAGAAATAATATCTTAAAGTAAAACTTTAAGTTGAATGGCAAAAGACGAACATAAACAGAAATTTAGCAGCTTGAGTGGTATGGTTGTCTTCATACTCGTCGCCGCTTTATTATGGATTGTCATCAAACTGTCGGATACTCATACTGTCACCGTTCCTTTTGCCATTCATTATGTCGATATTCCTGCCTCGCGACTGATTGCAGACAACGACCAGGAAGTCAAAGCAACTGTCACAACAACAGGTTTCAAGTTGCTCAACTATTATTTCACAAACAAGAAAAACCGTAAAATCGACATCTCTCTGAAAGAGTTGAAATGCAAAAAAATCGATGATAAAGTTTATTCTTACAGCAGCAGATATATCATTGACAAAATAGGCGATTATCTGTCGTCAAACACCAACGACATACAGTTGACCGACGACACGCAGTATTTCAACATGAGCCGTTTGGCATCGAAAAAAGTCAAAGTCGTTCCGGAGACTAATTTTTCTTTCGAGCAACAGTACAATTATTACGGAGAACCGATGGCAACTCCAGGTTTCGTAACCATTTACGGTTCAGTGGAGGACATCAACAACACAAAAGAAGTCAAAACCGAGGTGATTACGAGAAAAAATGTGAACCAAAATGTTGTAACCAAAGTTAAAATCGATTTGGACGAAAAACTAAAGGCCGACATCGACGAAGTGGAAGTGTCGATAAATGTCGAGAAATACACGGAGTCGGAGGTTGTCGTTCCCATCGAGATTCCCGGTGACATCAAAATGCATCTGTTTCCTGAAAAGGTTCACATAAAATACGTTGTCGCGATGAAAGACTACGCCATCATCAACAGCATGTCTTTCAAAGCGACGGTCGATACCATGGAAATGTTTTTCAACGATGCTCTGCCTGTTGACCTGGTACTCTTCCCTAACAACACACAGATAATCAGCATTGAACCCAAAGAAGTGGATTATATTATCATCAGATGATAAAAAAGGTTGGCATTACCGGCAATATCGGCAGCGGTAAAAGTTATGTATGCAAAGTGTTTGAAACACTATGCGTTCCAGTTTTTTATTCTGATGACGAAACAAAGAGACTTTATCTCACTCCTTCTGTTAGAAATCTGATAATCAAACGTTTCGGAGAAGAGGTTTACTTTGACAACGGCACTTTAAACAAGAAACTCCTCTCCTACCATCTTTTTAAAAACGAAGAGGCGATGAGATTTATCGAATCGGTGCTTTATCCCCTTCTGAACCAACGCTTTGACGAATGGTGTGAACAACAGAAAACGCCCTACGTACTGTATGAGTCGGCGATTCTTTTTGAAAAAAACTACGACAGATATTTTGATAAGATTATCTTTGTATCCGCTGCGGAAGACATTCGTTTGCAACGAGTTATGAAACGAGACGGCTGCTCTGAAGAAAATGTCAGGTCGCGAATGAGACTGCAGTTGGACGAAAATCTGAAGATTTCAAAAGCCGATTTTGTTATTTACAACGACGGCATCAAGGAAGTGGAGCCACAGGTTTTGGCCATCAATAAGCTTCTATGCTGCTGATACACAGCGGTCCGCGGCTTTCCTCAAAATTTATTATCAACTTGTCAACCTCAACAGGATGGAAGCGAACTATGCGTTTGTAACCGACAGTGGTTGTTTCGCTATCAGGCTGTATTCTTACCCATTCGCCATTCAGCGAGCCTTCAATGTTAAACGATTTCACCCTTTGACCTAACTTCACATATTCCTGAATTATCAAACGACTGATAGTGACAGGCTTATCCAGTGAGAATGAGATAGTTCCGTACGGATAGTCATCAGTTGTCGCCCAATATGTCTCCGGATTGTTATCGTTGACTTTCGAGGCGGAGTAACGATGTCCGCGTTCATTGTCGGCATGGGTTTTGGCATTAGACAAGACGTTGTTTTTCAATTCATTGGAAATAATCTCATAAAACTTCACTGCATTGGTGGAGTCAACGGAATGGATTTTCCCGTCAAGGGCGACAGGGAAATTGAGCAACAGGTTGGCATTGCGACCGACGCTGTGATAATAGATGTCGCAAAGTTCTTCGGCAGTCTTCACTTTTGCATCCTCATTTTTGTGATAAAACCAGCCCGGGCGTATTGACACATCGACTTCGGCCGGTTGCCATTCGGTGCCGTTTTCACAACCGAATGTGGTGATTTCCAGGGCAGTACGGCTTGTTATTTGAGGGACGTTACACCAATTTGTTTCGCCGGCAAAGCCTTTCTCGTTACCTATCCAGCGCACTGTCTGATAAGGGCCGCCGAAAATCATCGCATCTGGATGCCGTGACAATACGGTGTCCTTGGCACGTTGATAATCATAATAGTTGTCAGGATCGATTTGACGTGTTTCATTGGCGCCGCCATAATAACCGTTGCCGCCGTTGGCTCCGTCGAACCAAAACTCAAACAAAGGCCCATAGTTTTTTGTAAGTTCTTGAATCTGTCGATGATATGTTTCCACATATTCAGGATAAGCATATCTTGCATTATTCCTATCCCATGGCGAGCAATATATTCCAAACTTCAGGTCGTATTTTTCACAAGCTTCGGACAGTTCGCGTACGATGTCGCCTTCACCATTTTTATATGGAGATTTAGAAATATTATAATCTGTTGATTCTGTTGGCCACAGACAAAATCCGTCGTGATGTTTTGCTGTTAAGATGATAGCTTTCATGCCACATTTTTTCAGTGTCGCGGCCCATTGGTCACAGTCAAGGGCTGCCGGGTTGAAAGTCGAGGCAGGAGTATCTCCGTAGCCCCATTCAAGGTCGTTAAAAGTGTTGAGACCGAAATGGATGAAGGCGTATGTCTCAAGTTGTTGCCATGCGAGTTGAGCCTCTGTGGGCACCGGGTAAAGCGGTTTTGGTGTTTTGGCGCATGATGCCAGAACCGTTGCAATTATTATTGTAAAAATTAATTTCTTCATGCTTGCAAAATTAAATTATTTTTTACTAACTTTGCATGTTTATAAAAGATTTAAACTGTGAAAAGACTTTACCTTACGCTTTTAGCATTGATTATCAGCACTATGGCATTCTCTCAGGTCATTGTGGACGAAGGTTTTGAAAGTGGAAACACTGTCGGTGAAACGCCCAACGGCTGGATTTGCAGCGACAACGGCTGGAAAGCTGGCACCATCATCCCCGACGACAACGAGGCACGCGGACGCAAGCCTCATACCGGCGAATGGTACACATGTACGCCTCGTATAACAGCGATGTCTGGACTTTTAAAGAGATAAACGTCAGCGCAGGCAGCTACTACCGCGTCTCGTTCTGGTATTCAACATGGCACGTCGATCATTTCAACCTTGAGGTGAAAGCCGGTGCAAGCGCAAATCCTTCGGCTATGAACATCACTGTGATACCCGATTTCATCATCGATAACGAGGAGTTTCAGAAAGCTTCTGCGGTGTTCCAGGCGCCAAGCACAGGCAGTTTATACGTGGGATTCCACAGCGTCGCCTCCAATATGCCTTGGTATCTGTCAATCGACGATGTGATTATCGAGCAGACAGCGCAATATTTCTTTGATTTAGAACAACTTACAGCTGATACGACGGTTTATTTCGGCGAGGCTGCATATCTGCGTTTCCTCCTCAGCAACACCGGAGAGCAGCCCGACACATATCAGTTCACCAATACGAGCTCGCTGCCAATCGAGTTCTATCAAAACGGAACACAGGTGAGTCTGGTCAATTTGAGTTACAACACATCTGTTGAGATGGTTGCAAAGGTCACTCTGCCGATGAACCTCGGCAACAATCAGGAGCTGCACGCCGCTTTCACTGTCACCTCGTCGCATTCTGCGCCTGCACAAAGCGCCGATTTCAAAATCACGGCGTTGGAACCTGTGAGTACATTCCCAGTGATGGAAGGCTTCGACGGTAACGTATTTCCACCTGCGGGATGGCAGAACTTCACCACAAACGGCAACTACGTTTATGAACGCGTCACTTCCAACGACTGGCCGACATGCACTCCTCACAACGAGAGCGCTGCGATGGCACGTTTTTACTGTTACTCCAACCCGGAAGGCAGATCGGCATATCTGATTACACCCAAGATGCAGCTCGGAGCCACCGGAAACACCGTGCGCTACTGGATTTTTCGCAACTTCAACAACAACATCAACCGTCCAGACAAAATCAACGTGTATTACTCGCCGACAACCAATATAGAAGACGGCACGTTGCTCGGGACAGTGCACAGAAACACCATGATGGAGCCTGTCGTGGGTGAAAGCAGCGACTGGTACGAATACAACTACACCTTCGACAGTCCGGAAGGCTACGGCTTCGTCATCTTCGAGGCAGTGAGCGGCTACGGCTGGAATCTCTGCATAGACGACATCTTCATAAACACCACTAATGTTGACACCAACGCCCCTGTCGTCGTTTACCTCAACGGAACACAGACTTGGGCCGACACCGAGATGAACCTCACCTTGAGAGTTTATGACGAATCGGATTTGCCAAGTCAGATGCAGGCGACATATACCATTGATGGTCAGTCAGTTGATGTGACATTCAACAGAAGCAACAAAGCAAATTGCGACTATGTGGCGACACTGCCGGGCAAGCCAAACCACACAGCCGGAAGCATCGTATTCCACCTTGTCGATGAGCTTGGAAACGCAGCAGAATCAGATAGTTACAACTTACATTGGGACTGGCAGGCGCCGATTTTGTTCGAAGGCTTTGAAGACGAGGAGTTTCCTCCGGCGGGATGGACCATTGAATCACTTCAGATGAGTTGGTTCAGCTGGTACAGATACAGTGCAGAATATGCTACCAACTACTTCGGCGACGAATACTATGTTGTGCCTCCACGAGGTGAGAGAATGGCCGGTGTGGAATGGGACGAATCGGAGGAATGGGGACAGCAGGACGAGGCTCTCATCACCCCTCTCATTGCCATCAACCGCCCGGCAGTGCTGACATTTGAGACATTCTGCCAATATGGTATCACACAGTATCAAGACCATTACAAAGTAGATGTCTTGAACACCACCACAGGCTCATGGATCACCCTTTGGGACGCCGTGGAGCAGCCTGAATGGGTAAATCAGTTCCAAGAACCAGTGAGCCTTGATCTTTCAGCCTATCAAGGACAAAACATCAGACTGAGATGGCGCGCACACAACAACGACTCGGACGTCCTAACTTATTCGTGGTTCATCGACAATGTGAAAGTGGTTGCAACCGATACCATCACATCGGTCAACGAGGTGGATTTTGAAACCAACATGTACCCTAATCCTGTCGATAATATGTTGATTATCAATGCAAATGAAGATATCAAGCATATCAATATTATCAACATCATTTCCATTAAGGTGATGGAGATGACCATTAATAATAAAGAAGCTGTCATAGACCTTTCAAGCCTTGATGCAGGTGCATATATTATTGAAATTATTGGCAAAAACGAAAAAACTATCAAGACATTTATCAAGAAATGATGGATATTAAAACTATAAAAGACAAATTTAACTTATTGTTTGGCAACGAGTTTCGTTTATACACCTCGCCAGGGCGCATCAATTTGATTGGAGAGCACACAGACTATAACGGAGGTTTTGTGTTTCCCGGTGCCATTGACAAGGGCATCTATGCTGCGATAAATCCTAACAGGACAGAAATGATAAGAGCCTATTCCATTGATTATCAGACGATGTCGGAGTTTGGGCTATGTGAGGAAGACGCTCCGAAAGAAGCATGGGCAAGATATATTTTCGGAATCGCACGGGAGATGCGAAAACGCGGTTTTGACTTCAATGGCTTCGACACGGTGTTTGCTGGCGACGTGCCGCTTGGAGCGGGAATGTCGTCGTCGGCCGCGTTGGAGAGTGTATTCGCTTTCGCCTTGAACGACATATATGAATTAGGTATCGACAAACTTGAATTGGCCAGGATAGGTCAAGCCACGGAGCACAACTACTGCGGCGTGAAATGCGGAATCATGGACCAGTTCGCGTCTATTTTCGGCAAGAAGGACCATCTCATTCGTCTCAATTGCGCCACCATGGATTTTGAATATTTCCCCTTCAATCCGAAGGGTTACAAAGTGGTCTTGCTCGATACTGTCGTAAAACACGAGTTGGCGTCGTCAGCATACAACAAACGCCGTGAATCGTGCGAGAATGTTTGCAAGCATATTCAATCCAAACACAAGGATGTCAATTGTTTAAGTGACGCAACGATGGATTTGCTTGAAGAGGTGAAAAATGAGGTTTCCCACAAGGATTATCTCCGCGCAAAGTATGTTATCGGTGAGAAGCAACGTGTTTTGGACGTTTGCGAGGCACTTGAGAGAGATGATTACGAGACTGTGGGCGACCGTATGTACGACACACATCGAGGAATGAGCAAAGAGTATGAAGTCAGCTGCGACGAGCTTGATTTCTTGAATGACATCGCAAAGGAGTGCGGTGTGACAGGCTCCCGCGTGATGGGCGGCGGCTTCGGCGGCTGCACCGTCAACTTGGTGAAAGACGGCATATATGACAAATTCATCGCCACAGCGAAAGAGAAATTCAACAGGAAATTCGGACATGAGCCGAAAGTGTACGACGTTGTGATTTCCGACGGAGCAAGACGGCTGGAATGAAAAGCCTCGCCCCTCCGGAACTCGGAATGAAAGATAAACAAGAAATTAATTATATATTAAAATGAAACCAACATTATTAGTTTTAGCAGCAGGAATGGGTTCTCGATACGGAGCCTTGAAGCAGATGGACGGTGTGGGTCCAAACAACGAAGCAATTTTAGACTATTCTATTTACGACGCAAAACGCGCGGGATTCGGAAAAATCGTTTTTGTGATTCGCAAAGACTTCGCCGAAGCTTTTGAGAAAGCGAACAACAGCAAGAAGTTCGGAATGCCCGTGGAATATGTGTATCAAGGGATAGACTGTCTCCCGGAAGGCTACACCGTTCCGGAAGGTCGTGTGAAACCTTGGGGGACAGGTCACGCCGTATTGATGGCGGCGAATGTCATCAACGAGCCTTTCGCTGTCATCAACGCAGACGATTTCTATGGCAAGGAAGCCTTTGAAGTCTTGGCTAAATATTTGACGGAATGTGAGGGCAAGACGGGCGCGTATTCTATGGTAGCCTACAAGCTTAAAAACACCTTGTCGGATTTCGGAACGGTGTCGCGCGGCGTATGCACGTCAAACAGATGCAACTATCTGCAGACAATTGTCGAGCGCACTTCTATCGCAAAGACAGCCGAAGGTGCGGCCTACACCGACGAAACCGGCGAACACTCACTACCGCTCGATACCTTGGTGTCGATGAATTTCTTCGGCTTTACACCGGATTTTTTAGGCTATCTCAAAGACGGTTTCAAGACGTTTTTAGACGGTCCTGCTCAAACCAATATCAAGGCGGAGTTCTATATTCCATTGATGGTCAACAATTTAATCAACGACAAAAAGGCAAAACTCAAAGTGTTGTCAAGCGATGCCGTTTGGTTCGGAGTGACATATAAAGAAGATAAGCCTGATGTCGTGAAAAAGATACAGAATCTTATTGACAAGGGTGTTTATCCAAAGAATTTATGGTGATAATCAAATAAAAACAAGTAATTATGGCACAAAAAGCAAAACAATGGGGAGCCATCATTGTGATGATAGCCCTCTTCGCAATGATAGCCTTCGTGACCAATCTTTGTTCACCGATGGCCGTGATAGTGAAAAACCAGTTCGGAGCGAGTAATTTCCTTTCACAGATTGGCAATTACGGCAACTTCATCGCTTATCTTGTGATGGGAATTCCTTCGGGAATGCTTATCAAGAGATACGGTTATAAAAAGACGGCGTTGATTGCGTTGGCGGTAGGTATTATTGGTATTTTGGTGCAATGGGCGAGCGGCTGGGCTGGCTTTGGAGTGTATCTCGTCGGTGCATTCATCTCCGGTTTCTGCATGTGCATGCTCAACACCGTTGTCAACCCTATGCTCAACCTTCTCGGCGGCGGCGGCAACAAAGGCAACCAGCTCATTCAGATTGGCGGCGTGTTCAATTCGGCGGCGGCTGTGGCGGTTTACATCATTATGGGAGCGCTCATAGGAGAGGCGGCAAAAGCCAAGATTTCCGACGCCACCCCTGCCCTGCTGATAGCCCTCGCCATCTTTGTGATAGGCTTCATAGTGATACTGTTCACCAAGATCGAAGAACCGGAACAGACTGTTGAGGTGAAAGCGGAGGTGAAAGACAAGTACAGTGCGTTTTCGTTCCGTCACTTCAAACTCGGCATCTTCGCCATTTTCCTTTACGGCGGCATAGAGGTGGGAACTCCGACTTATATCATGCAATATCTCACGGCGCATCCTGATGCGGCGACTTCGGGCGTCGGCATGATGGGGCACATGGCAGGTCTCATCGTCGCTGTCTATTGGCTGATGATGCTCGTCGGACGTTTCATCGGCGGCGCCATCGGCGGCAAAGTGTCGTCAAAGGCAATGCTGACAACGGTTTCCATCGCCTCGATAGTGTTGGTGTTGTTCGGAATGTTCGCCCCGACAGATATCCTGGTGAGGGTTCCCGGCGTTGATTGGGCAAACACTACTGTCATCTGGGAAAAAGTTCCTGTAGGCATCTTCGCTTTCATACTGGTTGGACTCTGTACCTCGGTGATGTGGGGCAGCATCTTCAACCTCGCCACAGAGGGTCTCGGCAAGTACACCGCAATGGCATCGGGCATCTTCATGACAATGGTGTTCGGTTTCGCTATCATGGTGGGACTGCAGGGGCTTGTGGCCGACTGGACAGGCAGTTATATGACGAGTTACGTGGTGGTGCTGTTCTGCGCCGCATACATATTGTATTACGCCATGATTGGACACAAGAATGTGAACAAAGATATTCCGACAGAATAAATGACAGATAAAAGAGAACGCATTCGTTCATAACGGCAGTGCGCCTTTTTGAAATTGCTGCGGATTTGGTAATTGTTTATAATGATG